>Ga0315545_1001811_pt1 | contig 20130 bp, 10 predicted proteins | sample SalMarSW160210MG_FD_203096 | JGI IMG/M metagenome (GOLD analysis project Ga0315545, IMG submission 203096) | Salt marsh sediment microbial communities from the Plum Island Ecosystem LTER, Massachusetts, United States - Salt Marsh Sediment SW1602-10 ...
ATCTAAGAAACAAAAAGAACTGTTAGAAAAACTGAGAGAAGAAGGGATATGAGCCCTCGTAACTCAATTGGTAGAGTAGCTCCCTTTTAAGGAGAAAGTTGCGTGTTCGACTCACGCCGAGGGCACAAAAAATTGAGCCAATCTCAAAAGCGGCTCAGTTTTTTATTAGAGATATTAAAATAAGGGTATGCAAAGAATAATTCTTCATACCATTATTGAAAACCCAAAATTAATTTGACTCACTGGGTTAAGAGTAACGGTTTTTTGGTTAGTATACTTTATTTCTATCCCAAAAATAGTTTCCCTTTTGACTCAAGTTTACGTAAAAAAAGCTCAATATCCCCAGGTTTATAAATTCGATATCTATTTATAGGGTTGCGAAGAGCTTTTAATTTCCCTGATTTGTCCCAATTCCGAAGGGTTAGAGTGGTTACTCCCAACAAGTCAGCCACTTCTTTAACTGTAAGATATCTCTTTGCTCGAGGTATTTTTTTCATCATTATTAATGTTTATTAACTTTTTTCTATATAAAAGATTAATAAAGTTTATTTCTTTATTTTAACTAACCAAAATCATCTGTCAATACGGAAAACTTCTAACCATATCAGAAGAGAATCGGGGAAAATAAAGGTTTCACCGTCTAGGAGAACAGAGGGTTCGAAGGTCGGGCGACTAATTTATAATACCAATAGTTTTCCACAGTTTGACAAAGCTGAAAATGTGCTAAAATAAGAAAATCTCGATGGTCGAGATTTCTGTTAATTCTTCACCCTCTATGAATATTAGAAAAAGAGGCGAAAAAAAATATATCAACCTTAGGGAAGCAGCCCGAATTTCTGGCTATGCTTCCGATTACATTGGTTATTTGGTCCGAAATAAAAAAATTAAAGGAAAAAGAGTTGATACTAATGTTTCCTGGCGAATTACTTCAGAAGAGTTAATTAAATATGGCATAAAAACTAAGAATCTCGAGGGCCGAGATTCTTCTTTATTAAAGAAAAAATACCTGTCTCTTAGAGAGGCAGCCACGTTATCAGGCTATACTCCTGATTATATTGGCTATTTGATTAGGAAAGGAAAGATAAAGGGCAAAGCAGTTTCTTTGGGAAAAGCCTGGTTTACCACTACCCAAGCAATAGCTGAGTATCAAGCTAAGAAAAAGAGAAAAAAGAAATTGAGCAAATATCCAGGGGTTCAGAGAGTTTTTTGGTATACAGAATTAGCCAATACTTTTTTGAGGGCCCCCCGTTTTGCCTTACCAATATTTATATTTTTGCTTATTGGTTTTTCTGCTTTAGCCATTTATACCACTTCTTCCAAAGAAGTAAAAATAGAGATTTTTCCAACTGTTTGGCAAGGTGAGTGGCAAAATGGCCAAAATGCTTTAAGTCGGGAATTAAGCGCAGAAGTAACTTTGGCTGAATTTAATTCAGAAAATTCAGCTTTTTTAAATGTTGAAGAAATTATTTTTCCAACTCCGCCTGTCAGAGAAGAAATACCACCTGAAGAGAATATACTACCAGAAGAGGAAGAGCTACTAATAGAGGAAGAACAACCGCCCCCAGAAGAACAACCCCAAGAGGAAATTCCTGAACAGCCTCCTATAGAGGAATCAACCGAGGAGGAGCCTTTAGGAGAAGCATTTCAAGAAGAGGAAATTCCTGAAGAAGAGTTATCTGAGGAACCATCACAAGAGGAATCTTTACCGGCATCAGAAGAATCCCAACCTGAAGAGCAAACCGAAGAACAAAATCATCCTCAAGAAGAAGCTCCTCAAAGTTTTCTTGAGAAGTTTTTCTCTTGGTTTTCATTTTTACCTTGGGCCTCGGCCCAGGAGATCGAGCCTGGAGATACAAATGACACGGAACAGGTAAGCGAGATAGGGCAAGAAACTGGAGAACCGGCCGATGAAGGAGTTGAGGGACAAGGAGATGAAGGAGTTGAAGAGCAAGTTAACGAAGAAGAAATCCCTGAGCTTTCGATTTCGGATGAAGAACCACAATTAGAAGAACCTGCAGAAGAACCTGCAGAAGAACCGGTAGAAGAATCTGTTGAGGAGCCCGCAGAGGAAATACCTCCTGAAGAAATACCTGTTGAGGAAGAGATGTCTCCCGAGGAAACACTTTCGCCAGAAGAAATAATTTTACCAACGGTTGATGGAGAACTTCCGGAAGAGACAGGAGCTGAAGATAAATCATTACAAGAGCCAGAAGGCAAAGAGGAATTTGAGGAGGAAGTAGTGACTGTCTTTCTTAATCAATCAAGTATCACTTACTCTGGTTTTGTTCTACCTAAAGAAATGGATTCGGCCAGCTCACCACAAGAAGGAATTCTTAAAGGGGCTCGAGTTGGTTTTTCTTTTGCTAGTCAAGGTCAAGAAGGAGAAGATGATGAGGTACTGGTTGATTGGTCTTTGGACGGCGAAAACTGGGATAATTTAGTTGTCCTTCAGCAAAATCAAGAATATTCCAACGTTCTTAATGGAGAGTATTTTTATTTTAACCTCCCTCCAGATTTTAATTGGGAAAATCTCGAGCAACTTAAAATAAAATTTACTGCTTTAACTAATAATCCTGGAGGAGAAGGATTGCCAATTTATCTTGATAGTATTTGGCTTGAGGTAACTTACGAGGAGGAAAAGAAAATTGAGGAACCGGAAGAACCAGAAATTATATTGCTTACCCCCCAAAAAGATTTTAAAGGAAACGAGGAGCCAGAATTTCAGTTTCGCTATAAAAAAATTAATGATGGGCTTTTAGCTTCGGTCGGAGAAGCGTTGGGGACTCTTAATTATTGGGAAAATATTAATACCACTGTCCGAGTTATGAATTTAGAAGGAGAAACCCTTGATATCTCTCCATTTGTTTTCTTCGAAAATGATGGTGAATTTTTAGTGGAAGTAAGAAAACCTCAAGAATTTCGCCCAGGTCTTTATAAAATTATTTTAAAAATTGAGGAAGAAGGAAACGTTCAGGAGTTTGAACAAGATTTCAGTTGGGGAGTTTTGGCAATTAATACTAATAAGTCAATTTATTTACCGGGTGAGCAGGCTTATATTCAAATGGCAGCTCTTAGAGACGACGGTCACACTATTTGTGATGCAAATTTAGTCTTGACGATAACTGCGCCTAACGAAGAGACAACCAATCCAACAATTCAGAGATCGGGTGAATGCGGGCGGAACAATGTTACTGATAAACCTGATTATTTTGCTTACTACCAAGTTGGAGAAACGGGCGTCTACCAAACGAAACTTACTAATCTCGATAATGGTTATGAAATAACTGACTCCTTTGAAGTTCGGGATTCAGTATCTTTTGATGTCGAAAGGATAGGTCCTACTAGGATTTACCCGCAAGCAGAATACCAGATGACACTGCGAATTAAAGCAAATCAGGACTTTGTTGGAGAAGTAAGAGAATATGTGCCAGATTCTTTTGTCATTCAACCTCAAATCACTTGGCAAGTTGATTGGAAAGCAGGCGAAATCCACGAATTAAAATATACTTTTGATGCGCCAGATATTAGCCCTTATTTATATTTACTTGGGCCATTAGAAATTGGAACATTTCAAGAAGCTCGGCAGTGGCAGATTGCCGCTGACGCGCCCTGGACGCTAGTCGGCCAAACCACAGCTGAAATTGCTTATGGAACCTCTGATGATGTAACTCTACCTGGGCCACCGCAGGAAGATGACATCGTAATCGTTGGTTTGGGTAGTGACTACAATTCGGGTCAATGTATCATCAACACGACTGGCTACACCGAATTATACAACGATGGGTCTGGTGGCGTCCCTGTTGCCGTCCTCGCTTACAAAATTATGGGAGCTACGCCCGATACTCTCGTCAATGTCCAGAAGGACGGCACTATGCGTAATATGGCCGTGGTTATTCAGGTGTGGAGAGGCGTGGACACCACGACGCCAATTGATGCGACGCCGACTACGGCTAGCAGCAGCACCGGAATGCCGAACTCGCCGAGCTATACGCCTGTGACCGACGGAGCGCTCGTCTTTACTGTCGGTTTCCTTGACGACGACAACTGTACAACTGTCACTGCACCGACTACGCCATCGCCGGGTTTCAGCAATCTTACCTATGGATCCGCCGATACAGACGGCAATGGAATCACGGTAATGATGGCTTCACTTGAGCAGGCGACGGCGGGGACGATTGACCCGGGTATCTTCACTGGTACGGGGTCTACAGATGATGAGTGGCATGCAGTCACCTTCGCGCTTCGGCCGGCGGCACCAACTTACACCCTGACCCAAAATGACTGGCGCTGGTATGAAAATGCCGATAATGTTCAGCCAGGAACAGCCAAAGCCAATGAAAATACAGCCATTACTGGAGTGAGTCCAGCAGAAGTATTAAGAATTAGAATAAACCTTACAGTGGCTGATGATAATATGGCTGCTGATGACAAAGCTTTCAAACTCCAGTATGGTCAAGGAACAGATTGTACAGCCATTGGCACCTGGAATGATGTTGGAGCAATAGATTCAGGAACTATTTGGCGAGGTTATAATAACTCTACCCCAACTGATGGAGCAACCATTGGAGTTTCAGATTATCTTCTTTCTACCTCAGATGTAGCTGAATCCTATGAAGAAGAAAACAATTCAGTTAATAATCCTCGGGCTATTAATAATGGTCAAGACGGGGAGTGGGATTGGGTGATTCAAGAAAATGGAGCAGATGGCAATACCTCTTACTGTTTCCGGATGGTTGAATCAGATGATACTGCCTTAGATGGTTACAATACTGATAGTTATCCAAAATTAACTACTGGTGGACCATATGTTAAACAGCTTCATTATCGCTGGCGAAATGATGATGGTGGCGAATAGCCGCTTTTTGTATTTTGTATTTAGTATTTTGTATCTGGTATGACTAACGAGATAAAACAAAAAATAAAATCATTTACAGATTTGAATACATGGAAAAAAGGACACGAATTAGTTTTGATGGTTTATAAAGAAACAGAAAATTTTCCAGAAAAAGAGAAATTTGGTTTGGTTGGTCAAATGAGGCGCTCTGTGATTTCAATTACTTCTAATACTGCAGAAGGATTTAGTCGAAAAACTAGCAAAGATAAGTATCAATTTTATTTAATGGCTCAAGGATCGTTAACTGAGCTCCAGAATCAATTATTAATTGCCCGAGATGTTGGTTATTTAAATAAGGAAAAATTTCAAAAAATAGCAGAGCAAACTGTAATTGTTAACAAACTTATCAACGGCCTTAAGAGAATTAAGAAAAATACAAAATACTAACTACAAGTTACAAGATACATGAAGAAAGTTGGTCAAAAAATAATAACTTTTCTGCTAATTCTATCAATGGTAACGGCTTGGCTGTTTTCCGGCTGGCCGCAGATTTTTAATTTCCCGCCAAAAATCCCCGAAGCACATGCTTGGACAGTTGATGGTTTAGAATATGAAACTCGGCGTCTTTTAACCATTGATGAAACTAAGATAGATTCTGATCTGGTTAATTTTCCAGTGCGGGTAAGCTTAGCCAGTTTTCCAGGCATTGATTTAGATAAATTCAACAGCGACGGATATGACATTAGATTTACCCAGTATGACGGAACAACCCTTTTATCTTATGAAAGAGAAACATTTAATCAAACGGCAGACACCGGAGAATTTTGGGTAGAAATTCCCAATGTCAGAAGCACAGCCAGCGATGATAACAAGTTCTACATGTATTACCGAACGACTGATACTCCTGATGGAGACGATACGGCCAATGTTTGGGACGCTAGTTTTCTCAGCATATACCATTTAGAGCATACTTCCGGGAATGCCATTGATACAAAAGGCAACGATGATGCCTCAGAGGGCATTGACCCTGATTCAAATATGGATGTTGCCGGTAAGATTGCCAGGGGAGACTATCTCGATGGCGATGACGACCTTGGCATTGATACTACTCCTAACCCTAAATGGGATTGCGATACTCCATTTACGTATGAGGCCTGGATTCGGGTTAATAATTCTGCGCAAAATATGATTATTCTGGAGGATGGTGCTACTCAACAGGGAGCGGGAATAGGCGTTGATTCAAATGGTAATTTCTATTTTGGCGGTTATGTTAGTGCCAGCCATAAAGAGTGTATTTCGACCACAGCTGTTGACGATGACAGTTGGCACCACGTTGTTGGCATTAATGAATCAGATAACGATATGGTGGTGTATGTCGATGGGGAATTAGAAACTACTACGAGCGGAGCCGGCGCCCTTAGTCCGGGTTCTAATGCCGCAGGGATTGGCTATTACGGCAGCAATGATTCAACTTATAGTTCTGGGGGGACGTGGTTTATTGGTTATATGGACGAAATTAGGATTTCAAGCGTTGACAGAGGCGCTGCCTGGGTTAAGGCAACTTACAATTCCGGGAATAATACTCTGCTGACTTACGGGAGCGAGGAAGGAGAGTTCACCTTGACCCAGAATGACTGGCGCTGGTATGAAAATGCCGATAATGTTCAGCCGGGGACTGCCAAAGCTAATGAAAATACGGCAATTACCGGGGTAACCAACGGAGAAGTATTAAGAATCAGGATGAACTTGACTGTTGGAAATGGAGATATGTCAGCCGACTCTAAAGCTTTTAAACTTCAATACGGCCAAGGAACAGATTGTACCGCTATTGGTACCTGGAATGATGTTGGAGCAATAGATTCAGGAACTATCTGGCGAGGTTACAATAATTCTACTCCAGCTGATGGAGCAACCATTGGAGTTTCAGATTATCTTCTTTCTACCTCAGATGTAGCTGAATCCTATGAAGAAGCAAACAACTCGGTTAATAATCCTCGAGCTATTAATAATGGTCAAGACGGGGAGTGGGATTGGGTGGTCCAGGAAAATGGAGCAACAGCTAATACCTCTTACTGTTTCCGGATGGTCAAATCTGATGGTGCGTCTTTAGATACTTACAATACTGATGGTTATCCAAAGTTAACTACCCTAACTTCAGCTACCTGGCGGGAAGACGAAGATACGCCTATCCCAACAGCCAGCTCAGCCCTGAGTAAAAATACCAATGTCCGCTTGCGAATTGAAGTGGCTAATACTGGGTTTGAGGCAGAAAATTATGACTATCGCTTAGAATATGGGGTAAAATCTACTACCTGTGCTGATATCACCACTTGGGTCACCGTGCCAGATTCTCCAACCACTGAACATTTTGACATGACCAATAGTACCTATTTCGTTGATGGTTGTCCAACTACTGCGCGCTTGGCTAATTCTGAAGGCTACACTTTTGTTACTGGTAAAATGGTTGAATCTCCCTCGAATAGCTCAGGAAACATAACTCTACCTTATAATAACTACACAGAGATTGAATTTGTTTTTCAGGCTAATAATAATGCCACTGATGGGGGGACTTATTGTTTCCGATTAACCAAAGCTGGTACTGCTTTGGATAATTATTCTATTTATCCTCAAGTCCAAATCGCTGGTGCTGGTGCCGGCATCAACATTTCTGGCACCGTCTACCTTCACAATGAAACTACTCAGGCAACTTCTGGCAACGGTGGTCCCTGCGATGGCTCAACTGCCAACCTTTCCCTCCGGGTCAATGGAGGAACTGCCAGCACCACAACCTGTTCTTCCAGCGATGCTTCATTTACCTTTTCTAATATATCTGCTAACGCCGGTGACACAATAACCATTTACCAAACCTCATCCCAGAAAACCAACAGGGTTTATGTTTCAGACGGCAGCAATGACACCGGTATGGATCTTTATATCGACACAGTTGCCATCGGAGATGAGCAAGACGGTACCGTAACCATTTTAGACCTTTTAGATTATGATTATGACCAAAACTCCGATGATATGCTTTTTGATGCTGATGATGCTACTCCTGATACCCTGACCGTTAATTCGGGAAAGGAACTTCATATTCATACTGGCGACACCTTTGACCCCGGAGGCACCGTCACCACCCAGGGAACGGATGGAGATTTACATATTGATGATAATGCCACCTGTCAGATTGATGATGCCAGTTCAGCCATTAGCGAGGATGTCTTAGTAGATGGTGGGGCTACCTTCAGTGTTCAGGCAAATGTCTCTATTTCTGGTGGTGCCATTACTACTTCTGGTACCAGTGCTACCGTGAGTTACAGCGGCACTCCGACCGTTACAATTTCTGGAACTGGCAGTATTGGTGGTGGCACTACGCCTTCAGTCACTTTTTATAATTTAACAATTTCTGGGACTCAAACTATGGCTTCAGCCACCACCACCGATAATGATTTAACGGTAAATGGAACAATACAAGGAAGTGCTGCTGTTACCACAACCGTCAAGGGCAACTTTCAAGGAACCGGAACCGTCAATATGACCGGTGGCACTGTAGAACAGCGGGTCGATGGCACCACCAAGAATTTTGGAACTACCTCAGGCACCAATAATTGGACTTTTAACGACCTTACTTTTTCCAACTCACATGCTTCAACTGGGACAACAATTGATGTTAATACCGGAGGCACAGGCAGTATCACCGTGACAGGAACTCTTCTTGTTTCCAAAACAGGAGATAATGCCGGAACTACTTTGCAAGCTGGTAACCGTACCTGGACTTTATCTAATGCTAATGCGGCAAAACCTTTTAATATTGATCAAGCGTCAGGCGCTTTGACTGCCGAAACCTCAACCTTCGAATACACCGGAGATTATGATACAGGAAATGTAACTATTGAGAACGCCACCTATAATAATTTAACCTTAGGCGGCTCGGTTGCTGAAAACTACAATCCTGAAGGAGCTATCACTGCCTCTAATGATTTAACCATCAATACCAATAGCACTCTTATTGGCACCCAAAATATTACAGTTAATGGTGGCAATGCTACTGGTGGCGGAGTAATTAATTTAACTGGCGGAACATTTTTACTCGATGGCACTGGCAACTTTGGCGGGACATCAGAATGGACTTTCTATAATTTGACCTTTGGAAACGGTGTTGATAGTTCCACCACTACAGCAGGGAGCACGGGCACCACCATAATCTCCAACTTCCTTACTATTGCGGCAAATCAAACTTTAAATGCCGGTTCAAAAACCTGGGACATTGATGGCTATAGTACCACCAGCACTCCTTTTGTAATTAATGGAGTCTTTAATGCTTCAACTTCTACCTTCAGGTATACCACTGACCAAGATACCAATATTACAGCCACCACATATTACAACCTTGAGCTGATTGACCCACCGGATACTGAAATTTTGAGGCCAAATGCTGCTGGTGACTATACGAATATAGCGAGTCAGTATCCTGACTCAGGAGCGCACTGGGAAAAGGTAGATGAGGCGACAGTAGATGACGATGATTATGTGTACACGTCTTCTGGCACGCAGGAAAAGGATGCCTATAACCTTGATAGCACGGCAATACCCAGTGGCTCTACAATTAACTCGGTCACAGCTTTTCTGAGGATCAGAGGGCTTGCTCAGCCTTTCTTAAGGTTGTCTAGTACGGAAACAGAGGGGACAAAAGTAGCTACCGAAAGCCCTAGCTACGGTGGGACAATCATGGCTGTAGCTATGGACGATACGTATCTTTACATTGGCGGTTCTACGACCGAAACAGTTCGGAAATATAAGAAGTCTGATTTATCTTACGTAGGCGAGACCGCTGACTATGGCGGCACAGTCCGTGCTATAGCCATAGATAGCACGCACATTTACGTTGGTGGACCTACTACTGAGAAGGTTCGGAAGTACCTGAAATCAGACTTATCCTACGTTGGTGAAACTGCCGGTTATGGCGGCACGATCCGCGCTATAGCAGTAGATGATACGCATATCTACGTTGGTGGGGAGGATACTGAAACAGTCAGGAAGTATCTGAAATCTGACCTGTCTTATATTGGTGAGACTCCTAGCTATAACGATGATATCATGGCAGTGGCTATTGATGACACATATGTTTTCGCCGGCGGGTCTGTCACTAACACGGTTCGACAGTACCTGAAATCTGATTTGTCCTATGTAGATGAGACTGCTAGCTACGGCGGTAATATCTTCGGCATAGCCATAGATGATACTCATGTTTATGCTGGCGGAGCTATTACTAATACTATTCGGAAGTACCTGAAGTCTGATTTATCTTACGTAGGCGAGACCCCAAGCTATGGAAATAGTATCTTCACTGTAATTCTAGACAGTACGTACATTTACGCCGGTGGGTATAGCATTGGAACGGTTAGGCAATATTTGAAGTCCGATTTATCGTACGTGGATGAGACTGCTAACTATGGGACGCAGATTACGGGCATAGCCGAAGACGATACGTATATCTATGTTGTCGGAACTACCCAAACAATTCGGAAGTACTGGAAATCTGACTTGTCTGGAGCGTGGATTACGTTTTCTGAGGAGCTGGCTAGACCTGGTGGTGGTTCTTGGCAGGTTAGCGATCTAAATAGTTTACAAGTAGCTATTGGTCTACAAGTTCCAGCTTCTGAGGATGCTTATTGCACCCAAGCTTATGTTGAGGTTGATTATACACCAGAAGGAGGTCCCACTTACACTTTAGCAACCACAACCAGCCAGACACTTACTGCCAACAATTATTTATTAATCGGCAATGGGACAGATCAACTAACAGTTACCGGAGCTACTAATAATCCTATCTTAGATGTTAATGGTAATTTTACCATTTCAGCCAATGCCACTTTCATTGCCCCTACCTCGTCTTCCTTTACTGTTGGCGGGAGCTGGGCAAACAGCGGCACTTTTACTCATAATAGTGGCACTGTCACTTTTGATTCCTCAGCCGGTAGTGAGACCATAAATACCGGTGGGACGGGAACAGGTTATGATTTCGCTAACATCACTTTTAATAATTCAGGGGGTGACTGGACGATTTCGACTAATAATTTAACGGCCACTGGCAATTTTAATTTGACCAATGTCACTGCCTTTGATGCTACCAATAGAACAATTACTGTTCAGGGAGAATTTAAAAATGACGTTGGTGGTGCAGCTACCACCTGGACGGGTTCAACTTTAATCCTGGCTGGCTCAGGCTCCTATTGTATTAATACCACTAAAAATGTTGGCGGAGACGCTTATGCTACCTTTCAGGTTAACTCTGGCCAATACATCAGGATGTGGGATTCTTCTGCTTCTACTTACACAATTAATGGCACCCTCTATTCAATGGACCACGCTGCTACAGATGGCGATCTCTATATCTGGGGAGCTTATACCGTTCCAGATAGTGCCACTGATTACTGGTCTTATGCCAAAGACTTTGATAGTGCTGCTGTTACCAGGCAATGCAATGTCATTATTCAATCTGGAGCTTCAGTAACTGTTGGCTCAGGAGAGGACTTAGAAATTAAGGGAGGAGAAACTGCCTCTGGTGATAAGACTACTGTTACCTATGCTCCAGCTTCTGGTTCTTGGAACTTTAATAACAATACTGGTTCTGAATTAACTTTTCAGGAAGCAACTATAGAATATTTGAAGGTCAATGCTGGTACGGTTACTGTTTTGAATACCACTTTAAATTCTGAAGTTGCCCCAGCTGCCGGTGCTATCCTTAACGTTGATTGGTATTTAGGAGTTCACGTCGTTGATGAGCTTACTCCGGCAACTGATATTGATACTGGAGATAGTGACGTTACCATTTCTGAAAATAGCGGTACGCCAGCTAGCACTGTTTATAAATGGAATGGTAGTTCCTGGGCAGGGCCGGCTACTTCTCAGACCACTGGTACTGAATCAGATGGAGAAATTCCTCAACCAGAAGAAGTAACAGCTGGAGCAGTTAGAATAAGAGAATATAAACGAGAAAGCACTGGTTATACCTATTATCTCTACAATATGCACATTGATTGGCAGGCAGATTATGGGGAATACGATTATTATGATGATTACGGCGGTAAATATTTAACTTCAACCTTAAATACTGCCTCAGGTCACGATGAATGTATTTCTGAATCCTGGCAGAGAAATAACATTGATGCGAATAACACCGAAGGTACTCGTAATGAACCTCCAACTACTGGTACCTGGTATGTGGGAATGTTGAACGGACTTTCCTTCTCTATTGACTCCTTTGACATCGATTTTGGAACAATTACTCCCGGAGGAGATCCCACAAACCAAACAAATACTCTTACTGTTACTACTTCTGCTACCAATGGTTATCTAATTACTGCTTGGTCAACCCAGACGATGACCTGTTCGGATTCCGGCCAGTGCGGTTCAGAAACAATTTCTGACTGGTCGGGAACAAATGCCAGTCCTACCACTTGGTCTGCTGGTTCTTATGGTTTTGGCTATTCAACAAATGATACTACCTTAACTGGAGGAACGGCTGATAGATTCTCTGGGCCAAAATTCGCTGGCTTCGTTCATAGTGGTTCTGGCGATCCGGTTGCTGACCGAAGTAACACCGAGTGCCCTTGTAATAATCAACAGAATACTATTACTTACCGGATTGCTGCTCAAAGTATTCGAAGGCCAGGACCGTATGAGACTACAGTGGTTTATATATGTACTGCCAATTATTAAAATTATGATTAAAAAATTAATCTTAATTAGCTTAATATTTTTATTTATTGGCGGAATAGCAAGCGCTCAAGAGATTTCCCCAAAGTTGGGAGTAAGTCCCCACACTTTTGAATTAGAAGTTGAACGCGGTAAAGTTTTAAAAGATAAGATTAAGGTCTTAAACCAAAGCGAGGTGGCAATTCCAATAGCAGTTAAGATTACTGATTTTACAGCTGAAGAAGAAACTGGCCAGATGATATTGGATGAGGCATCCCAAGATCCTTCTTTTGCCCCTCGTTTTTGGATAAAAACGGAAAATCCGAATTTTATCTTAGATCCGGGAGAAGTTGAAGAAGTAAATTTTTCAATTGAAATTCCAGAAAATGCCGAGCCAGGTGGTCATTATGCCACGGTTTTGTTTGAACCCCAATTGCCCTCTTATTATTTTAAAGAAGAGGGGATTAAAACTATACCAGTGATTGGGGTAATATTTTTATTCTCAGTTGAGGTTGAAGGATTAACCAAACCTGAAGAACCCTTTACTATTGTTGAATTTAATATTCCGGAAAATTTACACTTGAGGAGATTGGAAAACCTGGTGGCTGGCACTTTTGGTTTGTTTTCTGAAGTTCGAGCAGCTGAAAAAGAAATATTCTCTATTGTTGAAACAGGTCATTTACCATTTACTCTCCGAATTAAAAATAGCGATATTTATCATATTAAGCCTGAAGGGAAATTAGTGATTTTGGCAAATAATGGTAAAACAGTAGGGGAGACCGAAATTCAAAAGACGACAATTTTACCTGGTAAAATCCGCCAGTTTCCAGTAGAGTTTAAACCGGAGCTGCCAGAAAAATTAGAAAAGTATTTACCAGCGGCAATTTCCAATTTTATTTCCCAGAATTTACTTTGGGGAAAATACCAGGCCCAGTTAACATTGGCGGTAGAGAATAGTATAATAAAAAAGAACATAGGTTTTTGGGTCTTCCCTTGGAAATTTGGTTTATCCACAGTTTTAATATTTGCTTTGTTATTGTTTTTAGTGTTAAAATATGGAAAGCGAATAAAAAAAGCATTTTGGGTGTTATTTAGAATAAAAAACTCTGCCTGAGATTCAAATAAAATTAAAAATTTTTAAAATAAAAGGTCGAACAGGTAAATAATTTAAAAAATAAAAAATATAGAAAGATTAAATGGCGAAAAAGATTAAAAAACACGGGAAAACTGCTCTAATTTTGGGGTTGATTTTGACGTTGGTGGCAATGTATCTAGCAATTCCAATTAGTCAGGCAGCTCAAATAACTAGCCGCCAGATGAAAATTTCTGATTCTCGACCAACCGCGGCTTCAACTTCAGTAACCTACGATTTTCAGGGAACTACCTCAACAGATACGGTCAAGTGTTTAAGGATGCGAATTTGTAACGAATCTGACATAACCGGCTCTTGCACTAAGCCAACAGGTTTGAGTACCACTGGAGCAGCCAAAGGTGATGCCGGTGACTGGAACGTCTGGGATCAAACCCACTGGACTGGTACTTTCACTACTGATGGCGATGTCAAATATACTTATAGCACTGGTGAGATTGGTGGCACCAATGCTTCTTTCTCAACAGATAGCATCACTAACCCTACTTCGGCTGGAGTTTATTATGCCTGGATTAATACCTATTCTGATGAAGCCTGCTCTACTGCAGTTGACAGTGGTGTAACTGCTTTTTACATCATTGCTGGAGTTACGGTTTCAGCAACAGTGGCTGAAACTCTGTCTGTTACAATTTCTGATTCAGCTATTGGTTTTGGAACTTTGGATTCAAGTGAAATTCGTTATGCTACGGCTAATGAAGCCGGTGCTACTTCTGAACCTGGTGATGATGCACCTACCTACATTCAGGTTTCAACTAATGCCGCCAGTGGCATGGGAATCACAATAAAAGACGACGGAGATGGAAGTTCAACTGCTGGATTGTATGAATCTTCAACAACAGAACTAATTCCAGCTGTTGCTTCTTCAGATGTTTCGGTTGGCTCAGAAGAGTATGGAGTTTATGGAAAGGGTGCTGGTAGTGGTATTACTATTGATGAGGGATTTGATAATGATACTACTAATGATCTAGCAATTTCCCGGATTCCTCAGACTTTTGCTACTGCTAGTGGACCCCTCGATGCTAAAAATGTTGATATTTCGGCAAAGGCTTCAATCGCTGGAGATACCCCGGCCGGTTCTTATAGTGATACCCTTACTTTAATTACCACCCCGACTTACTAATATACCGCCAAACTGACACAAAACTATAGGCAAAACTGACCCAAACTATTTCGTGTTTGTTTCGTTAGAGTTTCCCCGAAAGGGGAACTTAGTGTCGGTTTGGTGATTGGCATGATAAGAATAAAGCCATTGATTTTAATAGTTTTGATTGTTGTTGGAGGATTAATTTTGGCTAATGAGGTTTTTGCTCAAGCAAGAGGAATTGGTATTTCTCCTTTGACTTTTGAATTAACGGCAAATCCCGGAGATGTTTTAACTAATATACTGAAAGTATATAATCCGACTGATAGTATTGTGGCAATAGAAATGGAAGTGGAGGATTTTACTGTAATTGGAGAGACGGGAGAGGTTATAGTTGAACCAGCTGAAACCGAAACTTATTCTTTAGCCAGATGGATAACTGCTGAGCCTGCTGAATTTACCTTAGAACCTAGAGAACAAAAGTTTGTTAACTTTACTATCAATATTCCAGAAAATGCTGAGCCAGGTGGGAAATATGGCTCGGTTTTAGCTTCTACTGCTGGAGTGGTGGGTGAGGAAGTTACCGGAGCAGCCATTGCTCAAAAAGTCGGAGCTTTGGTTTTACTAACTGTTTCGGGGGAAATTAGAGAAGAGTTAATTATTAAAGATTTTTCTTGCCCTTCTTTTTTGGAAACAGGGCCAGTAGATTTTACCATCAGGTTTGAAAATACCGGAACAATTCATCTTAGGCCCCGAGGTTTCGTCGTTATTACTGATTGGCGGGATAAAAAAGTAGCCGATGTGGAATTTCCTCAAAATAATGTTATTCCCGGTGCTATTAGAAAAATTGAAACCTCCTGGGATAAAAAATGGTTAGCTGGTCGTTATACTGCTATGTTAGTTGGAGGTTACGGGACAACCAACGTCCCCTTTAACCCACCGGTTTTAACTTTTTGGGTTTTCCCCTGGAAAATAATTTTGGGAATTATTTTAGTTTTAGCCATAATTATATTTTACTTTTATAAAACCAGAAAAAGATGGAGAATGGCCTTGAGGATACTGGTCAGAGGAGAAAAAGAAACGTAATAAAAATTGAGAAAATAATAAATTGAGAAATAAAAAATCGTTCAGAGTTTTAACTGGACGATTTTTTTTGTATAATAAATAAATGAGGGAATTAGGGATTTTATTATTAGTTACAATTTTATTTTTTTTCCCAGTTTTAGGATATAGCCAAGCACCTCCGGTAGAAGAAGGAGTGAGCATTTCTGCAACCATTGAAGGGGAAGCCCCTCCATCCCCTCCAGGAGGAGGAGCCATCTACATTCCACCCACTAAAGTTGTTTTTGAAGGAAGAGCCTACCCTGCTGCTATTTTAACTCTTTTAAAAAATGATAGGGTGACTGCTACCTTTAGTGCTGAATCTTCAGGTTTATTTAAAAAAGAATTAAGCGGAGTTCCTGAGGGCACTTATACTTTCGGAATTTGGGCCGAGGATACCGAAGGAAGGAGGTCAGTTACCCAAAGTTTTACGATTGATTTGGTTAGAGGAACTACTACCACCATCTCTGGGATTTTTGTTCCCCCCACCATTGAACTTGGTCTCGCTCGAGTAGGCTGGGGAGATAAAGTTAATATTTTAGGACAAGTTTTTCCAGAAAGCCAGGTTAATATATTTATTTCCCCCAGAGAAATTGTTAAAGAAACCATTGCTTCTTTGGAAGGGAAATGGCTATACCAATTAGACACCAGCCCTCTAAATGAAGGAGAATACAAGGTTAGGGCTAAGGCTTTTTTTGGAGATGGAGAGCAAAGTCCATTTTCTCAGACTCTTTCCCTTTCAGTTTCAGTAAAATGCAAAGGAGCAGATTTAAATTTTGATGACAAGATTAATATAATTGATTTTTCAATTTTACTTTATTTCTGGCAGAGCACTTCTCCCGAAAATGTCTGTGTAGATATTAATCAGGATGGAATAGTAGATCTTACTGATTTTTCAATAATGATGTATCAATGGACAGGCTAACATAATTTATGATTCGTAATTCATTATTCACAATTTCTATTCTTTTTTTACTTCTACCTTCAATGGTAGAAGGGGCAACCCTTTATTTAATGCCTCAATCCCAGACTATTTATCAGGGTGATACTTTTATAATTGAGATAAAACTGGATACTGAAAATGAAGAAATTAATGCTGTTGAAGCAGATTTAATATTTCCGCCAGACTTGCTGGAAGTCATTGATCTCAGTAAGGGAAATTCAATCTTAAATCTCTGGGCCAAAGAACCCAGTTTTTCTAATCAAGATGGTTTAATTACTTTCATTGGCGGGGCATCAGAAGGTTTTAATGGAAAAGAGGGATTAATTGGTAAAATTATTTTTAAAGAAAAAAAGATAGGCAGGGCGATGATTAATTTTGAAGAAAGCTCTCAGGTTTTATTAAATGATGGCAAGGGAACACCAGCAGAATTAAATTTTTTGGAGGGAAATTATGAAATCGTTTTAAAACCACCAGAACTTCCAACAATTTCTTCAAGAACCCATCCTGACCAAAACAAATGGTCCAAATCAAACACTCTCCATCTTCATTGGGATTTAATTGAAGGAACTCAATATAGCTATCTTCTAAGCCGAGATCCCTTAGCCGAACCAGATAATATTCTTGATAAACCAGAAGGTGAACTTATTTGGCTGGGGGATATGGAATATCCAAATTTGGAAGATGGAATTTACTATTTTTCTTTAAAACAAAAATTACCAGGTGAGGATTGGTCTAGAAGTCTAAGCTATCGGGCAATGATTGATGCTACTGCTCCAGAAGAATTTAAACTAGAAATTGGACAAGACCCAGCAATGTTTGAAGGAAAGTATTTCTTGAGCTTCGCTGCTACTGATAAAACCTCGGGTATAGATTATTTTGAAGTAAAAGAAGGAAAAAGAGATTTTAAAAAAGCTTCCAGTCCCTATTTACTCGAAGAGCAAGTCCTCGGAAAGAAAATCGTTGTCAGAGCTTATGATAAAGCAAGTAATTGGCGAGAAGCAGAAATTAAACCTCCCTATAAAATAACCTGGAAAGATGTCTTGGCAATAATTACGGTTTTAATTGGAGCAGGAGTAATCTGGTGGATTTTTAAAAGAATTAAAAAATGAAAAGGATATTTCTAATCCTAGTTATCTTAATACTTTCTTTTATCAGTGGATCTTCGGTTGAGGCAGCTAGTGCTGAACTTTATCTTTCTCCTTCTTCGGGGAGTTTTTTCGTAGGAAGTACTTTTAGTGTTTCGGTTTTTGCAAATACTGAGGGAAATGAGATTAATGTGGTCTGGGCTGAGTTAAAATTTCCTCCAGAAATCCTGCAGGTTACCTCTCCCACAGCTGGGGCTTCATTTATTGCTGAGTGGCTTACTCCTCCCAACTATTCAAATGAAAGAGGAATAATTAGTTTTCGAGGAGGGATTCCGGGAGGAATTACCACTTCAGCTGGCTTGGTATCTTCTATCACTTTCCGGGCGGTAGCTTCAGGAACTGCTAAAGTTGAATTTCGAGAAGGGTCTCGGGTTCTTTTAAATGATGGAAAGGGAACTGATATTTTAACTACCAAAATTAATGGCGAATATCATATTTTAATTCCTCCACCAGAAGGGCCCATAGTTTTTTCTCCTACTCATCCCAATCCCAATGTCTGGTACAGTGATTCCAGTTCTACTTTTTCCTGGGAAAAAGAAGGAGGGGTAACCGATTTTTCCTGGAGCTTTGACCAAAATCCAAACGGAAGACCAGATGGGATTTCTGAAGGAAGAGAAACTCTTGCTTCCTTTACTGAAGTAGGGGATGGAGTTTGGTATTTTCATATCAGGCAGAAAAAAGAAGGAATCTGGGGGAAGACCAGTCATTCGCAAGTTCGGATAGATAACACTCCTCCTAATGAATTTACTCCCAAAGTTGAAACTTACACCAGATTAATTGGCTATCAGGCCATGGTTTATTTTGAAACTACTGATAATTTCTCCGGAATTTCCCATTATGAGGTAAGTTTAATTGACTTGAGCGCTGCTGAACCTTCTCGTTCATTTTTTACAGAAGAAATTAGTCCTTACCAAGTTCCATTTAAAAAAGCCGGGAAATATAATGCTATAATAAAAGCAGTAGATAAAGCTGGAAATACCAGGGAAGCCGAAGCCAGATTTCGAATGGTCACTCCTTTTCCTTGGTGGCTAATTTGGATTTTAGGATTTTTATTACTGGGAAGCGGAGGAGCTGTTGGCTGGTGGTTCTACAAAAGATATATTAAGCCACGAAGATATAAATGAGAAAAATATTCTTAGTATCATTTATCTTATTTTCTCTTTTTTTTATCAGAGTGGATTTTACTGAGGCAGGGGGGGCTTCTCTTTATCTTTCTCCCCAAACCGGCACCTTTTTTGTTGGTAGTACTTTTGATGTTTCAATATTTGTCAATACCGGAGGAAACAATGTTAATGCCGTAGAAGTAGATTTGAAATTTGATCAAAAAAAACTTCAAATAGCCAGCCCAACTGCCGGAAGGTCTTTCATTGCGGTCTGGATTTCCCAGCCCACTTTTTCCAATACTGAAGGAACAGCCACTTTTCAGGGAGGAGTACCTTCCCCAGGAATTAATACTTCTTCAGGTTTGGTTTCAACTGTTACTTTTAGAGCTATTAATCCCGGGGAAGTGGCAGTTTCTATTTTAGATTCTTCTCAAGTTCTTTTAGACGACGGAAAGGGGACTAATATTTTGAGTTCAGTTGGAAGGGGAGTTTATAAAATTATAATTCCTCCTCCTGAAGGTCCCAAAGTCTTTTCTCCCACCCATCCTGACCAAAATAAATGGTATAACAACAATTCTCCCACTCTTTCTTGGGAAAAAGAGGAAGGGGTAACCGATTTTAGTTATAGCATTGATGATAGTTTTTACGGGGTACCTGATAATATTTCAGAAGGAAACCATACTTCGGTCTCTTTCGCTGATTTAGAGGATGGAATATGGTATTTTCACATCAAAGCTAAAAAGGGAAATGCCTGGGGAGGAATAACTCATTATATTTTACTTATAGATACTACTCCGCCGGCTGATTTTACTCTTTCTTTTGAACCCACTTTACGTTCACCAGTGATGACTTCCAGAGAGCCAACTGTTTCTTTTATAACTACTGATAGTCTTTCCGGCCTTGACCATTATGAATTAAAGCTCATTGATTTGACCAAAGTTCCCCAGAGAAAGGAAACTGAATTTTTTATTGAAGTGTTCTCTCCTTATCAACTACCTTCTTTAAATACTGGAGAGTACGAGGTAATGGTCAGAGCTTTTGACCAAGCTCTGAATCGGCAGGATTCTAGTCAAAAAAT
>Ga0315545_1001812_pt1 | contig 20130 bp, 20 predicted proteins | sample SalMarSW160210MG_FD_203096 | JGI IMG/M metagenome (GOLD analysis project Ga0315545, IMG submission 203096) | Salt marsh sediment microbial communities from the Plum Island Ecosystem LTER, Massachusetts, United States - Salt Marsh Sediment SW1602-10 ...
CGGGCTTAGTGTATAACCTACACTTTCCCAACAAAGCCACAACCACCTTCTGGAACTTAGTCAAGCTATCAGAAGGATATCTCCACCCCCTGAAGAATCAAGACTTTTTCTCATTATAAACGTGAGAATAATTGGTGCGGGGTGGTAGTTTTTTAAACAAAAAAAATAATTCTTTTTTCTTAGTGTCTTTGTGCCTTTGTGGCTTTGTGTAAACTAGTGTTTCGAGTTTAAAGTTTCTTGTCTCGGGAAAAAGATAAACAAAAATAATGGGTTGTGTGTGGGGCTTTGTGTTCCCTGTGTCTTAGTGTGAGATTATTTTTTGGCTGGGGGTTGGGTATTAACAAAATAAATTCTCTGTGTGCTCTGTGTTTTTCTTGTTTCTCTGTGAGCTCTGTGGTTAATGTTTTCAGAACGAAAAGAACATTTCCATGCCCCAGGTTTGCATCTCGTATAAACCGTCACGCGTAATACCGGTCATACCCCAGAAAAATTCTACCTCAAGAATCTTCAAACTCAGTTCAAAATCAAATTTTTCAGGATTTTGAAAATCGTATGGACGATTGTAATAAGTAACCTGGACTCCGGGAGTTATTCTTTTATGATAAAAAGGATATTTTAAAGTCCCTTCTACAACTCCGCTAAATGAACGACCATCATAAGAGTAATCAATGAAAGCCTTCAAGAGATCACTATTTACGGCTAATAAACAATTCTCCTTACCAACCTCCAAACCCGCGTACCTCGATTTAAAACCTACTACGGAACTATCCAAATCTCTCGAAATAACACAATAGACCGAGTTATCGAGAGATAAAACGTAAATGGGAGCTACAAAAAAATCTTTCATTTCAAAACCATTGTCCCCGAACAAACCCTCGCCAACAAAATTTACCATAACCATGAAAATCGGATCCCGAAGGCGAAATAGATATGAAGCAAATTCTCTGTCGTCAAAAGTTGCACCAAATCTTGCGTCTCCCAATTTCAAATAACCGTACCATTTATCTTTCGTAGTCTCAAAAAAAAGATGATCGCAATTCAATGAAAAATTCAATATATCTTCATATATGGAAGCAGAAATATTCCCATTAAAAACAAAAGGCAGAGAGAAAGAACCATACCCCTTAAGAACTGTGCCGGATTCTCTAAAACCGAATAATCCTCCCGAACATGCTCCGCGTTCGAATTTTCTATCGAAATGCAACTGCAATAATTTATAATTTCCATTTACCAACCTGAGATATGAACGAGGTATATTATCATATTCTTCCTGTCCGGAAATCAGGAAAAAATCTTCCTCCCCGAGTATTGAACGGCTAATGTACTTTTGCGTTTCAAACTGCGCTAATAAGCCCTCATAGTATGAATATAATCCTATGGAAGGAGTATTAGCGATCCAGGTGAAATAACGAAAATCTTCTTTAGGAAAAGGAAAAACAATTAAAGGAAGCTGTAAATATAAAAGCTGATAAGCTAAAAGACCCATAGTCGAAATGTAGATTCGAAGAATCTAAGTTGAATGGTTGAATGGTTGAATAGTTGAATTGGAAAACAGAAAAATAAATCTTTTAAACCTGTGTTCATCTGCGCCCTAATAATCAATCCTTCGGATTAGTTGAATAGTTGAATTGAAAAATCGTTAAATAGTAAAAAATATGAAGGGGGGGGGCCGATTTGACCATTCGACTATTTTACCATTTGACTTGTTTCTCTACTTGGCTTCTGGATTCTTTTTCATGCTTTTCCATTTTATATACCTTTTTTACACTTCTTCAGGCTGCGTTTCCCTATGTGAAGTATCTATAAAAAGATAATAAATAACAATCAAAGTCAATCCAATTGTCACAAAAGAATCAGCCACATTAAAAGTCGGCCAATACCAGCCTCTCGCACCTACTTGAATAAAATCAACAACCTCCATATAGAGTACCCTATCCGTGAGATTACCTAAAGCACCACCAATAATAAAAGACAAACCTACTAAAGAAAATCTATTCTCGCTCTTAACAAAAAGAAACATAACAAATATAAAAGCTACTACGGTAAGTGCAGTAGAAATAATCGGTCCTCCGAAATTAAGACCAAAAACCGAATTTGGATTTCTGATATATGTAAATTTTACTATATCCCCTATTATACTTTTCGAATCACCGTATAACATATTTTTTGCGATCAATATCTTGGTAAGCTGATCTAAAAAAAGTACAAAAAGAAAAATCGGGGAAAAAAATAATTTTTGCTTAAAGTTTACAATCTTTCTTCCTTCCAAGGGTACCTTTCTCTCTTTTCCGCGCAGGACTTACAACATCTGGCATAAGGAATAACCTTAAGCCTTTCTTTTCTTATCTGAATATTGCAGTCCTCGCAAAATCCATATTGTTTATCTACTATTTTCTGTAAAGCAGCATCAATATCTTTCAACTTCTGTGAGAGTTGGTTTATTATATAAGAATCCCTATCTATCCTGCTCTCAATATCTGCAATATCCGCTATATGGGTTGGGAAAGGCGTATTCTCTTCTCCGTCTTCCAACGGATTACCTTCCACTTTAGGCTCTAAAGCTCTTATTTCCTCAAGAACCTCCTCTCTTTCTTTTTTTAACTTCCTCTCAAAATAAACATAATCAACCTTCCAACTCAAAATTTCCTCCTTTTATAACTCCTATACACCTTTCACAAAGGGTCTCGAACTCACTATCTTTGCCAACATCTACAGAAAACATCCAACATCTGGAACATTTCTCTCCTTCCGCTTTTTCAACTCCATAAGAGCCTAACTTACCCTCGAACGAATAAGTCGAATTGATCAAAGATGTGAAATCTACCTCAGACACAATAAATATTTCTGCCAGATATTCTTCCAATTCTTTCAACTCTTTTAGATCACTCTTAATAAGAACTCTTGCCTCGAGAGAATTCCCGATAAATCCGTCCTCCTGAGCCGATTCTAACACTTTGTGAAATTCATCTCTTACTTCAAGAACCTTCTCGAATTTCCGAACGAGCTCTCCATCACCATTCATCTCTTCTCTTACCTCCGGAAAACCGGCGAGAAAAATAGAGTCCCCTCCAAATAAAGAACGCCAGACTTCTTCTGTCGTAAAGGACAAAATCGGAGAAAGTATTACAGCAAGATTTTTTGCTAATTCGAACAACACAGTCTGGGCGCTTCTACGCTTCTTACCTTTCTCTGATTCGACATATAAACGATCCTTAATTATATCGAGGTAAAAAGAAGAAAGAGTACTAACTATAAAATCATAAATTTTTCTATACACCTTATGGTAATGAAGTGCCTTATAATCTTCATCCACTTCTTTAATTAATCTATTAAGTTTTATAAGGACAAAACGGTCGACAGGCAACAACTCATCTACCGCCAACCGGTCTTCTTCCGTAAAATTGTTAATATTACCAAGCATAAATTTGAAACTATTTCTTATTTTCCTGTAAGCATCTACTAATCTCTGCATTATTTCTTTACCATATTTGACATCCACAGACCAGTTAACCGAAGAAATCCATAAACGCAAAATATCGGCGCCGAATTCTTCCACAATCTCTGATGGTGAAGTTACATTTCCGAGAGACTTATGCATAGACTGCCCCTCACTATCAAGCATCCATCCATGGGTAACGACTTTATCATAAGGAGCAACTTCTTTTATTACCAGAGAAAGCATTAAAGACGAGTTAAACCACCCTCTATGCTGATCGGGACCCTCAAGGTACATATTCGCCGGCCAATCTTCCTCATCTAAAGCACCAAAAGAAGAAATACCCGAGTCGAACCACACATCGAGTATATCCATCCCTTTCTCCCAATCGGACGACCCGCAATTTTTACATTTAAAATCTTTTCCTAAAATACTCTCCGGCTCTAATTCAAACCAAACGTCAGCAGATTTTTTCTTGAACAAAGCGGCAACTTTCATAATAATATCTTTATTCAGAATAGCTTCCCCACATTTCTTACAGAAAAAAGCGGGAATATTGACTCCCCATTTACGCTGTCTGGAGATACACCAATCCGGTCTATCACTAACAGCGGCGAACATTCTTTCCTCACTCTGAGGCGGATACCAATCACTGCTTCTGACAACCTCGAGAGCTTTACCTCTTAAATCATTATGATCTATAGAAATAAACCACTGTTCTGTAGCACGGAAAATAAGCGGCGTTTTACATCTCCAGCAAATGGGATAATTATGCTGAATTTGACCAACATACACTAAACTGTCCTTCTCTTTTAAAATCTCTAGCACTTTTCCCGATGCTTCGTCTGTCGTCAAACCTTCAAAACCTTTCGCTTCTCCGGTAAATTTACCCTTCTCGTCTACGGGAGAATAAACGTCGAGACCAACTTCCTTTCCCAGGATGTAATCTTCTCTACCGTGACCTGGTGCAATATGAACAATACCCGTACCCTCATCAGTCGTAACGAACTTCGCCAAACGTATAACCGATTCTCTATCCGCGAAAGGATGTTTAAAGCCAACCCCTTCCAAATCTTTACCTTGATATTTCTCAACTATTTTAAAACTACTCCACCCGGCTTTTTCTGCGTTCTTGGAAAGCAATCTCTCAACCAAAAGGATTCTTCTGCCGCCTGCTTCTACAACCACGTATGTATAATCAGGATGAACCGCCAGGGCAAGATTCGAAATAATTGTCCACGGAGTCGTAGTCCATACCAAAGCATCGTAGTCTTTCCCTTCCATAGTAAAAGTCAATGACGGGGAATCCATCATTTTGTATTCGATTTCGGAAATGGCGAGTGCTGTCTCACAAACCGGGCACCAGTGGACCGGCATATAACCTCGATAAACATATCCTTTTTCCACAACTTTGGAAAGAAGCTCTAATTCCATTCCCTCATACTCATTACTCATAGTAACATAAGGATTATCCCAATCACCCAACACTCCCAATCGTTTAAAATCCTTTGCCTGTTCCTTGACCCAGTTAGAGGCAAACTCCCTGCAACTTTTTCTTATTTTGACAATATCATCTTCTTCTTTAAAATTCTTTATCACGATATTTTCAATAGGCATACCATGGGCATCCCAACCGGGTCTGTACGGAGCATAATAGTTTTTGAGCATTTTATACTTAACGGTAATATCCTTAATTATTTTGTTCATTGCCAGTCCAAGATGTATATGACCATTAGCGTACGGAGGCCCATCGTGCAGAACAAATTTTTCTCCGCCTTCTCTTTTTTTAAGAGCTTTCTTATAAATTTCTTTCTCATCCCAAAATCGGACAAACTCGGGCTCTCTCTTAGAGAGATCCGCCTTCATAGGAAAATCGGTCCTGGGAAGATTCAGAGTTTTTTTAAGATTCACTACAGCAAAAAACAAACTACGGCAAATCGAGATACATCTTTAGACTTTTATTTTTCGGATCCAACTCCAAAGCCTTTTTCCATATCTCTCTCGCCATTTCCTTATCGTCTTGTTTATAATAACAGAAGCCCAACTTCACAGCTGCAGGTACAAAGTCTCCGCTTCTCGTTAGAACTTCTTTCAATACTTCCTTCGCTTCTGAGTAGTCACCCTTTTTTATATACATTCCTCCCAATAAAGTCCGAATATCGTGGAAATTAGGAGCGAATTTAAGTGCCTTCTGAAGTTCCTCAATCGCCTCATCGAGTCTTTCGATACTGGCATATAAAACAGCGGCATCTTTATGCACATTAGCAATTCTGGCTCTAACAGAAAACTCAACTTTTTCCATCTCCGAGTCTCTTTCCATTTCAAGTTTTTCCGCTATTTCAAACTCACTACTCGCTTTATCGACTTCACCCAACTGATTGAGAGTTAAAGCATAATTTATATGCCCTTCGATATATTCAGGATTAGATTTGATCGCTCTTTTAAAATAAGTTACCGCTTCTTTGTACCTTCCCGAAAGAGATAATGCCACACCCATTAAATTGTTAATATCCGGATAATCAGGATTCTTTTCTAATGCTTTTTTCAGAAAAAAACTGGCTTTCTGATAACTACCTTCTTCTATCAGCCTCCTCCCTTCCTCTAAAAATTCTTTTTCTTTAGCCATAACATCTCCTATTTTTCTCTATTCTATATATATAAATATTTCCCTTATGTCAAGGGCAGTATTACTTTTATTTTGAAATTTTTAAAACGGTATATCTCACACAGAAACACGGAGAACACAGAGGAAAAAACGACAAAACATATTTTAATTGGGCTAAACCCAACACCACCCCAAAAGATAGGAACAACAAATAGCACAAATATCACGAATCACCTCCCACATCCCATTTTTTATTTCGTTTCCACCTTTCAACCCCCCAACTGAAATATTAGAACGCAGAACACACAAAAAAAAACAGAAAGAGCTACAAATATTGGATTTTATGTTAAAAAAATATTTGTGCTATTCGTGTGATTCGTTGTTTCTAACTGGCAGGGTGAGGCGGTCTTTAAAAAATTACAGTAAGAAATTTGGTGTATTTTGTGTGTTTAGTGGCTTGAAATCATCCTTGACAAAACCTCTACTCATACATACAATAATTATATAAGGAGGTAAACATGAATAAATATAATTTCATGCTAATTTTAATTGTTTCACTGATTTCAAAAACAATACTTTTATCCGCCCAGATAGGAACACCCGTAGAAATATGCAGTACTTATGTGAGTTACGCAACCGCCTATAGTAATGGTCAAAAAATTTCGATTCCGTCCGCGCAAAGGAGCGATACAATATACGTAACCTACAGCTATAAAGAGGATACAATTCATATTGCATACTCTTACGATGGCGGAACAACCTGGCATTCTCAGGCTTTCCGGGCAACACTCTTTGATAACGCTCACTGCCCTTCCCTTGACATTTACGACAACTCTCCCTGGGTTGTCTCGGAAGGAGACTCTGCGGGAATAGGAGAAATTTTTCTGATGAATCCTTTTGTAGCGGGCTTTCCCGAAAGAATCAGCCGCACTCCAGGTCATTCGACTCTACCCGCTATCGTCATCGACAACACCGGAAATAAGCATATCGTCTGGCAGGATAACACTCCGGGCAACTGGGACATCTATTATAAGAGCACACTAAGCGATACTTTAAATTTAAGCAATAATGATAGCGCTTTAGACATCTATCCGTCCATCAGCATCTTTAACGGAAATGAGGTGCATGTAATATGGGAACGATACAATACCATTGACTCCACCTACAGCATCGTCCACCGGCATCTCGATGAAGACGTCTGGTTGACTGAAGATTTTTTGGCCGGGCCTACAGACACCCCCCTGCATCATCCAAGCCTTGATTTTTCACACGGCGAAGACAGCCTCTCTGCCGCATGGGAGGACAGTTCAGCAGGAAAATTAGATGCTTATTTTTACGAAGGAAACGGAGGAAACTGGCCAACATCGGGCAACTCACGATATCCTGTAGTATCCACCATGGGACATATCTGGAGCTATCTTTACTGGGAAGACAACAGTGATGGGTACGACGACATTTATGGCCGCAATTATTACTTTATGCTGCCAGGATGGGGTTCACCTTACAAATTCCGAACAGTTTACGACGATGAAGATATGCACTACCCCAGCGTAGCAAACTGCTACGTGGTATGGACTCAGGGAGATTCACCCCCCTATAAAATTATGTTCGCAGACGAAGGATTACCCGCCAACGTAGAAGAACCTGAGACCCCAACATCTTTAGAACTTAAAGTCTTTTCGAATCCCTTCACAAGAAGCACAACTATCGATCTGCCACCTTCCGCACAGGAGAACTTCCGCCTTAAAATCTATGACATTACAGGCACCCTCGTAAGAGAACTACCCATAAACGAGAGAACCTGGGACGGAAGGAATTCAAAAGGCGAAATAACAAAATCCGGAATTTATATTTTCAAGATAGAAGGCTACAAACCAGCAAAGGTTATAAAACTACTTTAGAATAAACCGAAGCCAGAAAACTAGTTAAATAGTGGAATTGTTGAATGGTCAAATCGACCACCCTACACCTTTACCTTTTTCCTATTTTACAATTTTTCAATTTAACTATTCAACTTAAATTCGAAGAATTTGAATCGCTCTTGACATAAAACGCAAAATCCCTAATATACGTGGTATGATGAAACTACAATACAATTACAATAGAAAAATAAAAAGAAATAAAAAACATTCTTCTTGGTGCCTTCGTGGCTAAATTTGTCATTCTGGAGGGTAATAAATGGCTAAACAAGTTTCGCTAACCGGTATAAAACCCACGGGAATGCTCCATATAGGAAATTATTTCGGTGCCATCAAACCGGCATTAGCTTTAGCGGAAGATTACGAATCAAGATATTTCATAGCGGATTACCACGCTCTTAACGCAGTAAAAGATAGGGAAAAACTAAATTATATGACTTATGAAGTCACGGCAGGCTGGCTTGCGTGCGGGTTGGATCCGAAGAAAAGCCTTATATATAAACAATCGGATATACCGGAGACCTTTGAATTGTCAACCATCCTGGCCGCTTTTACTCCGAAAGGTTTAATGAACCGAGCTCACGCGTACAAAGCTAAAGTAGATGAGAATACAGCCAAAAATGAAGATCCGGACGCGAATATAAATATGGGGCTTTTTACCTATCCCATTTTAATGGCCGCCGACATACTTCTATTCGACAGCGATGTTGTCCCCATAGGGAAAGATCAACAACAGCATTTAGAAATGACTGCTGATATAGCGGAATCCGTAAACAAGAATTATAAAAAGAATCTATTTAAAATTCCCGCGGCAAAAATGGGAAAAGAAACCCAGTACATTGTCGGTATGGACGGCAGAAAGATGAGCAAAAGTTATGACAACACAATAGAGATGTTTCTGCCGGAAAAAAAACTAAGAAAAAAAATAATGCAGATTGTCACAAAGCCCGTTAGCATAGAAGCTAAAAAAGACCCCGAAGACTGTAATGTCTTTGAACTATACAAACTATTTTCATCAAAAAAGCAGCAGAAAGAATTGGCGGATAAATATCGCGCCGGAGGCATGGCTTATTCTTACGCTAAAGAACAACTTTTCGAAGCGATGAATGAATTTTTAAAGCCGATGAGAGAAAAATACGAATATTTTATGAACAATAAAGATAAAATCGACAACATTCTAAAAGAAGGCTCAACTAAAGCACGGGAAATAGCAAAGAAAAAGATAGAATTTCTTAGAAAAGAAATCGGAATAATAAATATCAAATAAACCCTAGCGAGAAAAAGGGGAAGGTAAAAGAGCCTTAAGAGTAGTAATCTTAGATTCTCCTTCATTGTTAACAAGTATAACTTCCATATCTTTCGCAAACTCAGCAAGAAACTGTAAACAGGCTCCACAAGGAACGATAAAATTTTCTCCATCGGAAGCAATAGCTATTTCTTTAAAATTCTTTGAACCATCAACAATGGCACTGGCCGCAGCAACTCTCTCAGCGCAAATAGTCAGCGAATAGGAAGCGTTTTCTATATTAAAACCGGTAAATATCTTATTATTTGCAAGCAAAGCCGCACCTACACGAAAATTCGAATAGGGGGCATACGCCCTTTCTTTAGCTTTGATTGCTTCTTTTATCAATTCATCTTGTGAAATAATAACTGCTCCCCTTTACTTTATTACCAGACAGGTCCCTTACTGTTTCGCTAACAAAAGCCGTATAGCCAAAAATATTCATACGTTTTGAAGTGACGAAACGTACAAACGTCTGACCACATTCATTTCTGAAATATAACTTACCTTCGACATCCGGAATATAAACCGAAGTGCCTGTTACACTTTTAGGGTCTATCAACTCTGAAAAAGAAATCTCAAAAGCAGGCCCTAAATTTCTCCAATTTAAAACCACAGGTGCGGTTTTATCTTCGATGCACTGCGTACTGTCGTAATTGCAGAACAACGTTCTGAATTTTTTCTCAAAAACTACAGAACTTTCAGTTCCGAGTTTGTTGCCATGTAAATCCGAAATACCTCCCAGCACTCTTAGAATATAAAAACTTTCCGGTTTAAGATTGTCGACCGGATCGATAAGAACCCTGCCAAAATTTGCAGAATCTTTATCATCAATATATTCTACATCTTTAATGCGCACTTCTTTCTTACTTTGCTCATCAATAATTTTAAATTTACTCTTATTCAAAGTAGCAGTATCTACAGCTCTAAAGGTTATCGAGGTATCAGCCATTTCCCAGGTGTAATCATAAATATTAAGCGCTATATCCACATCGGTCCAGACATAATCGGTAGACTTCCCTTCTATAAGAAATTCAAGAGAAGAAGTTACAAAAGGAGGAATCTTATCCTCCGCAGCAATCTGCCAATCACCTTTAGAATTATCGGATTTAAAAGTGACAAAAGGGAAAACAAAATTATCGGACAAAACTTCTCCACGCACTCCATTCCTGTTGAGATCCAAGCGCTTTCCCTTTAAATCGTACATCTCTGCTCCCGATACATTAAGGATATAAATCGTATTGTAATTTAATCTTTCGCCAGGTTTCAAAATAAGATCGGTTTTATCAGTAGAAACATCCCATTCCTTTGTAAAAGGAATTTCTTCACCGTTAATATTAAAAACTCTTATCCCGCCGGAAGACGTGTCGATTTCTTCCTTAAACGGAAGACGAATCCAGCTTGCTTCATCAAATTTCTGAACGCCGACCGAATCGCGACTTTTTACAATAGTTCCGGAAACCGATATATTAGAAATAGCCTCGCCAGTAGCCCCGTAATAATCTTCTCTTAAAGGAGAAGGATCCCCCATCTTAGCACAACCGGAGATAAAAAATACAGCTACTCCAAAAAACAAAAATATAAAATTCTTCTTTATAGGATAACACCTAATTGCCTTAAAAATCTTCATTTTACCAACAACAAAGTATATTTAGTCTATTTCTTTGTCAAGGGTAATTCAGATCTCACAAGGAGACCATAAATCGTTAGAGGGTTAGAAAGTTAAAATATCAAATATTTGGAGGGGAGGTGTGACTAACACATCTACACATATACGCACTAACACACTAACTTTAGTTATTTTTTTGACTAGTGACCATCGACCAGTGACTGACGACTAAGTTAACTGCTCCCTACTCCCTAACTCTGAATGCATCCTCATAATGTTCTATATTCTTTTCGTTGCCGATTATGGTAAGAATATCAAATCTTACATCACATTTACCATAAAGGTCATTTGTCAATAAAAAATATCTTGCCCCTTTTATCATATGTTTTTTTCTTTTTCTGTCTATACTACTCAAAGGACTCATGAAGTCAGAAGATTGTCTTCTTTTAACCTCAACAAAGGCTATAATTTCTCCCCTCTGAGTAATCAAATCTATCTCAAACCCTTTCCCATTAAAATTGCTGGCAAGAATCTTATATCCTTTTCCCTTAAGGTAATCGGCAGCAATCTCTTCCCCTTTATCTCTAAAACTCATTTAAAATAGTTTCCTCATTGGGCAATAACTTTTCCTGTGTATCTTAGTCATCCCGTATTCCCTTATTTTTTGCATGTGAAAGGGAGTTCCATACCCTTTATTCTTAGCAAAATCAAATACCGGAAAGAAAATATCATAAAACTCCATAACTCTATCCCTTAAAACCTTAGCCACAATCGAAGCGGCACCTATAGCATGAGATAAACCATCGCCACCGTGTATCGCCGTTTGCGGAAAGGGCAACTCGGGTATGGGATACCCGTCCACAAGAACCCAATCCGGCATCACAGAAAGTGAACTTATCGCTCTATACATGGCAAGAGTGACGGCATAGTTTATACCTAACCTATCTATTAGACAGGAATCAACGTACCCTATAGCCGCCGAGACTGAATGTTTTAAAATTTCAGGGAAAAGTTCAAGTCTTTTATTAGGAGAAAGCTTTTTTGAATCATCGATACCGGGAATATAAATCCCCCTCTGGAATACAACTGCAGCCGAAGCAACCGGTCCCGCAAGAGAGCCTCTTCCTACCTCATCTACTCCACAAATTAAGACTGCTTCAGAAGAAACCCATTCCTCATCATTACCGGTCATTTCTTCTCTTTTATTTTCGCTGCCTTCCCTTCTTTCTCTCTTAAATAGTAAAGTTTGGCTCTTCTTACTTTACCTTTTTTAAGAACATTTATCGATTTTATTGTCGGGGAGTTAAAGGGGTAAACCTTCTCTACTCCCACACCCTGGCTTACCTTCCTCACTGTAAAGGTTTTACCGGTTCCGGAACCCCGCATCTTAATAACTATACCTTCGAAACGGTGAGTTCTTTCTCTATCTCCCCTCTTAACAGCCGTAATAACCCGTATTAAATCACCAGGACCAAACTCGGGCATTTTGTCTGATAAATGTTCACCTTCTATAATTTTTATCTCATCCACTTTAATCTCCTTTCGAACATGATGTTAATTTTCCATAATGTCCTTTCTATATTTTTTTGTTAACTTAATCGCTTCTTCTTCTCTCCAGTGCTCGATTTCTCCGTGATTTCCCGAAAGCAGAATTTCCGGCACTTTTTTTCCTCTAAAATCCTGAGGTCTTGTATACACCGGAGAATCCAAAAGCCCTTTCTCGAAAGAGTCGGTATTAACCGAATTGACATCTCCGACCGCACCCGGGAGAAGTCTCGTCAAAGCTTCAATAATAACCATAGCCGCAACTTCTCCTCCGCTTAAAATATAATCCCCAATAGATATCTCTCCGTCAACAAAATCTCTTACTCGCTCATCTACGCCTTTATATCTACCGCAAATCAAACTCAGAATTCTCTTCTTCGATAATTCTCTTGCCATATTCTGATCGAAACGTTTACCCCGCGGAGAAAGCAAATAAGTTTTACCTTTTGCCTCAAGGCTTTCCAGAGCCTTACAAATCGGCTCCACTTTCATAATCATACCTGCACCTCCGCCATACGGACAATCATCTACTGTTCCATAAGAATCCGAGGAAAAATCTCTTATATCAACTAGGTTAAAAGTAATAATACCCTTTTCTTTTGCCCTTCCAATTATACCTGTTTCCAAAAAAGTGTCAAATAAGGAAGGAAAAATACTCAATATATTAATTTTCATCACAGTAGTCAGGCAAGAAGAAGAAAAATATTTACGAAGGTTCTAAAATCTCGAGGACTGCCCTCTTTCCAATCTTCATCGAAGCTGCCGTAACGATTGTTCTTATCGCTTTCGCCGTCTTTCCTCCCTTACCTATGATTTTCCCAATGTCTTTTTTGCTCACTTTGAGCTCATACATAACAGTCCTCTCTCCAGCTATTTCCTCTACTTCTACTTCATCAGGTTGATCCACCAGAGACTTCGCTATGTAGATTATCAGTTCCTTCAACATCGTTCACCTCCTCCGTTTTACCTTTATCTGTACTTTCTTCGGTATTCTCTTCGGTATTTTCGTCGATATTTTCGTCAGTACTTTCTTCCGTACTTGCCTTAGCACTTTCCTCTGTGGTTTCCTTCACACTCTTCTTTTTGCTCTTCTTTTTGCTCTTCTTTTTACTTGCTTCCTCACTCGCCTTAGCACTTTTACTTGCACTCACGTCTTCATCAGTTCTTTTCAATAAGGCTTTGACTGCATCAGTCAAAATCGCACCTTTCCCCTCCCATCTTTTAATCCCTTCCTCATCTATCTGGAGTTCCTTTGAACGTGGATTATACCATCCTAACTGTTCTAAATATTTACCATCTCTGGGATTTCTCGATTCAATCGCAACAATCCTGTAGCTGTGTTGTTTTCGTTTACCCACGACCCTCAATCTTATCTTAACAGACACTCTACCTCCTTAATCTTCTTTACTTTTAGAGAATTTTTAAATTTTACAAACAACTTTCATTAAACAAACTTAAATTTTTTTAAGATTAATAAAATTCACCCCTTTTGTCAAGGGCAATTCAGATTCTTAACCACAGAGAACACAGAGATTTTATTTGTTTGACCCACGCCCACCACCCAATATAAAACACAGAGTGCGCAGAGCCCACACAACTCCACCCCATAATTTTTATCACAGAGGAGACGGGAAAGGCCCTGTTTTTCTTTGTGCTCTTTCGGTGAGAATTAATTTGGGTTGTGGGGTGGATTTTAAACAAAAAAATTTTAGTTGTTTCCTCTGTGGTCTCTGTGTGTTCTTTTTTCTCTGTGTCCTCTGTGGTAGACGTTTTCGTTTATTTCGTGGTTGAAAATAAAGTTAAAATTATTATATTGGTTTATGAATTACTGGATCGGACTCGACATAGGAATCAAATGGACAGGCATTGCGATAAGCAATAATCTGGGCATAGTCAAGCCGGAAAAAACAGTTAAAACCGAACATCTGATAAAAGAGATTAAAGACTTAAATAAAGAATATAATTTTAAGGGTTTGGTATTGGGTTTCCCGTTAACCACAAAAGGAAAAATAGGACAAAGGGCAAAATTTGTTCAAAAAATAAAAGAAGAAATTGAAAAAGAATTTAATATACCAATAAAGCTGTATGATGAACGTTTTACCACCAAAGATGCAACCAAAATCGCTTCAGACTTAGGAAAAAAGAAAGATAAAAGACTCATAGATAAAATTTCCGCGTCCTTAATACTCAAAGGTTACCTCGATGAGAATTAGAGCTATACTTACAATTATAACAATCGGCTTTATATTGTATCCTGTAGCGATACCACCTAAATTCCAGGATGCTATAATAAAAATCGATGAAGGTGATAACCTCAATATTATTTCAAGAAAATTAAAAGAAGCTAGAATTATTCAGGATAGACTTGGATTTAAACTAATGGTAGTTGTCTTTGCAAAGTCAACTCGTCTTTCATACGGATGGTACAAATTCAAGATATACGATGAACCACGCGAGATTCTAGAAAGTTTAATCAAAGGAAGAAGATTGACGGTAAAAGTCGCGATACCTGAAGGTTTAAATATAAACGAAACAATATACGCATTCCGCAGACACGAAGATACGGATATCAATATTTCAAATTTGAAATCAATTATCAAAGATACAACTTTTATCAAAGAACTGGGAATAAAACAACCTACTCTGGAAGGTTATCTGTTTCCGGACACATATATCTTCTACAAAGGAGAAAAAGCTGAAAATGTTATAAAAAAAATGACTTCCAATCTTTTCACTATAATAAAACCATCGCAAACATTTAAAATGAAATCGATGGAATTCAACACCCATGAAATTCTAACCATAGCTTCCATGATCGAAAGGGAAGCAATGGTAGACAGGGAAAAGCCTATTATAGCTTCCGTTATTTATAATAGATTGGAGAAGAACATGCTTCTTCAAATCGATGCCACAGTTCTTTACGCGTTAGGCAGACATAAAGGGCGAGTAATGTATAAGGACCTTAGAATAAAATCCTCCTACAATACTTACCGAAACAGAGGTTTACCACCCGGTCCAATAGCGAGTCCAGGGTTTCAATCCATAATGGCGGCCCTTCACCCCGCGAGAACTGATTACCTGTATTACGTAGCAACAGGTAAAGGAGACCACATATTCAGCAAAACATATGGTGAACACATCAAAGCCAAGAAAAAAGTAAAACGCTGATATTAAGAATAATACTAAAGAATCCAGAAGCTAGGATACAGAATCCCTCCACAACCCCAATAAGAGAAACAACAAATAGCACGAATAGCACAAATAATTTTATTGTTTTTGTTTTTTTGACTAGTGACCGGCGACTAATGACAAGTGACAAGCTACCAGTGACTAATGACCAAATTATTCCCACGGATATCAGGAATAATTTTTTATTATTCCCATCTACCTAATAAAGTTACATAAAAAGAAAGTAAAACGAGCTTCACGTCAAGCAGAAAACATTGCTTTTTTATATAAAGGAGATCGTACTTGACCTTATGTTCGGTCTTTGCCTCTTTATCTGCGAAAATTTGAGCTATACCCGTAAGGCCGGGTTTAACCAAAGTTCTTTTGGAAAAATCCGGAACTTCTTCGAGATTTCTATATTTACTCCCTATAATTTCAACATCCGGGTGAAAAGGTCGCGGTCCCACAAAACTCATGTGACCCATAAAAATCGAAAGCAACTGGGGCAATTCATCCATTGCCGTAGCCCGCAGAATTTTACCGATTTTTGTAACATGGGAATTATATTCCTTCCTGTTTTTCATGGCTGTACCGTTGTGGGTATTTTTCCCCATCGAACGGAACTTCAAAACATAGAAAGTTTTCCCATCTTTACCAACCCTTTTTTGCCTTATAAATATAGGACCACCGCTTTCCATGACAATAACAACAGAAAAAAACGCCCAGAGGGGCAACGAAATCACAAGCCCAAGTCCCGAAAGAAGAATATCGAAGATTCTTTTTAATGTATCCTTAGGCACTCTTATTATTTTTTTTGTATCTATTATCCCCTCTCTTCAAGTCTTTAATTATAAACGAAACTACCCAAAACTTCAACCATTCTTATCTTCATTCACATAAAAACTAATCAAGCCTTAAAATTTTTACAAATACCTTACAATTATTGTTCCCTTTATCTTAAATGTAGCCTCCTGCAAACCAAACACTTATAAAAAAGCACGCCGTAAGTAACTGAAATTAAATAAGACAATTGTATTATTTTTTTTCATATCTATAACAAGTGTAGTCCACTTGCATACGGGTTCTTACTTTTCCCTATATAGGATAAACTGGACTCTTCTATTCTTTTTCCTGTTTTCTTCTGTATCGTTATCGGCAATTGGTTTTCTTTCTCCGTAAGCTTCCGTAATTATTCTATCCGGGGATATTCCGCGTCCAATAAGATATTCTTTTACGTTTTCTGCTCTTTTCTCGGACAGTTCTTGATTTTCTTCATAGGTCCCAATAGAACAGGTATGCCCAATAACCATCAGCTTTATACTCTCGTCATCTCTTACAAGTTCGACTATCCTATCCAGGATGCCGTATGCTCTCATCGATAAATCGAACTCTCTAAAGGAAAACATTACGTTTATCCCTTCTACCTGGTCTTTAATATCTTTGAAATTATCTACTACTTTCACAGAATCTTTGGCTTCCAACGGTTCTTTAGATTCTTCTATTTTGCTCAGTTCTATTGTGTAAAGGTTTTTGCTCTTTCCTCCTTTTACTGCCATCATGATTTCTCTTTCTTTATATCCTGCCGCAGATATAAATGTCGGATAAACTCCCGATTCCAGTATAAAGGAATGAGTATTTTTAATCTCGAAGGATTCAACAGTATCGCCTTTCAGGTTAGTTATCACCGTGTACCCCGTAACAGGTTCTCTGCTTTCTTCATCTATCAGTTCGACTACAACCGGAAATCTCTCTTCTTCCTTTTGGACTTCTTTCTCTATATCCATTATTTTGTAAGAGAGGTCGAGGCTTACACGAGGCGATAAATTATCTTCCGCACTATTAAATACTTCGAGTTTGTTCAAAGCCAGTGTTCCTTTGACTAATTCGTTTTGATACGACAAACCTATGTTAGCATCACGGCCATCGGCTTCCGCGAGGAAAGCCAGACCATTAGAAAAACCAACTTTCATCCCCCCGAAAAGACCTAATGCCCAGTTTTCGTGCTTTTCTTCAGAGAACGCGTCTATATTAAAATACTCGCTTACCGGTCCGTAACCGACAAATCTTCCTCTGGCTATCCCTGCCGTCATTTCAAAATTGCTTTTTAATTTCTTTGTCCCCACTAAATAAACGGAAGCTATCTCCGGGGGTCTGTCAACATAATTCTCATCGTTAAAAACATCCTCAGAACCCGCGGGTGAGACATATTTACTGTTGGATAGCTCACCGATTCCTATCGCAAGACCGGGAGCACTTTTGCTCTCCGATAAAATTTGATATGCCAGATCCAGGGCAAAGTCCGCACCGTCATACCACTTCAAAGCTACTCCGAATTTTTTATACGATAAATCTATACCTATATTAGGATCGAATTTCACATCATCCACATCTTTAATCGGATAACTCGAATTTACATTGATATAAAGTCCCTGAGTGAAATTGGCTGTAGGTATATCGATATAAGCTTCTCTTTTCATTTGAGAAGCACAAGTTGTAACAGATATTATAAATAAAATTACAAAAAATAAACGTTTCAAAATAAATCACCCCCTTATATAAAGGTTATATAAAGAATTTTATAGAGAAAAAGGCGTTTGTCAACCCTAATTAGCATCTTTTTTAGATTTTTAACCACTAAACACCCCTATATCAAAAATCCGTCTCACGCGAAGGACAAATTAGTAAAATTGAAAAATGGAAAAATAGGAAAATGGGAACAAGGAACTTTAAACCGAATACACCTCTTAAACGAATTATTTAACAATTTCTCTATTCAACAATTAAACCATTCAACTTGGATTCGAAGAACCTTTCTCCCTACTCTCTAATTTCTATTTTTTCACTCTATACAGTATAAAATTGGTTCTTCTGTTTTTTGTCCTACCTTCTTCCGTGCTGCTATCGACAACAGGATCTCTTTCTCCGCGACCTTCTGTGCTGATTCTCCCGTAGGAAACGCCTCGTTCCACCAGGTATTCCTTTAAGTTTTCCGCTCTTCTTTCCGATAGTTTCCGGCTATATTCGTAGCTTCCTTCGTAACAGCTGTGTCCGACAACCAGCAGATGAAAATCCTGGTTCTCATTCATGACTTTGACAACTCTTTTCAGCATGGTACGCGCCGCCAGATTGAGATATGCTCTTTGAAAGGGATATTTTATGCTTATTTCTTCTACCTCTTCTTTAATCTCTTTGAAATTATCCGTTATTATTCGGGAATATTCGGCTTCTACCGGTTCTTTAGTTCCCTCTGTTTTGCTAAGCTCTATTGCGTAAAGTTTTCTGCCATTCTTCCCATTTGTTCTTCCCTTTACTGTCATAGCGAATGTTCTATCTCTATACCCGGCTGCCGATATTATTGTAGTGTAAACTCCCGGTTCCAGTGTAAAGGAATGAGTATTTTCAAACTCGGAGAATCCAACAGTGTCGCCTTCCTGATTAGTTATTATTGTGTATCCCGCAACCGATTCTCTGCTTTCTTTATCTATAAGTTTGATGGTAATTAGTATTTTCTTTTCCTCTTCCCGGATTTCTTCCCGAAAGTTCATTATCCTGTAAGAGAACTCAAGGCTTACACGAGGCGATAACTCCAATCGATCGCCGATATGCTCGAGTTTATTCAAAACTAAATTTCCTTTAATCGATTCGTTTTGATATTCCAAACCTATGTTAGCATCACGACCATCGATTTCCGCAATAAAGGCTAAGCTATTAGAAAAAAGAACTTTCACTCCTCCAAAAAGACCAATCACCCAGTTTTTATGTTTTTCTTCAGCAAAAGCGTCGATATTTAAGTACTCGCTTACCGGTCCGTAACCGACAAATTTTCCCCTGCCTATCCCTGCCGTCATTTCAAAATTGCCGGTTAATTTTTTTGTCCCCACTAAATAAGCCGAAGCAATTTCCGGGGGTCTGTCAGCATAATCTTCATCATTAAAAACATCCTCAAAGCCCGCAGGTGAGATATACTTATTGTAAGAAAGTTCACTGACTCCTATCGCGAGACCGGGATCACTTGTACTCTCCTTTAGAATCTGATATGCCAGATCCAGGGCAAAGTCCGCCCCGTCGTACCACTTCAAAGCTACTCCGAATCTTTTATACGTTAAATCTATCCCTATATTGGGATCGAATTTCACGTCATCCACATCTTTAATCGGATAACTGGAATTTGCATTGATATATAACCCTTGAGTGAAATTGGCTGTAGGAATATCGATATAAGCTTCTCTTTTCATTTGAGAAGCAAAAGTTGTGACCGAATTTATAAATAAAATTATAAAAAATAAACGTTTCAAAAACGATTACCCCCCTTTATATAAAGAATCTTATAGAGTAAAAGACGTTTGTCAAGCCTGCTATCATCAATAATCATAAAGACACTGAGAAAGAATCAGAAAAATTGAAAAATGGAGAAATTGGGAAATGGAAAACAATTCAACCATTTTACAGTTAGGACATTTGTCCGGTTAGGGTTGTTAGAAGGGATATTTTTATTTACATTAATTTACAAAGGAGGAAGAAATGGAAGCCCAAGCCCTAAAACGGATAGAATCCAAAACAAGA
>Ga0315545_1001813_pt1 | contig 20128 bp, 23 predicted proteins | sample SalMarSW160210MG_FD_203096 | JGI IMG/M metagenome (GOLD analysis project Ga0315545, IMG submission 203096) | Salt marsh sediment microbial communities from the Plum Island Ecosystem LTER, Massachusetts, United States - Salt Marsh Sediment SW1602-10 ...
CCTAAAGCTAAAATTTTACCATCTTCGAATTTTAAATGTCCACCTAGAAGAAGTTTGAGCGCGAACCCCTTAAAACCAAACATTTTACCCTCATTTCAGTAGTGTACTAGTACCATCTCCGGCTGAGAGTTCTATACCTTTTGTGCTTATTTTGAATGGGTAGATGTCCTTTCCGTGGTTGGTCCGTCTCATCTTTCTTATCTGCAGGCTCCTGTTGGTTTCCTCTCCTATTCCAAGATAGTTGAGGACCATGACACAGTCCACTACGAACTCCTCCACGCCGAACCTCGACAGGGCTTTGCTCTCTTCAGCCACCTCGGATGTGACAACCGTTGTGCACCCCGCATTTTTCACGGTTTTCATCAACTTGCCAAGCTGCTTCCTTACAGTCGCCTGGTCTTTCATGTAAAGCCCCAGCATGGACATGGAGTCCACAACAAGCCTTTTGGCTTTTATGTACTCTATCTGGTTAACCAGCACGGAACTCACGTCTGTCTCGAATGGATCATGGAACATAATCCTGAACAGGCCTTTCTCCTCGTATTTGTCCAGATCCCAGCCGAACTGCCTTGCGTCAGCTTTTATGTCTTCTGGTTCCTCTTCTAGGCTAAGAAAAACGCACGGCTCGCCCTTTTGCAAACCTTCCCACAGGAATTGCAGACAGAAGATGGTTTTCCCGGTACCTGTCCCGCCTGTTAATAACGTCATGCTGTTCTTTAACAGCCCCCCCTCCATGAGGGAATCCAGCTTGGGTATTCCTGTGGACACTCTCAATGCCATAATATATCCTTGACCACGCTTACTTAAATTTTTTAATCAAGGCCAAAGAACTTAAATAAATCGGCCAATAAAGGTTTATGAGTTCGGAAATCATGGAGTTTCTTGAGAAGAAAAAAGAACTGATAGACAGGACGATAAAGAAATACGTGCCTAAACACTTCGATGAAAAGCATGTGGAATGGCTGCTCGGGAAGCCCAGCTATGAGTACACGATCAAGCCTCTGGACAAGTCTCTTGCCGAGCCAATCTGGGACTTCTTGAACAGGGGAGGAAAGAGGTGGAGACCAGCCCTGTTTTTGTTGTTCACGGAAGCGTTGGGAGGCGACGTGGAAAAAGTGCTTGATTTTTCTGCTACGCTGGAATTGCTGCACGAGGGAAGCATACTAGTGGACGACATCGAAGACGACTCCGATTTGCGGAGAGGCAAGCCGTGCATACACAAACTTTTCGGGATTGACGTTGCGGTGAACGCAGGGAATTTCATGTATTTCCTGGCATTCTTCCCGTTAATCAAGAACAGGGACAACTTCAAGCCGGCTACGATGCTCAGGGCCTGGGAGGCCACGCTGGAAGAGACTGCACGCATCCATTATGGCCAGGGGACGGACATAGCGTGGCACAGGGGTCTTGCCGATGCAGACATCATAAACGAGCGGGAATACCTGCAGATGTGCGCCTACAAGACAGGGGTCCTTGCCAGGCTTGCCGCAAGGCTCGCCGTTATTCTGAACGAAGGCAGCGAAGAGCTTGAGGAAAAGCTGGGAAAATTCTCAGAGTCGATAGGGATAGCCTTCCAGATACAGGATGACATTCTAAGTGCTTGTGGAGATGAGTTCCAGCTCAAAAAGGGATACGGCGATGACATAACAGAAGGAAAGAGAACCCTGCTGGTTATCCATACGCTGCAAAAGGCCATAGACCAAGATAAGAAAAGGCTGATAGAAATCCTGAATATGCACACAAAGGACAAGACGCTTATCAAGGAGGCTATAGACATCATAAAGAGATATGGCTCGGTGGAATACGCAAAGGAATTTGCAAGGAAGATGATAAAGGAAGCGTGGGCCTCTGTCGAGCCGATGATACCCGAGAATGATGCCAAGAAGAAGCTGAAGGCATTCGCGGATTTCATGGTAGAGAGGGAAATTTAGGTATAAAATATACAAAAATATCTTGTATTCTTGGATTAAATTATACCAAAATATTTAAATATTCTTGGATTAAATTATACATCATGACAAGCATAGAAGGCCACAGAAGAAGAACAAAGGAGCATTTAGCAGAAATACAGGACGCAATAGACAGCGGAGTATACAACAAGCCTGTAACCATAGGTTTTCATTGCAGTGCCTGTGCCGTGGAAATGCTCGAACTGTATCTGCATAAAGCAGGGAAGATAACAACAGGTAAAATGGTTAAGCACGAATGGTTCAAAAGGCCTTTGCCAGGGCAGAAAACAAAGCCTATGATAGAACGAAATATGCCTGTCACCTTTCCGAAAAAGGAAATATTCTACAACCTTATGTATGATATGGAAGAGAACAGAAACACCCTTATTTACGGAAAGAGCGTAAATTCGCAAGTGAAAGTGGTGCTTGATTCTTTCATGAAAGTGAGGGAAATGATGAGCAAACTTTTGGAAGAAGTGGGTGAAAAAATTGAATAGAGACACTCTTATATCCTATGCGTTGTCGTTTTTGTCGTTCGCATTCAGAAGACCGGAAATCAGGGATATCCCCATAAACAAAGTCATACTGTTCGGATCCATTGCCAGAGGGGATTTCAGCGACGAGAGCGACGTGGACATTTTCATAGACGTTGAAAAACAAAACGAACCCAACGCAAGAAAGAAATTCGAATACTGGCTGGGAAAATTTAGAGAATCCAAGGATCATGAAGTATGGGAATTGAGGAAACTGAAAAACGAGATCAAGATAAATGTGGGAAAACTCGACGAGTGGGACCTCAAGGAAAGCGTTCTGAAAGAAGGCGTGATGTTGTACGGGAGACCGTCTTTTGCCATGGAAAAGTATTTTCTGGTGACTTTCAAACCCGTAAAATGCATAGCAAAGAGAAACAAGGTTATAAGGAAACTTTTCGGCCGGAATGAAAAGAATTATGAAGATGAAGGCATAGTCGGTAGTTCCAAGGGCGAAAAACTTTCTCCAAGAGTTTTCATCATACCTGAAAGGAGCTTGAATGTGACTTTGGAACTGTTTTCCAAGGAAAATATTGATTACAGTCTAAAGGAAATATGGTTCTGATGTGAGAGAGTGAAACCAAATAAATACCAGAAACACAATTCATTATAGTCAAACCAAAAGAAGTTCAGGATGATGAGATGGAAAAAATAGGCACAGGTTCGGGTTTCGGGAAGGTTATCCTTTTCGGGGAGCATTATGTTGTTTATGGATTGCCCGCGATTGCATCCGCGATCAGCGACAATACCATAGCAAAGATTGAGCCGGCTGAAAAGTACGAGCTTGTCGACAACAGGCCAGCGACAGAAGGATACAAGGAAAAGAAGCAAGGTGAGATGGATAGGTCGATGAAGCTCATTCTGGACTTCATGCACATCGACGTTGAAAAAACCCCGGTGAAAATTACGCTAGCTGGGAATCTCTTCTGCACCAGCGGCATTGGCGCGAGCGCCGCGATGGCGACATCGATTGCGAGGGCGTTCTCTGAGTATTTTGACTTGGATTTGGACGATGAGCAAATCAACAGGATATCTTACGAGGGCGAGAAGGGTTCAGCAGGAACCCCTTCGGGCATAGACAACACGTGCGCGACCTTCGGTGGGCTGCTGTGGTTCAAGAGGAACCTGTCTGGAGGAGAGAACACGATGGAGCTAATTAAGATACGTGAACCGATTGAGATAGTCTTGGGAAACACGGGGCTTTCTTCAGTCACGAGCGAGGTCGTAGCCGATGTGAGGCGGGCGAAAGATGAGAATCCGGAGAAGTTCAAGCGTATATTCAGCGATTACAAAAACCTTGCAAATGAGGCAAGGAAAGCCCTGGAGAGTCACGACCTTGAGCTCCTGGGGAAGCTGTTTGACGAGAATCACATGCTGCTGCAGGAAACCGGCGTGTCCTGCAAAGAGCTGGACCATCTGGTCAACCTGGCAAAAGAGAACGGCGCCCTTGGAGCCAAGATGACCGGGACGGGGAGGGGCGGCTACATGATAGCCCTGACTCCTGGGAAAGAACTGCAGGAAAGGGTTGCGAAAGCGATAGAGAATGATGGCTGCAAGGTCTTGATGACAACGATTGGGACAGGAAATTAAATCTGGGGATCCTTTATGCCCGCGACGTTGACTATTATTGAGCTGTCCGGGTAGAAGAAATGAGGATTCCCTACACCGGCTTCTTGCATGACATCGTTCAGATAAGGATCATTGACAGAGAAGCCGACGTTTTCCAAGCTTGTGACGTACCTTCTGTAATCCTGGTGGCTCTCATGGGGCCAGATTGAGTTTTTTCCAGGATCGCCGTATTCAAGGAGGCCTTTGAAATACTCCTGCCAGAACCTGTAGATATCCTGAATCGCTTTCGCGTCTTTGGGATCCTGGGGGAAAGGGGTTTCTTTCACGTCGTATGTCTTTTTGTAATTGTCAAGGCCTTCCTCTTTTTTCGGCCAGTCGAAAGTCTCTAGCATCTTGTAAACATAGTAAGGTTCCTGCCATGTCTGGGGATGCCAGTCCCCTGAAGCGAAAAGAGCCGTAGCGGCAGCACACTCGGAAAACTTGTCGAACGGTATTCTCGGGTCGTGGTGTATGCTGCCAACCTGGAATATTACGTTGGCCTTTCTGCCTTCCATGTGTTTGGGAAGATTGTCCTGCGTGTCAACCGCAAGTTCATAAGTCACACCGAAGTCCTTCATCTTTTCTTCCGCAGCTTTCAGCGAATTTACCGATGGGTCAAGAAGCAAGGCATGAATAGACCCTTTGAAATCATCTGGCAAAGATCTGTAAAAGGTCTCGAAGGACAATCCTGTTCCGGCCCCCATTTCCACAACAAAGTAATGCGCCGGCGTCTGCATCGATAAATAGGTTGCGACGACCTTTCCTGTCACATCCCTGAGAAGCTGGTTGTTGTCTTTGCCTTCGAACGCCCTTTCGGAAGCTTTCTTCACCACATCGATTTGACCTTCATCACCTTTTTCCCATTCATCCCTGTAGCAATCCCTGCCCCTTCCAAGAAGATATAGGAATTCCGCTTCGGTGTCCCATTTCATTCCGTATTTGTGCCAGTCATCCGAGGGGCACCTCAAGGGATGGCCTAATGTAATGGGCATCAATTCTTCATCGTGGGCTGGTACATGGGTTGCCATCTCGAATCACAGTATCAACCTTTTAATGCAAACTTTTTTAAACCTTTTCCTTTCACTAATTTCCCCTGCTATGGATAAAAATATTAAAAACATGGCTTCAAACTACATAAAATGAGGAAGTACGATTCCCTGATAGACATGAAGAAATTGGGCCTCAACGTGGGAGAGTTGAAGGAGTTCGAGTACTCCCAGAAGAAAGAGATGTACGAATACGCACAATACTTGTTCAAGAGATACCGGGGCCTCATATGCAGGACGGACTTCCCCAAACACGTGAAGAACAAGAAACCTGTGGGGCTTCCATACCTCACAGACTGTAAGGATTTCAAGGTGTTCGACGATTTCGTGAAGACGCACAAAAACAAATACACGTACATTCTCCTACCGATGATTGGCAACGAGAAGATGGTAATGGCTGCCTACGTATACCTGGACGATTTCAAGAGGCTTCGCGGGGAGATGAATGACGTGGACAGGGTGGGTGACATGAGACCTAGAATGAAGAACGCCAAGAACCTGAAATCAGTTTGCATCGGCCCTGGAGGGGATTATGATGAAAGGCTGAACAAGGTCAGGGCGGACCTGATAAGGGCCAGGATAACTCCCCACGTGATTGTCGAATTAGCCATATTCGAAATAGACGGAAAGCCGATCCCCTTCTACAAGCAGATGAGAGGCGATTTCTGATTTCAGTGAAACAAAGAATGAGTAAGATTTAGATTTCAAAGTAGAGTAGCAACACGCAAATAACGCCTCAAATCATTATCTCGCAGAAGTATGTCACCTTTTCTTAGGAAATCCATACCGTGATAAGTCCCTACCATTTCCAGAAGCGCACCGAATGCGGGTGTAACATCATACTCGCCCGGCACGATAAGTTTTTCAGCGGGCTCATATCTGGGGTTCACGCTCACGTCCTCCTTTTGACTGGGCTCAGAAAGTGGCAAGAGGTCAAAAAGCTTCCCTGTGTAGCTTTTCTTAGAATCCGTGTAATAAACCCAAATCCTTCCGTCTGGTTGTACAGCAGCTACCAGTTTATCCCTAATTTTGAGAACAGTGTTATCATGCAAACCTCTGAATTTCCCCAAATCCCTTGGAGCTGTTCTGACATCGGTTTCCTCAAAGGTCTCCCTTCTGGCAGTCCGCAAATAGCTTTCTTTTCCTTCCCTATGTCCTCCTGGAAAGACTAGCTGACCTGATCTCTCGAGGTCGTCTGGCCTGTGTCTGTTATACACCAACAGACCACCATCTTTTTCCACGTGTCCCCAGGCTATAGGTGCGAATAACTTATTCGGAAGATCGAATCCTCTAAGCTCCCCACTATTCAACACATCAGAGGCTTTGTGAATACCCATTTTATCACCATCATTTATGATTTATATTATATTATTTACTATAAAGTAGTTAATTTAACTATTTATAAAGCTTTTGCTGTCGGTATCAGTGAAAAATAGGGGAGGAAAGTTATTAAAAACAGGGCTTCAAACTACATAAAATGAGGAAGTTCGAGGCCCTGATGCACTTGAAGGAACTCGGCCTAAATGTGGGCGAGTTCAAGGAGTTCGAGTACTCGCAAAAAAAAGAGATGGATGAATATGCTCGATACCTGATAGAGAACTTCGGAGGCCTTATCATCAGGACGGATTTCCCAAAGAATGTAGAATACAAAACGCCTGTCGGACTGCCTTTCATTTCCCCATGCAAGGATTTCAAAAAATACGAAGAGTTCGTGGCACAGTACAAGGACAAGTACGCCTATCTTCTGCTGCATGTGTGCGATTACAGCACAGTAATTCTGAGCGCATACGTTTATCTCGATGAGTTCAGAAGGCTGCATGCTGAGATCAACGATGTCGACAAGGTGAACATGAGGGACGCAATGAAGATAAGCAAGCACCTGAAAACTGTATGCATAGGCCCAGGCTCCGGTTATGACGAGAGGCTGAACAAGGTCCGGGCAGACCTCATGAGGGCAAGGATACCACCACATAAGATTGTAGAGCTGAGCGTATTCAATGTTGACGGAAAGCCGGTCCCGTTATATAAGCAGTACAGAGAGGATTTCTGATCGTTTAAACAAGACAATGTAAGGAGCGAAAAAATGGACGAGATTCTTGAGGTTGTCGATGAACAGAACAGGGTAATCGGGACAGAGAAGAGGAGCGTGATACACAAGAAAAAGCTGTTGAGAAGGGCAGTGGCACTTCTAATACTTAAAGGAAACGATGAGATTCTGCTGGCAAAGCGCCCCTCCGACAAGGACATAAATCCCGATTGCTGGACCTTTTCGGTAAGTGGTCACATGAGGCCGGGTGAGAGACCTGATGATGCGATAAAAAGGGAAACCAAGGAAGAGCTGGGAGTACATCTCAACGCCGAATGTGTGAGGCTTTTCCCCCCTGCAAAGGACTGCGAAAATTATTTCATTTATGTCTATATCACCAGGTTGGAAGAAAAGTCAGAAAGACCGGAATTTACTGCAAGGGAGTCGAAGGAAATTGTGTTCTGGAGGAAGGAGGATATCCTGGAAAACAAGGGAAGCAAAGATAAGTTTTCACCACATTTCTTGAAGGTATTCAGGTGGCTCGTTGAGAACGGGAAGATATAACCAATGAAAAATTCTTAGGCGACGAGCTTATCAATCATTTCAATGCTCATGGGCTTACCGGTGGCCCACTGTTCATTGAACAATTCTCTCCATTCTCCTGCCTCTTTCTGATCCATCACAGTCAGGTTGTGGGCAATCTTATCCTTCTGGTTTTTGTCCCTGACGGAGTAGACAACCCCCAGGTCTCCTATCAATGTCGCATGCCTCATCTCGGGGAGAGGCTCTCCTATCCTTATCTCAAAGATGCCTTTGCCCAGTGCAAGATATCTTTCCAGTATCTCCTTGGCAGCGCCGATAAGATCCGGGTAAGCAAGCAGATTCTTCCTTGTACCTTCCCTGCTGGCAAAGTACCTCCTTTTTCTGTCCATGCCCAAGTGGCTGTCGACAGAGAGCCTGAGCATGTCGAAATAAGTCGGCCTCATGAGATTCTTTTTCAAAATGGCAACGCTGTCTTTGTAAGCCAAGGGGTTAGCCTCTGTCGGGAGGATGACGCCTGGGGATGTTGAGGTCAGATCAACCTGCTTGTTGTCGGGGAAGAGATGGAAGATTCCGAAATCCTCATAGGCCTCCGTGGAGCTCGTGCCTGGATAGACACTCTCGATTTCACAGACCTTTTCCGCGAGTTCTCCAAGAGACCTGAATTTGTGAGCCAGAGCGCCCTCCTCTGCCAGCTTCTCTGCTGCCTGGGCAAAGTACTGATCGTGAATTCTGACAACACCATCCCTTTCCATCTGCAGCAACGGAGGATCGGTGTACAGGACCTTCTCTTCTGCTGTCGGCCAGTTATCCACATAACCCGGCAGCATGCGGGGTATTGTGATCATCCTTGCTATAATATGGTTAAAAGCACCTTTCAATTCACCATCACCCAGCACGCCAAGATGCCTTAGAATATCGCTATCGAAGTCTTCAGGGGCATCAACAACAGTGTTGGACATCTCCCTTGCACTGGTATAATCATGCAGGCTAGAAGGAACTCTGTATTTCGTCATATGGCCGTAGTTGGATACCCGATCCAAGTAGTGGGCAGCTGCCGTGGCTAGCTCATCAACCACTTGGGCTGCATAGAGGTCTTCAAATATTCCAATGACCTGCGGTTTCACATCAATCATCTGATCACACAACTGCTATTTTACAATTCACAATCTGCAATATTCTATTTTACATGGAAAATTTTTTAAAGCCCCCTCCCCCCTTGGCATTTGCCGAAAGACTCCGCCGAAACCATTTTAAACCTCTTTCCAAATAATGAACCATAAAATTTTAAGGTGATGTTCATGAGCTTCAGGAACTTTGTCGACGTGATGGAGAAAACCGGAAGACTGATTAGGATTTCAAAGCCTGTTTCCAAAAGTCTGGAGGCTTCCGCGATTCTCGCCGAGCTCAGTGACAAGCCGGCACTCTTAGAAAAGATAAAGGAGAGCGAGTTCAGGATTGCTGGGAACCTATGCACTTCGAAGGATGCGTTCGCGGCATATTTCGGCGTCAAGCCAAGCGATCTCGTCCCGAAGCTGATAAACGCCATAGACAATCCGTCGAAGCCCGAGGTAGTTACAGAGGCGCCATGCCAGGAGGTGGAGATGGAGGAGGTCGATCTGGACAAATTGCCTATCCTTTTCTATTGCTCGAAAGATGGCGGGAACTATGTGAGTTCCGGCTGTTTCCTGGTCAAGGACCCCCAGACAGGGCAGAACCTGGACTTTCACAGATGCATGCAGATAGGCAAGAACAGATTCTCGATAAGGATAGTCAAGAAGAGGGACTTTGACAAGGCGCTGCAGAATGCCGGTGGCGAGATGGATGCCGTCATGGTTGTCGGGAACTCTCCTAACGTGCTTCTCGCTGCAGCGACATCGGTCGCTACAGAGCAGGACGAGCTTGAAGTAGCGAATTCACTGGAGCCGCTGAAGGTCGTTAAAGCGAAGACGTGCGACATCCTGATACCCGCCGATTCCGAGTTCGTGCTTGAAGGCAGGATACTGAACGAGAAGGCCGATGAAGGGCCTTTCGTTGACTTGACAGAGACCTACGATTTCGTTCGGCAGGAGCCGGTCTTCGAGGTCAGGAAGATAACCCACAGGAAGGACGCGATTTGGCATGGCTTGTTGCCGGGCAAGCTTGAGCACAGGATTCTCATGGGCATGCCGAGGGAGCCGACCATATTCAAGCGTGTGAACGAAGCCGGAGTGAAATGCCTGGACGTCAGCGTGAATCCTGGCGGCTGCTCGTGGCTTCATGGCATAGTGCAGATAGACAAGCAGAGCGAGGATGATCCTAAGAAGGCCATAGAGGCTGCCCAAGAAGGGCACAAATCCATGAAGCATGTGTTCATTGTCGACAAAGACATAGACATCTCCGACCCATTGCAGGTGGAGTGGGCGATGTCCACGAGGTTCCAGGCGGACAAGGATATGGTCATAAAAACAAAATCCATAGGCTCTTCGCTGGATCCGAGCGCAGTTCCCGGGACCAAGGAGACATGCAAAGTGGGATTCGACTTCACAGCCCCTGTCGGGGAGGAAAGGAAGAAGTTCGAGAGGGCGGAGTTCCCTAAGGTGAACTTGAAGGAATTCTTGGAGTAGTCCAATGCCTTGGGAGAAATGGTACCCGATTTTTCTTGAAGAGATGAAGAGGCAATTGGAGACAGCTCCCAAGGTTTCTCCTGTTCATAAGACAGATCATATCCTGAGGGTCTGGAGGAAATGCAAAACACTTTGCGAGATGCTCCAAGGCGACATGGAAGTGATGGTTGCTGCAGTCTTGTTGCATGACCTTGGTAGGCATCTCGGTTTCGAGATACACGGAGAGAAGTCGGCGGAGTTGGCAAAGCCCATCCTCGAGAAACACGATTTCCCGCCTGAGAAGATTCCCAATGTTCTGGAGGCCATATCCCAGCACGACTACACATTCCCCCCGGAGAAAAGGCAATTGCTTGAAGCCAAGATATTGTACGATGTTGACAAAATCGATGCCTTTGGGGTAATAGGAGTATACAGGCATATCCTATTCATTGAAGCTGGAAGGGTCAAGCTGGAAGAAGTAATCCCAATGTTAGAGAAAAGATGGAACGGACTGGCTTTGCCTACCAGCAGGGAAGTTGGAAAGAAAGACTATGAGTACATAGTGAACTTTTTTAAAACTTTGAAGAAAGAATTGGATACAGGTGGATGAAATGGATCTGACACAAGAAGAGAAGGACATGCTTGCAGGGAAGCATGGAAGCGCGGTGAAGAGCAGCATGGATATCCTGGTTTCCCTCGGCGAGATTTTCGGCGCCAAGAGGCTCATAGACGTTGCGAGCGTCCAGGTAGCAGGGGTCTCCTATCACAATCTGGGAGAGGCAGGACTGGGATATCTCTCTGATCTGGCAAAGGACGGAAAAGTCAGGGTCCTGACGACCCTAAATCCGGCTGGGATGGACATGGAGAACTGGAAAAACCTGGGCATTTCCCCGGACTTCGCCGACAAGCAGGTCAGGGTGATAGACGCCTTCAAGCGAATGGGCGTGATCGCGACATGCACCTGCACCCCCTATTTTATCGGTAATGTGCCCCATTTCGGGGAGCACGTGGCCTGGAGCGAGAGTTCGGCTGTCGCTTATGCGAATTCCGTGCTCGGCTTGCGCACGAACAGGGAAGGCGGCCCCAGCGCGCTTGCATCCGCCCTGACGGGCAAGACACCCGAGTTCGGTCTGCACCTCGAGGAGAACAGGCAGGCCAAGGTCGTTGTCAACGTGAGCGCTGAGATGAATACCATCCCGGATTTCGGTGCGCTTGGTTATGTCATGGGCAAGAAGATAGGCAAGCAGGTAGCTCTGATAAGGGGGATAAGGAAAGCGAGCATAGAGCAGCTGAAGAGCTTCTGCGCTTCCATAGCGACCTATGGCGGAACCGCCCTGTTCCACATGGAGGGGATCACCCCTGACAAGACAACCGTGCCCAGCGAATCGATTGAAGTGACGCAGGCCGACATAGACAAAGCGAAGGAAGACCTCAATGATAACGAACCCGTGGACTTGGTGTCGATAGGATGCCCCCATCTGAGCCTCAAGGAGCTGGGCGAGGTCGCGAAGATGCTTGATGGAAAGAGGGTGAAGAAAGAGATGTGGATATGCGTCGCAAGGCCCATAAAGAAGATCGGGGACCAGATGGGCTATACGAAGATGATAGAGGACTCTGGGGCGAAGTTCGCGTGCGACACGTGCATGGTGGTCGCTCCTTTGAAGGGGAGGTTCGAGGGCCTGGCTACCGATTCTGCCAAGGCATGCTTCTACGGCAGGGGGAAGAACAGCTTCAAGACAAGGTTCGCTACCATACCTGAGCTCATAGAGGAGGCGACGAAATGATCCTGCAGGGCCGGAAGGTCGCGAAAGGCAAGGCGACCGGGGAAGCGATAGTCTCTTCCGACGGAATCTCCTTCTACGGCGGCGTGGAGCCGGAAACAGGCAATGTCGTTGAGAAAGGGCACCCGCTGGAAGGACAGAGCATTACAGGCAAGATACTTGTTTTCCCTACCGGAAAGGGTAGCACGGTAGGCTCCTACACCCTTTATCAGATGAAGAAGCTGGGGACAGCCCCGGCTGCCATAGTCAACAAGGAGATCGAGACCATAGTCGCGGTAGGAGCGATTATCTCGGAGATACCCTGCGTGGACCAGATTGACATCGAAAAGATAAAGAATGGGGACAGGGTCGTGGTCGATGCTGATTCTGGACAAGTGGAAGTTGCCTAGTGAAGAAAAGAGATATTTATAATATTTTGTTTGTAATAAATGTTTAGATTTGAATGAAAGGAACATACAGGGCGATTACAGGGTTGCTAAGCTTTTTATTGCTTTTCGGCACTTACGGTTGCCGTGACAAGAAGCAAGGGGCGCCAGAGCGTGTCCATCCTGATTATCAGGCAGTAAGTGTTGGCAAGAATGAGTACAGGGTCCGGACTTTTAAAGACCTTCCCCCATCAGTGAGCATTGAATCTTCACCCGAGGCTCCGGTGGGAGTCGGGGCAGACATTTATGTAAGGGCTAGAGATAGAGGCAATAATGCCGGAATCAATGAGGTGGTGGTGTACGAAGATGGAAATGAAATCGGCATCTATAAGCCTGACCCTCGCTGCGGCGGCGATTGGGTAGATGAAAGAATCCCGATTTGTCACTGGGTTGGAGGTGAGCGTTCATATCATGCCGAGGCCACCGACAGAGGTGGGCAAAAAACCCAATCCAGAACGATAAAACTGAATTTTTCAGGTAAAATAATCGACCCGCCTCCGACAGTCCGCTTTCAATTGACCGGGAATGGCTTTTTTAAAATAAGCCCGCACGATTATGGCGACAGATGCGGGATAAAAAGAGTCACCTTATTCGAAGACAATGAAACCACGATTTATAGTCGAGGTGATGTACAATACAGTACGGCCTCTTTTCCTTTGCCCGCAGGCAGGACAGGGAAGCACAATTATGTCGTTGAAGTGGAAGATAATGGCGGCCAAGTCACAAGGTCGCAGGAAATATCGGTGGATTTCATTGAATAGGCAATTCTTTAAACCGTGAATGGTTCGTCTTCCAAGTTAAATGTTTGTTAATAATTTAAATAACCAAAAAATTAGAATAAATGTCGTGATTGACTATGACGAGGAGAATCATCGTCGGGGTATCGGGCACCTCTTGTGTCACAATTGCGGTCAGGGCACTCGAGGCGCTGCGTAAGGCGGGCGTTGAGACGCATCTGGTCATAACAGAGACCGCGAAACAGGTGATAATGAAGGAAACCGACCACACTGTGGATGAAATCAAAAAGCTCGCCAGCAAGACGCACGAGATTCACGATTTCTTCGCCCCCATAGCCTCAGGATCGTTCGTGACCGACGGCATGATAGTTATTCCATGCTCCATGAAGACCCTTGCCGGCATAGCCAACGGGAACTCCTCAAACCTGCTGCTCAGGGCTGCGGACGTCGTGCTGAAAGAGCGAAGGCCACTGGTCTTGGTCACCCGGGAGACGCCCCTGAACCTGATTCACATAAGGAACATGGAAAAGGCTACTCTGGCTGGTGCTGTCATCCTGCCCCCCATGCCAGCCTACTACACCAAGCCAAAGAACATGGATGATATAGTCGAACACTTCGTAGGCAAGGTCTGTGACCAGTTCGGGATCGACAGCGGCTACAAGAGATGGGAATAGCCAGAAAAATACACCAAAAATCACAAAAACAGCTTTCTAAGTAATTTATCCCCTAATAGTAACGAATATATATCTTTCTGTCAACAATTAATAATGGCAAGGGAAGAGACGTTGCGAAGGGGGAAAAGGACAGTCTTCTTTTCGGACCCCCACATTGGAAGCCCGAATTTCACCCAGGCGAGAGAATACATATTTTACGATTTCTTGAACAGGGGCATAGACGAGGATGTCGATGCAATGTACTGCGTGGGTGACGGATTCGAATTGATACTGAACAATTGGGAAGAGATCAAATCTAACAAAAGGATGGTAAGAAGGCTTAACGAGGCCGGGGAAAAGACGGATTTTCATGTCCTGGTTGGAAACCATGATATCGGTCTCGATCAGATAGGAGACTTTGGCAAGGTTTTTCCCCATCTGATATTGCATGGTGCTACTGAAAAATCGATATTGCTGAGAGAAAAGGTGGGAAAGGAAACGACCCCAAAGACAGCGGTGGAAACGTTGAGTTCCGGATTGCACATAATGCCATACGGGAAGGATATCATCGTAGCCCATGGCTATGAATTCGACCACTATTTCTCGGGAGACCCGCACAGGTATGACACGGTCATAAAGATGGCCGGCAACCTAAAAAATGCCTTGGGCAAGAATACTGACAGCGCATTGCTTGAATTCTGGGAAACTCTAAGAAGCGGACTGGGTGCGGACCCTGATCTAAGGGGCAACAGGCGAGAGCTGCTGCTCGCCGCCAGGGATGCAGCGATATACAGGCCGGAAGATGGTGACGTTGTCAGGAGAAGAAAGCGCTTGCATGCTGTCATATTTGGCCACACGCACTGGCAGACAAAGAAAAGGCTGCATGACGAAATTCTGAGTAAGAAGAAAAGGATCAAAACGTGGTATGTCAACACCGGATGCTGGGTCGAGTCAGGCAATTACAAAGGCTCTGATTTCACAGTCCTTTACGAAGATGGCTTGATAAAGAATTACAAGTGGGAAAGGTTGAATGAATATAATGGCCGTAGATTAGTTGCTTAAGTCCCTTCTTTCCAACCTGTCAAATAGGTATGCTGTTCCTTAGTGAGATCGTCTATTTTTACACCTAGGGACTTGAGTTTCAATCTCGCAACAGTCATGTCGATTTCTTTCGGCACCGAATGGACCTTGGTTTCTAAATCACTTTTCTTTTCCACAATATGTTCAGCTGACAAAGCCTGCAAAGCGAACGAATTGTCCATGACCTCGCTGGGATGGCCTTCGGCGCAAGCGAGATTGACAAGCCGGCCTTCGCCAAGGAGGAATATCTTCTTCCCATCCTTGAGCGTGATTTCTTCGATGCAGTCCTTTATCTTCTTGACCGATTTTGAGATTTCCTTCAATCCCTTGACACCTATTTCCACATCGAAATGGCCTGCGTTTGACAGGATTGCACCAGGCTTCATCAGACTGAAATGACTTTTCCTTATCACATGCTTGCAGCCCGTTACCGTTATGAAAATATCCCCAACCTTTGCTGCATCTTCCATCGTCATTACTTCATGCCCATCATAATATGCTCTCAATGCATTGACGGGGTTCACTTCGGTTACGATTGTATGCGCTCCCATACCCTTGGCAAATGTAGCAACGCCTTGGCCGCAGTGTCCGTACCCGCTCACAACGACGTTCTTGCCAGGAATAAGAATATTTGTTGCCCTGATAATTGCATGCAAGGCGCTTTCTCCTGTTCCATAATAATTATCGAACATGTTCTTGCATTGCGCATCGTTGACGGCAATTATTGGGTATTTCAGCGCGCCGTCTCTTTCCATTGCCCTGAACCTGATGACACCTGTTGTAGTCTCCTCTGTCCCCGCGATTATGCCTTTCAGCAAGTCCTTTTTCTTGGTATGGATCCTTGTTACGAGGTCCCCTCCATCGTCCATTGTGATGTGGGGCTTGTTGCCAAGCACCTTGTCCACGCACCAGTAATATTGCTTGTTGTTGACACCCCTCCACGCAAACACGTCAATCCCTTCTTTGACCAACGCAGCCGCGATATCATCCTGTGTGGAAAGGGGGTTCGAGCCGCATAATGCAACCCGTGCTCCACCGGCTTTTAAGGTCTTCATCAGCACGGCCGTTTCCTTCGTTACGTGCAGGCAGCAGCCAATCCTTGTGTTTTTCAACGGCTTCTCTTTTTTGAACCTTTCCTGGATGCTTAGCAGGACGGGCATCCTGGATTCCGCCCATTCTATCTTCAGCTTTCCATCTTTTGCGAGTTTAATATCCTTTACCTTGCTCATAAGAATCATCAATTTTTTTCGATTGTTATTTTTTGTTTAGGGGTTTTATAACTATCACCCCAATGTCGCAAGGAAGCCCACATGCATTAGCTGTGGGCAGTTTACCCAAAAACTTAAAACCTGCCCCGCCAAAAATATCTCAGGATAACATGCATGACCTGATTTTGCTCAAGATCGGCGGCTCCGTCTGCACCGAGAAATCCAAGGGGAAGTTCAAGGTAAAGAGCAAAACCGTCAACAGGATAGCGGCCGAGATAGCGGAGGTGCGAAAGCACAGGGAGTTCAGGCTGCTGGTGGTCAACGGCGCTGGCCCTTTCGGGCACGTCAACGTGACCGAATACGGGATAAACAACGGGCTTGATACAGCTAGGGATTTCGAGGGCTTTGCCAAAACCGTGTGCGATTGCAGCTATGTCAATTACATGATAAGCGAAGGGCTGAGAAAGAACGGCCTTTTGGCTTACCCTTATCCGAGTTCGTCTGTCATCATGCAGTCGGACAAAAAAATAATATTTTGCTGCCTGGATCTGATAAAGAGGCTGTTCGATTCCAATCCTGACATCATCCCTGTCATGAACGGCACCATGGTCCCTGACCTTGAGCTTAGGGGATCTGTTGTGAGCGGAGATGCCGTTATAGAATACCTTGCCAACAGGCTTAGTGTGCGCATGATCGTATTCGCGACCGACGTCGACGGAATTTACACCTCAGATCCCCATAAGAACAAAAAAGCCAGGTTGATTGATGTCATCACGCCAGGGAACTTCGAGGAAATAAAGCACGGGATCTCTGGCTCAAGCAGCGTCGATGTGACAGGGGGGATGCTGGGAAAGGTTGAAAAGCTGCTGGCAGCCGGCACGAAAACCCTGATTGTAAACGGAAATAAGGCAGGCCGGGTCAGAAACGCCCTGCTCGGGCATGAAGTGAAAGGGACTGCCATACAGCCTTGAAGACAGGCTTTAGCCGTTGGGTAGTTCACTGAGAATAACCGGAAAACCAATTTATTGGATCTCCGACAACAAAATAATATGCGGGAAAGGTTATCCGAGGCGATTGTAAAATACTGGTTGCCGATAGGCCTGATCCTGCTCTTTCTTGAATGGATTCTCATTTCACCGATAAAGCCGGTGCCTGAATGGAACCTGCCCAGCCTTGTCATGGAGCTCATATACTTTTCGTATGTGTTGGGTTCCTACTATTTTATAAACAAGCTGAGGGTGCGCTCCCTTAATTTTCTCTGGGGAGTTTTTTGCATGGGCTTGGCTATCCTCGTCTTGAGCGAAGTGAGCATAATCCCCATAAATGACGTTTTGATGATTGGAACAGTTTCTTCACTTGGCATTCTTGTCATAACCCTTGGCGTCTATTACGCTGCTGCCGAGTGGAAGCGAAAGAACGAGACCCTCAGGACGGAGATTAAAACGAGGAAGAAAACGGAGGAAGAACTTAGAAAAAGGGAGCATGAGCTGGAAGAAGCGCTAAAGAAAACGGCGTCGCTCGAAGAAGTCAACAGGCTCAAATCCCAGTTTTTAAGCATGACGAGCCACGAGCTGAGGACTCCCATCACCCCGATAATGATGCAGATCCAGATGCTTGTAGAGGGAAGGCTGGGCAAATTGACCGGCAATCAAAAAAAGAGCATGCAAATGATACTGAGGGACACGAAACGGCTGGACAGGCTGATCGCGGATATCCTGAACCTTTCCAGGCTGCAGATATCCAGCATGCGCTTCGATTTCGAAAAAAACGACCTTAACCAGCTGATAAAGAACGCCCTGGAAACGATGAAATACAGCGCCCGGGACAAAAACATCACGCTCAGATACACCGCTAAGAAGATTCCCGAGTTCGTCTTCGACAGGGACAGGATAACGCAGGTGATAACCGATTTGATAAACAACGCGATAAAATTCACCGGGGAAGGCGGAAGAATAGACATAAGCGCGTCCAAGCTGGGAAAACACGTCGCCGTAAAGGTTCATGACAACGGGATCGGGATATCGAAACCAGACATGAATAAGCTATTCAGGCCGTTCTCCCAGATAGACACTGACGAAACAAGAAGATACGCTGGAGTAGGTCTCGGGCTGTCCATCTGCAAGGGGATAATCCAGAACCACCGTGGGAAAATATGGGCCGAGAGCGACGGCCCGGGGAAAGGTTCGACATTTATATTCACGTTGCCATTTTTTATTAAGAGACAACAGCTGAGCAGGGAGAAGAGAAAATGACAAACAACCTGATTGTCCAGAAAACCGAAGATTGCGTACCCAATTTGCTGAATTTCATCTCGAATTCAAGCGAAAAAATGTGCATGGTTCTGATGAGCCACAGTTACGAGTTTTTAAAATCAAATCTGGAGCAGCAAGGCATTAAAGACGCAAAGATTTTTTTCATCGACTGCATCACCAGATCGCTGTTCCTTGGCGTGCAGGACACTCCGGATTGCACATTCATGCATATCCAGATGGGCATGAAAGATTTATTGTATGAATTGTCAGAAAAGTTGAAGATGCAAATCGGAGTGAAAATTTTCATTTTCGATTCCCTGTCCGATCTGAAGCAATACTGGTCCCAAAATCCGGATTCCTTTTTGGATTTTGCAAAATCGCTGTTCCCGACTTTGTCGAAGCTCGGAGCGGATTCCTATTTCATTATATACGAACAAGACAAAGAAAGATGCACACAACAGCATCTGGCGGCTTTTGATGGTACATATTCCAGTTTCAGCAAGGATAAAGAATCAAAGAGGTGAAAAAATGAAAAAAACAGTGTTTGTAGTCGACGATGAACCAGACATAAGGGAAAGCGTCAAAACCGTGCTTGAACAGGAGGGGTACGAAGTTTTGACCGCGGAGAACGGCGAGCAATTTCTCAAGAAAATGGAAAAATCGAGTCCGGATCTGGTGCTGCTGGATATAATGATGCCGGGCCTGGCCACGAAAGACATACTGGAAAAACTGCGTGGGGTATCAAAAGATGCCAAGATAATATTCCTGACGGTTGTTCGTCTTTCCGACGACGAAAAAAGAAAGCTGCTTAAAATGGCAAACATCATCGACTATATAACAAAGCCCTTCGATTTGGACGACCTGGTAGCCAGGGTGCATAAAGCCGCGTAATCAAATATTAGACCCCTCCATCCATTTGCCAATCCTTTCGCCAACGGCCAACAGGCAAAATTTAACTTTATCGCCGAGAAGTCCCCCTTCCGAAAGGTGGGGGATGAGAGGCGATATTTTTATATATTATCTGAAATAATATATTACTATGGATATTAGAATAGTGCAATGCAATCGCTGCAAACACAAATGGGCTACTCGAATAGAACCAAAATACTGCCCAAAGTGTAAATCGCCATATTGGAATAAACCGAGAGTGAGGTAGTATGCAAAGGACATACAAGTTCAGGATGTATCCAACAAAGGATAATGAACGGAAACTGGAGTGGACGCTGGAGAAGTGCAGGCTTGTCTACAACGATATGCTTGAAGGATTGAACAATCAGGACAAGCCGAATAGGTATGAGCTTCAAGCAATGTTACCCAAGCTCAAAGAGCAGTTCCCAGAACTGAAAGGCGTCCACTCGAAGACGTTGCAATACGAACCGTATCGGCTGTTCTCAAACCTTCGGGCGTTATCTGAACTCAAGAACAACGGCAGGAAGGTCGGCAGACTTCGGTTCAAGGGCAGGGGCTGGTTCAAGACGTTCACATACAACCAGACGGGGTTCAAAATCACACCGCATGAAACAAGATACGACACCCTGTGCCTGTCCAAGATAGGGGACATACCGTTCATCAAGCACAGGGACATAGAAGGTCAGATAAAGCAGGTAACGGTCAAACGCCAGCTATCGGGAAGGTGGTTCGTTTCGATAACAGCCGAAACGAAGGAAGAGCCAGAGAAGACGACCAACACAATGAAGGTCGGGATAGA
>Ga0315545_1001816_pt1 | contig 20107 bp, 11 predicted proteins | sample SalMarSW160210MG_FD_203096 | JGI IMG/M metagenome (GOLD analysis project Ga0315545, IMG submission 203096) | Salt marsh sediment microbial communities from the Plum Island Ecosystem LTER, Massachusetts, United States - Salt Marsh Sediment SW1602-10 ...
GTCGGCAATAGTACTGCCAATCCCCGCAAGAAGTAGCTTTTGAAGCGCCTCGTAACGCCCATATTTTCTACGATAGTTTTTCGTTAATGACTGGCCGATACACGTTTTCTTGAGTATGGCTGATAAAATAGCTCTCGGTCGAAAACACCATAGGTTAATTTATAAGCTCATCACCGTCAATAGAAAAGTCTTTCGGCAAATGTGCCCCGCACAAATGGATAACTGCTCCGGGCAAAGAAGCAAGTATCCAGACGAAACGCTGACACAGGGCTAATGCTACCACTTGTTCGGCGCCTGTTTCTGTAAAGCGGGTAAAAAGCTCTCTGAGCCCCCCTTCGAGAATGCCCATACCAGCTATACTCACAGGCAGTGCTGCTGCCACCCATGCCAAAGGAAAGAAAACAAAATAATGTCGTACATCTGCCGCCATTTTAAGATTCTGTCCAAGAAGCCAAAATGCTATGATTACGGCGCTTTGAATCAGAATTGTTAATGCAAACGCCGCAAGGACTGTTAGCGGTTTACTGCAGTAGATGCCTATGGATTCTCTAATCTTCCGAATGGCTGTGATGCCGTGTGAGCTAACCTGCGCCCAGAGTTTAGCCATCATTCGTCGGCCTTTCCTGTTAAAAGAAAAAGCACCGATGACCGCCCCTATACCGACAAAAAGCCATATAAAAATCCACCTGTATGCGAAAACAGACTCAAAAAAGCTGCTGCTGGGCTGTGAGCTCAAAGCGCCAGCTTTGCCCCGCATGTAAAGTAAGTAGCCACAAATCGCCATTGCCAGCATGCTGAGCAATCCAATTAGTCTATCTACAAATACGCTTAATGCGCCTTGCAGCTTCCTCTCGGTATGCTTAGTTACGTACCAAGCCTTAAGAAAGTCTCCACCCACTGAACCAGGCATAAAGTTATTATAAAAAAGGCCCAGAAAATGTAATCGAACAACAGCCCAGAAACCAACGTATATGATTTGCGCTCTCAACAATAACCACCATCGCAGACCTATTAGGATTTGGTTTACAGTAAATACACCCAATGCAAGAATGAAGTACCATGGATTGAGGTTGGCAAAGATAGAAAACAATTGGTTCCAGTCCTGGCCACGAAATACCCAAATAAGTGCAACCACTGCAACGGAGGTGCGGATCGCAATTGAGACGTGCTTGAGTTTTTTTGACCTTGGGCCGTCCGGCAATTTCTATTTCCTCAAATAGCTTGTTTTCGTAAATGATACTTGGTAATACTATTTCTGGCAAGATATAGCTAAATGGGTAATTGCCCCAGCGAACGTGGAAAATTTACAGTGCCGAAATCGTCTTATATTTTTGGTCAAGGATGCGTATATCTTTATACCCGAAGCAGCAAAACCACTAAATCAGCGATTTAGGAGGCTAAATAGGTGACTACAAAACAGATCGAAGAGGGTTTTGAGTTCACCCCGAGATTCGATGATAGCGGCCTGATACCGGCCGTAGCTCAGGATGCAAAGACCGATCAAATTTTGATGGTTGCTTATATGGACCGTCAGGCTTTAGACCTCACAATCAAGACCGGTTACGCAACATATTTTAGCAGGTCTCGACAGAAAGTATGGAAAAAGGGCGAGCAGAGCGGTCACGTCCAAAAGGTACGACAGATACTTGTTGACTGCGATCAGGACTGCCTCGTTTTGAAGGTGATTGTTGATGCTGGCCAATGTCATGTAGGTTACCGGTCGTGCTTCTATCGGGCGCTAAAAAAGGGAACCAGCACAAATTTAGAGTTTATAGCGGAAAAGGTTTATGACCCAAATGAGGCGTACAAACGGCAAGACTGAGACGCTATTATGGCTACCCGTTTGCATTTTGGTTGTCTAAACGCCGTTTTCAGGCCTGTTATTCAGCAAATGCCCCCAATTTGCTCTTGTATACGTCCTATAATTTTAGCTTGATTTTGGCTGGGAGCGGTGTTATACTTCTTTGTCGACTGTGCAGGAGAATGAGTGAGGAGTGAAAGCTATGTTTTTTTCTATTATTTTTAATTTTTTTGCTGGAGAAGAAGATTTTCTGCGCCGATTGCGCTGAGTAAGCGAGCGGCGCGTAGCCTGTCTATGCCCGCCACTGCAAGATAACCTTTTAACGGTGGGCATTCTTGCCGAAAGGAAAACTTTTTTTGGAGGACGTCGTCATGAGACGCGTAAAATCAAATTTAAACTGGCTGGTTTTATTAATTGTATTTATCGGAGCGGCCATTTCCACGAGCCGTGCGGCAGCGGTTGTTGATAATTTCAACATAGACATTGGCGACGATAACGCATTTATTGGCGGCAGTGGCACGGGCTACGATGGTGGCAAGTGGTATTTCTACACCAACACCATGTGGTGGGTTCAGTGGTTTTACAACGCTCCCTACAATACCAGCCGTATGAAAGAGATCGATATATCTTTTGATGTAACACCTTTAGATCCCAGCCTGTCATCAACTGTAAAAGTGGGATATAATTGGTCTAGTCCGGCGTGGTCGCAACTCGGCAAGGGGCACCCCCCGTTGCCGAGCGATGTTTCTGATGCTCAAACCGAGGGTCAGTTCATTCAACGTCGTGCCTTCTTTATCAGATCTATACCTTCTGGTTCTGACACTACACATATCGACCGACATTTTGAGATTTCGAATTATAATCCGGAATGGGTTTCTGTGGAAGTGTGGGGCGAAAATGTTGCAATTACTAATGGCACGATCAGCCACAATTGTGTTTCCAAGGGACTAAAACTGGAAGAGCTGGATTTCGGTGATGCACCAGACAGTTCAGGAGCGCCAGAATATCCGACACTTTTAGTCAATGATGGTGCGAGGCACGTTATCGGTGGTCCATGGCTCGGCGATTCCGCAGACCAACCGGATGCCGAGGCTGATGGCCAACCTGACCTTGCCCTCGGTGACGACGACGATGGCAACGACGATGAAAATGGAGTAAACATTCCTCCATTGGTCCGGGGTCAAGATATACTTATTACCGTTGACGTAAACGGCGGTGGAGGAAATGTTGACGCATGGATTGACTTTGATGGCGATCAGAGCTGGGAGACTGGTGAAAAAATCCTCAGCGAGTTTTTATCCGATGGGCTTCATACAATAGCTGTTACCGTGCCGGGTAGCGCTAAAGTCGGACAGTCTTTTGCCCGGTTCAGAATCAGCACCCTTGGTGGGCTGGCACCCACCGGAGAGGCACCCGACGGCGAGGTGGAGGATTATGAGGTAGAAATTACTCAATTGCCGTCCAACGCCAAGTGGGTACAGTTGCCGGATTCTACGCGATATGGAGTTGATACCCTTCTTACCAGCCAGGTTACAATAGGAGATGATTTCGTGTGCACGGCAAGCGGGCTGGTAACGGGCATACGATTGTGGGGTTCCTGGAAGGGTGATACTAAAGGCCAGATCGATAATATTACTTTGAGCATCCACGATAACGATCCAGCGGGATCAAGTGGTTCTGATCCAAATAATTTAATTGCTCAGCCTGAACCCGATGTACTATGGTCAAAGACTTTTGGATCTGGGCAGTTCAGTGAATCTTTATACTACATTATTTCAGAAGGTGCGTATTGGATTGGTCATACCAGCGGCAGCCTGATTCCGGGTGATGATACGGAGGTCTGGCAATTAGATTTTGATATCGATCCTGAAGAGGCGTTTACACAGCAAGGTTCTGTCAGTGAACCGGTAATCTACTGGCTGCTCGTTCATGGAGTAAGTACAAGTAGTGGTGACTTTGGTTGGAAGAGTCGACAATGGATGCAACAATCTAATGGACAGGGTGTGAGAGGTTATGGATGGGGCATTCCGGATGAGTGGTACACAATGCATTTTTCGGATGGTCACCCATTTCAGTATCGACTTATGGATATGTCATTTATGCTTACAAGCGGAGAGGGCCCGTCGGTACCGAATGACGACTGTGCAGACGCAGAGTCGATCGGTAATGTGACGAGTAAGGCATTTGACACCACCGGAGCGACTTTCGATGGGCCTGGTCACTGCACTCATGCACCGAATATATGGTATTGTTACACTGCTACTTGCACAGGTGACGTAACAGTTAGCCTATGCGGAAGCAGTTATGACACTATGCTTGCGGTCTACGATGGTTGTGGATGCTACCCGAGCCAGGGTGATTTGATCGAGTGCAACGACGACTATTGTGGTTGGCAATCGGAGATTACGTTCTCTACAACCGAAGGAAAACATTACCTGATTGAAATTGGAGGCTACGGCAGCGAAACCGGCCAGGGTCAGTTAAGCATTAGTTGCGAAGCACAGCAGGCTGATAATGATGACTGCGATAATGCTAAGTCGATAGGAGATGTAACGAATATGTCGTTTGATACAACGTCTGCGACGTTCGACGGACCTGGTCACTGCACTCACGCTCCAAATATATGGTATTGTTACACTGCCACTTGCACGGGTGATGTAACAGTCAGCCTATGCGGAAGCAGTTATGACACTATGCTGGCGGTCTACGATGGTTGTGGATGCTACCCGAGCCAGGGTGATTTGATCGAGTGCAACGACGACTATTGCGGTTGGCAATCGGAGATTACGTTCTCTGCAACCGAAGGAAAACATTACCTGATTGAAATTGGAGGCTACGGCAGCGAAACCGGCCAGGGTCAGTTAAGCATTAGTTGCGAAGAAGAGCAGGCTGATAACGATGACTGCGATAATGCTGAGTCGATAGGTGAGGTAACGGATAAGCCGTTTGACACAACGTCTGCAACTTTCGACGGGCCTGGCCACTGCACACATGCCCCGAATATTTGGTACTGCTATACTGCTACATGCACCGGCGAGGCTACTGTAAGTCTATGCGGCAGCAGTTATGATACTATGCTTGCAGTCTATGATGGTTGTGGATGCTACCCGAGCCAGGGTGATTTGATCGAGTGCAACGATGACTATTGTGGTTGGCAATCGGAGATTACGTTTGATGCGACTGCTGGTAGCCATTATCTAATCGAGATTGGCGGATATGGCAATGAAAGTGGGCAGGGCGTATTGAACATCAGTTGTGAAACGCTAGGTCCATCAAACGACGACTGTGATGACGCTAAGTCGATAGGTGAGGTAGTGGATATGTCGTTTGACACAACGTCTGCGACGTTCGACGGGCCTGGCCACTGCACACACGCCCCGAATCTTTGGTACTGCTATACCGCTACGTGCACCGGCGAGGCCATTGTAAGTCTGTGCGGCAGCAGTTATGATACCATGCTTGCGGTTTACGATGGTTGTGGATGCTACCCAAGCCAGGCTGATTTGATCGAGTGCAACGACGACTATTGCGGTTGGCAATCGGAGATTACGTTCTCTGCAACCGAAGGAAAACATTACCTGATTGAAATTGGAGGTTACGGCAGCGATACCGGCCTGGGCACGTTGAACATTAGTTGCGAACCTGAGCAGGTTGATGAATTTGATTTTGGAGATGCTCCACAAGCACCTTATCTTACGACACGGTCGGCTAACGGCGCCCGACATCTGTTGCCTTCTGTGCCTCAAATGTATTTGGGCGCCAGCGTTGATGTTGATCTTGATGGTCAGCCGAACGCCACGGCAACAGGTGATGACAACGATGGCAATGACGACGAAGATGGCGTCACATTCACATCGCAGTTGGTACCTGGGCAGACGGCGAGTGTCAAGGTCTCGGCCAGTAAGGCGGGACGTCTGGATGCTTGGATTGATTTCGATGGCAACGGCAAGTGGATTGATGCAGGCGACAAGATTTTTTCATCGCAGCTTTTATCGGCAGGATTGAACTCACTTAGTTTTTCTGTACCGAGCACAGCCACGTCAGGCATCACGACCTTTGCACGGTTCCGTTTCAGCACTGCTGGTGGATTGAGTTATTATGGCTCAGCACCAGATGGTGAAGTCGAAGATTACTCTGTAACAATCGGGTATGAATTTAAACCGGCTGTCGAGCACATTAAGTGGTCTCAGCCACCTATCGAGATTGATCCGCAAAGTGAGACGCCGGTGTTCTGTGGATGGGACGAGCCGTCCTACTTCTCTTATACCGGCGGTGCATGCGTTGTTATTGAAAATTTCGAGGATGGAGATATTGTAGAATATTCGGTGCCTTCAGGCGATGCCCATTCTGTCACCGCCGCCGCAGCTCATGATGGTGCGTACGGTTTGGAGGATTCAAATCCGGGCTCTTCCGCTAAATGGATATATCGTGACGATCCAGATGTGCATGTTGCTCAGGGAGATACGATTTCCTATTGGGTCAAGCTGTTGGATGATGAGACTTTGGGCCGGGTCTATTGTGGCTTTGGTGCTACATCCAGCGGAGCGTATAGCATCATCGCTGCAGCGAACACCAACACGTTCTTGATTCAGAAGAACGTGGGATACAGCCATAATACAATTGGGTCCGTTTCTCAGTACTGGACACCCAACAAGTGGTACCGCTTGGAGGTAGAATGGGGCATCGGCGGCGATATTGTAGGGAATCTTTACGACAGCGACGGAACTACATTGCTCAATACAGTTACAGCTTCTAGCGATACTTACACCAGTGGTGGTATCGCCTTCCGTGGATTCGAACACGTTTACGTGGATACCATCGAACGTTGCAAGCCGAGCGCTGTGCAAATATCTGTAGTTTCTGCGGATTCTATGATGTCTGGAGCCCAGGCAAAGGTTGTTGAGCCTCGCGACCCCGAAGATGCGGTGGGCTGGGACAGTGATAATGAGGCTTACATATTCGACGATATTGATGAAAATGATACTACCCCTTCCATTTCGTCTACCGCCGTGAAAAAGACAGCAAAGAAAGTATCGGCTGAGTTCTCTGACCTGAATGGAACGAGTTCAGCTGGGGCAGGGGTTTATGCCAAGCAGATTCGGGCGACAAAACTCGCATCAGGTAATAAGACGTTGGTAATCGAGACGAGAATGGGCATCTCCGGTTCTGTCCTTAATGCCCTTGACTCGCTTGGTCACTCTTATGACTTTATCTCAACCGATAGCCTCTCAAGCATTGACTTCTCACCATACACTACGATAATTCTCGGTATGGATGGAGGTCAGACCGACGAGGCTGATATGGATCATCTTGCAGACCACATCGAGACGGGTGCCAAGCTTATTCTTTTAGGTGGGACGAATTACAGTTCATTTGCACAGGGCCTGAATAACAACTTCATTCAAATAAACACAGCTATTCGTTCGTGGCGAAAAGTGTCGGGTTCGCCAGATATTAAGGTGATCAGTTCAACGGATCCACTTGCATCAGGACTTCCGGCAACCTATAACTTCGCTAACGACAACGCTACATACTATATGGCGCGTATTACGGATTCTACTGCTAAGACTATTGTTGAAAATGGTGATGGTTGTCCGTGTCTGGTGACCAAGGCAATTGATTTAGGTGAATTGATTTTCTTTATCAATTCGCCAAATGAGAGTTACTGGGGTGAGTCGGCTGATCTTGAGATACTCAAAACCATATTAGAAAACGCCCTTAGCATTAGTAATGTTACTGGCAAAGTAGTTGCTGATGATTTCCGTTGTTTGGGTAATATTCCGATATCCTCAATCCACTGGTGGGGATCATATCAAGGCTGGGATGGTGCTGAGCCGCCTCAGGATCAGCCGGTAGCCTGGCAAATCGCGTTCTGGTCAAATACGCCTGCCGATCTGGAAGGTGAGAACTCGTTCAGTCGGCCAAACACGCTGCTATGGCAGGTCGAGGTTGCTGCTGATATGGTGAACGAGCAGAAGGTAGGAAGTGATCAATTCCCGCAGAGGCCTTCGGATACCTGCTTCGAATACTATGTCCAGCTCGATCCCGAGGATTATTTCTGGCAGGATCCAAATGATGGGGATATATTCTGGATTAGTATTTCCGCGGTCTACAATGGCGCTGCTCCTGGTAGCTACGTTTGGGGATGGAAGACTCGCCCACAGCCCTGGATGGATTGTGCGGTTACCTTCAACTTAGATGGTACGATAAGCACAGGCAAGGTGCTCGATCCCCTTACGATAACTCCTATCAAGGATAGCACGCTATGTGGAGAGCCTCAATCCCGAAGCCAGTTCGGGATGGCCTTTGAGCTTGACACGGATCCAGAGTGCTTGAAATGGGAACAGCCATTTACTGGATTACGACAATGGCCACATTATGAGGATGAGGAATCCGTGGGTATCAATACAAGTACTACTGAACAGGTGTTTAAGCACGTCCAAGAAGCACATTTATCTTCTTTGTCTGTTGACGTTGATGCCACAAAGTCTGGCTCAGGTGGCACAGGAACATGGCCTACTCAGATTCTCGCGGATGATTTCCCTTGCACGGCGGCAGGTCCGCTCACGAATATACGGATTTGGGGTGCATGGTATAGTGATATTATGCCGGATGGTGATCCAGAATCTGTAACGTTCACGCTGAGCATTTATGAAGATATTCCTGCCAGCCAAAGCACAACAGGATATAGTACGCCTGGAAGTCTATTATGGCGCAAAGATTTCAAAAAGGGAGAGTTTACGGTAAGCGAGTATGAGCACTATCTATACTCAAGATGGATGGTGCCATGTACTGTGCCTCAATACTATCAATACTCTGTTGATAAAATTTGCTGGCAGTATGACTTCAGCATCGACCCAGGTGTTGCATTTTATCAGCAGGGCTCTCCGGGAAAGGAGGAAGTATATTGGCTGGCTGTTCAAGTTAAGCCAGAAGGACAATCGACGGAGCATGTGCGGTTTGGCTGGAAGTCAACGCGCTCGAGCTTAGCGTGGAACGATATTGCCGTCTGGGCTCAAGGTAGCTACCCGGCGCCGTATGATTGGAGTACACTGAAGAACCCACAAACAAGTGCACGAATCGACCTGGCCTTTGCAGTTGGTACAGGCTTGGCAACAAAGGAGCTGCAAATCACTCGTCTTGTGGCGGATGATTGGCTTTGTGAGCAGCGTGATCCGATAACGGCAGTGGCATGGTGGGGCAGCTATATTGACTATGAGATCGAGGCCTGCCAGTGTCAACAGCAACCAAGTCCGACAAAGCCGGAGTACTTCCTATTGTCAATTTGGACGGATGAGCCATATCCAATCAGTACTCTTAGCCATCCAGGCCAAAAAATATGGGAGTATCAGGCCTATGATTATGACGAGGTGATGGTTGGCTATGACAAGCACCCGTTGTCCAGCGGCACCGATCTGACCCGTGAACCGGTATTCCGTTATTCAGTGCGACTTTCTGAAGAAGACTGGTTCTGCCAGGATGATATCGATGAGGTCTATTGGTTCAGCGTGGTTGCAGTCTACGATGAGACAACAGCCATTGAATATCCGTGGGGCTGGACGAATCATCCACATAACTTCGGTAACGATGCGGTTGCAGGGAATAAAGATACAGAGAGCCAGCCGCCAGCATGGATTTGGCAGCAGTTAAGCGACCAGACTGGCGGTAGCCAGGATATGTCATTTGTGCTGTTTTCAGAGTCGGAGGAATGTGTCTATTAATCGTCTTTTCAAACGAACGTACAGCATGTTCGATTTTGAAGCGATCGAGGCAGGTCATTTGACCTGCCTCTTTTTTTTGTGCGCCGCTTTGAAGGGTCCTTGTTATTAGAATGGTTCGACATGCTCACCATCCTGAGCGAAGTCGAAGGACTGGTGCTTGACAGGATGCTTCTTGAGTTCGGTCACTGTCGGTAAAAGTAGGAATGATTCTACCGCTTCAGCTTTGGTGAATTTTGAGATGACACGCTGTATATCACCCATACTGCGGCTATGCATCATCGCAAATAGATTAAACGGCCAGCCTTCGAATGTTTGCCTTTCGTAACAATGGCTCACTATTGAAAGGTTGGCCAGTCTCTTGCCAGCTACTACGACTCTATCCTGTGGTACTTCACACGCAAATAGCACATTCGTGGAGAATCCAAGTTTACGATGGTCCACAACGCCTGCGATCCGCCGGATGAATCCCTTATCCACAAGGTCAGTCATAATCTTTAGAACGTCTTCTTCGTTCAGAATGTCGCTGCATATAAAATCAAATGGCTTGGCGAACAGAGCCAAATCATTCTGCAATTTGGAAAGAACTAATTTTTGATTTTTATTTAGCCGACCCGTTGCGACGCCCCGCGGCGAAACATCCCCATCCTGCGGAGCCTCACTGACATCCCGAAGCAGAGCCTTTCCTTGGCTTTCGGCATCGAAGCGAACATCAAGTTTGAAAACTTGCTTAACCGGCAGATTGTGAAAATCAATGCCGAGCTGTCCCGACAGGCTCAGCAGGGTGAGTCCAATCTGCTCAGATGTCATAGCTTGCAGCGTGAACCATAAATTGTAGTAATGGTTGCGCAAGTAATTGTGAGAAACACCTTTTTGAGCGTTGATTGCTGCGATTACTTCTTTGATATTCTTCTGTGGCACATGTGCGGCAACCAGTGTGCTTGTTATGCCCAGCGCACGGTAATTTATAACAGCAGAAATACGCCGAATAACGCCGAGCCTGCTCAGTTCGCTTGCCTGCTTCAAGACCTGGCCTTCGTCGCTATCCAGAGCTTTTGCTATCTCGGCGAACGGCTGCCAGCATATTGGCAGGCCATTTTGAAGCGCATTGCAGAGTCGTTGTTGAAATGAAGTTAAACGGATACTCAGTCTTTATCTCCTTCGTCTGGATAAATACAGACAGGGTCCGAAGCTAAATAATCGCCACTGAGTGCATAGGCTCTTGCCCTGCACCCCCCGCATATACCAACATAATCACATGTACCGCAAGGTCCCTTGTACAAAGATACATCGCGAATTTGTTTTAGAAATTCAGAATCAAGCCAGATTTTTTCAAAGTTAAATCCGTTATCAATCAAATTGCCAGCCGATATGTCAAGAAATCCACATGTTTGGATGTCGCCACGATAGCTGATAAAGCCGAAGCCCCTGCCGCCCATACAGCCACTGACTTTGCCGAGCAGTTTTTTTGCCCTTGACTGTTCACATATCCGTGCAAACTGCGGCCCGCAGGTCACCCTGACTTCGATTTTGGATTCAAGCTTCAAACGAAGCAGCTCGTTGAGCAAAACTTCATATTGTATTGGGTCGAGAATCTCCTCGGCTATTTCCTTGCCTCTGCCTGTCGGTACCAGAATAAAGGCATCGAAGCAGTAAGCTCCCAATCTTTTCGCCAGTTCAATTATGCCGGGCACTTCGTCGATATTGATTTTACTGATTGTGGAATTTATCTGGAAACGTATACCCGCTGACCGTGCGATCTCCGCTGCCTGAATCACAGCGTCAAAAGCACCGTCAGCCTGTCTGAACCTGTCGTGTGTTTCTGCTGATGAGCCATCCAGCGAAAAGGATAAAGCAAGTATGCCAGATTCTTTTAACTTTGAGATGGAGTCTTTATCGAGCAAATATCCGCAGGTAGCCATCACCATCCGTAGGCCGAGACCTCTACCATATTTGATAAGTTCGTAAATATCGGACCGTTCCATTGGCTCACCGCCAGTCAGGATTATCACGCACTTATTGAATCGTGCGATGGAAGCAAGAATCTTTTCGCACTGTTCGGCACTTAGCTCTTCTTTATTTTCACTGCCAGCATGTGCCCTGCAATGCTTACAGTTGAACTTGCACCGTCTGGTAACCTCGAAGGCTATAAGACGGGGTGTTTCCATAATCTTATCTTTCTAAGGAACGGCACACAAACCTTCGGAGGCGTTTTTAGATCCGACATATTATACGCTAATTTGTATAATTTGTGAAATTCCGGAAGGTGGATTGAAAGATCTTCTCATGGACGTTTCGGAGATATTGGCAATAAGGGATTAGTGAAGATATCAGCTTGATACTGTCTTAGGGCCGTGGTACCACCGAATTATTAGAAAAGTCGCGGACAATCCGAATCCATCTCTGCGATGGTGTACGAATTGACCGCGACACTGTGCCCAAAGCATCTCAATCTGAACTTACCTGCTGCCGCACGTCTATAGACGAAATCGTCTCAGAACTCTGAAAAATGTCTCGCCCTACAAGATGCCAGACGTGCGAACTTATGCAGGCACTTGTCTTCTGTGGAACAAGAACACGATAACGCCTAGGGCGATCAGGCCAACAAGGCCGTTGTCGCCCAGCATGTTGAGCAACACGGTCAGATTACTAATTATGCTGCCAAAGAACGGAACGTTCTTGCCGAAAAGGATCTCAACGACGATCCCAAGTGCGACCAGCAGCAAAGCGATTTCGGTAATCTCACCAAGCCATCTCTTTGTCTCTTCCAGATAACGCATTTTTGCTCTCCTATAAAAAAACCACAATCTTACTTAATGTGTATCATCTTACTCAACTCGGTTTATGCCTTGTAAAACTTTAGAAATATGATTCTATGAACCTCTTTAATAAAGAATGTTAGTTGAGCCGATTGGTTCACTTGGGACATTGGATATGCCGCATTTTCAGTACTGAAAACTTAGCAATGTAGGCCTTCGAGAGCCTGCCTGGTGCTATGATAGAGAGCGATGAAAAAAACAAACAATTTATATATTTTTTTGTCCTTAAATCCTGATTTGTAGGAAATACAGTTTCACCTTCACCGCACAAAGATATCTCTATGGCCATTTATTCAGCCATTCTGCCAAGAAAACGGCAGTTTATGGGTTTCGAGCAATAAGTCAGGCACAGAATGCTATTGGCAAGATAGAGCACAATTCCCTTGACTTTGCCGTTAAAATGGGATATTATGTAACTATGTTGAGTGAGAAGATTTTATTCATTTTGCGCCTGCTGCTCATCGCCGCGGTTTGGGTTTTTGTTTGGCGGCTTATACAGCCGAAGACCCAGGCGATGCGCATACTCAGAGCCGCGTTGCTTATACTCGCTCTTTTAACAGTACTTGCGGTTACGAGGGTGACAGGTTATTGATTGGAGAGAGGATCGGCTATACGGCTTCGTCCGGGGTCAAGGACTATCCACCCAATATTTTTGCCCCTTCTTTAGCAGAATAAGTAATTATTATATCTGCACCCGCACGCTTAATAGCAGTTAGCACTTCAAGCATTGCTGTTTGTCTATCCAATAAATTTTCATTAGCAGCACAGTTGAGCATCATGTATTCGCCGCTTACGTTGTAGGCAGCGATTGGACAATCGAAACGCTCTTTAGCCCGGCGAATTATGTCAAGATAACAAAGGGCTGGTTTTACCATTACGATATCAGCGCCTTCTTCGATATCAAGGGCGATCTCAGCCATTGCCTGGCGTGCGTTGGCAGGGTCCATCTGATATGTCTTGCGATCCGCAAGAGCGGTTCCTGCAAAGGCAGAATCCGGCGCTGACTCAGCAGCATCCCTGAACGGCCCGTAGAAAGCTGAAGCAAACTTGGCGGCATACGACATAATAGCAATGTCTTCAAATCCGTTTTCCTCCAGTGCCTGGCGAATGTATTTGACCCGGCCATCCATCATGTCGGAAGGTGCAACGATATCTGCTCCAGCCTGTGCATGAGATAGAGCCACCTTAGCTAACAACTCGCACGTTGCATCATTATCGATTTTGTTATTTTCTATCACGCCGCAATGACCGTGCGAAGTATAAGCGCACAGACAGACATCGGTAATCACCAGTAACTCAGGTACGTGTTTTTTGATTTCTTTTATCGAGCGCTGCACAACGCCATCCTCAGCCCATGCCTCGGAACCTTTCTCATCCTTCTTTTCCGGCAGGCCGAATAAAAGCACGGCTGGTATGCCTAACGATGCTATCTCTACTGCTTCTTTTACGACCGTGTCGGGTGAGAAATGAAAGCAGCTGGTCATAGATTTGATTGGTTCTTTAAGACCCTTGCCCGGACGGATAAACAGCGGATAAACCAGATCATCAACACTCAAGCTCGTTTCACAAACCAGTTTACGTATGGAAGCGCTACTTCGCAGTCTTCGCAATCTCGTTCTTGGAAAACTCACAATATGCTCCTTCGGAGAAATCCGAATATCAAAACAAATACTAAGCTCAATTTTCCAAATGACTAAAACAACGTTCTTAATTTTGTATTTTGGTCGTTTGTGTTTGTTTCGTGCTTCGATATTCGTATTTCGAATTTCTATTCTGTTATTTCTTCATCCGTTAGATAACAAGCTGGCTCATTCAGCCAGTTTTTATCATCTACGCTATGACCTAAAAATCTATAGTTGCCTTTGCATAAGCTAAACCATTTGCATTTCAGACATCGCCGATCAGCAAAGCTATCTTTATTACGCAGTTTGCTCAGCACTGGCTCTGTCGGATTTTCCCATATCTGCTTGAAAGTTTTGTCTTTGATATTACCGAGCGAATAATTCCGCCAGAATTGATCGGCATATACATTGCCGTCCCAACCTACGCATACAATATTCTCGCCAATTTTATTGCCGCCGTTTGCAAGAAGAAGTTTTTTTGCCTGTGCGTACCGGGGATTTTTTTCCTGTCCCATCTTCATCAACAGGTACGGGCCATCTGCGTGATTATCAACGGTAAGCACTTCATCAATCGGCTCTCTCTGGGCAAAGTATTGCGTCCTTTCTATGATAACATCCAGAACATTTCGTGTCTGCTCGGGAGTGGGTGTTTGGTTATTAAGCTGCTTTGCTCTGCCGGTTCGAATTAGATGATAGAAGCAGAGCCTTCGCACACCTGTCGATGTTGCGATATCGAATGCAAGAGGCACCTGCTCAGTGTTAGCTTTAGTGATAGTAAAGCGCAACCCCGTCTTTATCCCCGCTTTTTTGCAGTTGGCAATCCCTGTTAGAGCAGCCTTAAAGCATCCATTAACCTGTCGGAATTGGTCATGGAAGTGCTCCGCTCCGTCAATGGATATGCCTACGTAATCTACTCCGGCTTTAATGAGTTTGTTGGCTACCCCCGTGTCGATAAGTGTGCCGTTAGTAGAAAGGACTGTTCGCATACCGCATCGCTTGGCTTCGGTCAGCAGCTCGAATATATCTTTTCGTAAAAGTGGCTCGCCCCCGCTAAACAATACTACAGGGCAATTAACTTCAACAAGCTGGGATAGCATCTTCCTGGCCTGGCTTGTCGTTAGCTCCGGATAGTGCTGCTGGGTCACTGACCCGCTGTAGCAATGTAAACAACGTAGATTACACCTTTGCGTACAATTGTAGACCACCACAGGTCCATAAGCCTGAGGCTTATAAGATGAGTTAGAATTATGATATCGCAGATCATCCGACTGGCTTGATAGATCGCAGTAGAGTTTTGAGATATTTATCATTTGTTGGCCTGGGGCTTATAAAGACGCTTCTATAGCGCTAAGTAATCCGTCGATAGTGTGTTCCTTCGCTGTCACATTTACTTTAACATCGAGTTTTCTTAGCTGTTCGGTTGTTACCGGCCCAATCGATGCAACCCTAATGTTACTGTTTTTTACAATCTCACGTGGAATTTGTTCGAAAAAGGCCTTTACGGCAAAAGGGCTAACAAATGTCAACCAGTCGACCCGGTCTTTGGAAATCTTTTCTTCTAAGGATTTTGTCGGGCACTTATTTGTTATAGCTGTGTAAAGAGCAACATTGTTTACTGTTGCCCCAGCCTGCCCTAAAAGCTCGATAAGCTCATCTGTTGCAAGCTCTGACCTTAGTGTCAGGATGTTCTTATTTTGTAGATTCGCACAGTTAATCAGTTGCAGGCCGAGTTCTTTTGAGGTGAAAACGCTCGGCACGAAGTCTGTCCTGATTCCAAATTCGTTTAGTTTTTCTGATGTTTTAGGTCCGATCGCTGCGACCTTCGCAGAAGCAAAAACCCTCGCATCTTTGCCAAGGCTGTGCAGGGCCTCAAAGAATAACTTTACTCCGTTGCTGCTGGTGAAGATTATCCAATCGTATTCGGTGATTTTTGAAAGTGCTCGTAAGAATTTGTTTGAGTGCATTAAAGGCTTGATTTTCATTGTTGGAAATTCTATTGGATTTCCGCCTTGAGTTATAATCTTTGCCGCGAACTCAGCGTTGCCTTGCTCATCTCGCGTTATGATGATACTTTTGCCGAAAAGAGGTTTTTTAATAAACCAGTTCAATCTGGCGTCACTATCGGCAGCGGTACCAATGACTACAATAGCTGGTGGCTCGATTTTCTCGTGCTTGCAGGTGTCGCTTATCCGACTAAGTGGAGCCCTTACCATTCGCTGAGTTGGCAAGGTTGCATCGGCAATTAGAGCTACCGGTGTCTCAGAACTCATGCCGTTTTCTATGAGCTGCTCAGCAACCGATGTGAGCTTACCAACAGCCATATAAAAGACTATTGTGCCGGCGAATTTAGCAAGCAGGTTCCAGTCGATATTGCTTTGCTTCTTTTCTGGCGCCTCCTGGCCGGTAACAAAAACGACCTGTGAGCTGTATTCTCTGTCTGTGAGGATAATACCTGTATAATCCGCAGCAGCGATAGCTGCGGTCACGCCCGGCACGACTTCAAAATCTATCCCTGCGCCAGCCAGGACTGCAAGTTCTTCCGAGCATCTGCCGAATATACAGGGATCGCCGCCTTTAAGACGCACGATGGTTTTTCCGCTAAAAGCTTTTTCAAGCAATAACTTATTGATTTCCGGCTGGGTAAACAAGCCTGTCCCATCGCGTTTTGGCACGTGTATAATCTCAGCATCGCTGCTCGCAAATCTAAGCAATGCTGGATTCGCCAATCTATCGTAGATGATACAGTCAGCTAACGAGATAACCTCCGCTCCGCGAACCGTTATCAGATCCGCCCTTCCCGGCCCAGCACCAACGAGATATACAAAGCCTTTTTTCATAGCGTACAGTAGTTAACGTACAGCGTTTAGTGTGAGGATATGGTACTAAAATCACAACGAGAACGCCATCGATTTTGCTGGCTCGAACATTTCCCGCCTGCAGTGCAAAATTTAGAAATGTAGGGTGTGCACCACACACCAATACCAATATAGAATCGGCAGGCAATGCCCGCCCTACCATAAAAAGAATGTCATTTCGAGCGAGCCGAAAGCGAGTCGAGAAATCCCTCGGCTTGGCTCGGGACAGGTCTGCTTTTGAATGGCTAAGCCATAAATAGATTTCTCCGCTTCGCCTCGTCCAGTGCTGGGCGAGGCTTCGGTCGAAATGACACACGTCATTTTACGTGTGGGAGACTGATATTCTGCTTTAAACCTTTATTCAATCTACAAATATCCTTCTACAGATATCACCCGACTCGCCGCCTTGCATGATAATTGTGCCGTGATATGTTCTAATTGTACCGCCGTTGCATGTTGTAAGGCCGGTAACAAGGACCGTCCCATCGCTTATATCCAGCGTTGCTCCTTCCTCAATTGTCAAGTCCCCCACAATATTCGTTGGGCCGGTCAGCTTGATTGTAGCATTTGGGTCGATTACTACATTGCCGGTGATCCCGCCAAAGCCCTCAAATGTTGCGCCCGCTTTTTGGGTAATCGTTTTAGCCGCTAATGTCCCATTGAGCAGTTTAATAACACCGTTCGGCTCATTGACTAAGTCGCAGTCAAACGCAACACCGCCACCGGCATTTACCTCAATTGCTCCAAGGTTATTCATATCTGAGGGAACTCCAACATTCATCAAACCTCCAAAATGCATCACATTCAGTGACGTCAACGCAGTGTTACCGATAGTACCGGTGTTTGATAACAAATCATAGGTGGCAACTATAAGTTCACCTCCGGTTGCATAAATCTTACCTTTATTTATGAAAGGTGACGTTACAGCAAAAGCGCCAAATCCAATAATTGTACCTGTACTTTCATCATCTAAAAGTTCGCCGGCACATGTCCCTCCAAAAATGATGATTTGCCCCAGATTATGTAGTTGACCATAGTCTAAACCGAATGGTAGGCAACTTATTATCCGACCAGCATTTTCTACATTGCCATCAACATCAAAGCCCCCATTAATAGCTGTATCTATTGTGCACCCTTCCGGATTATCCAGATTCCCTACAATATGCAACGTTACTTGGCTGTCGGTACTAAGATATCCGTGATTTTTTAGGCCATTTGGACCTGCCAGGTTGAGTGACACCCATTCCATTGGCCACCCTCTACCAAAATTAATATTCCCGTAACAATCCAATTGGTTGATAACACGACTTACCCCGAGGTCTATATCTACATCATTACCACTTATCGTTACGTCAAAGGTTTTCCACTCTGAGTTATCGGGGACTATAGCAGGACTCCAATTATCTGCCTCTCCCCACGAGCCTTTTGATCCACCGACCCAAGTTGAATTGATGACCTCAGCTTGAAGCTGACAGGCCGAGAAAAACAGTATTATAGCCATTAATGGCAGTACTTTAGTGAACATAATAATCCTCCTTCTGCATAAATTGTGTATAAAGATTGTTCTTGACGAGATTCAAGAGAAATTATATTTGAATTTTGAGACTTATTCAAGAAAATCTGCGTTTTAATTCATTATTAAAAAAGCACCTAAACCAATCTTGTTCTGGCTGTAAGTTATTACTTTACTCAAACTGACCTATTTACTAACATTATTATTGATAAGTCTTTTATACGCCTCAGGCGTATTAATTTGCAAAGACATATATCGCCTTGTCATTCTGAGCGAAACGAAGTGAAGCGAAGAATCTGTCCAGAGAAAATATGGGTTTTCTTTTGCTAAAGCCGGATGCTTCGCCTTTCGGCTCAGCATGACAATAAAAACGGTCAGTTTGAGTTACTTTATAAAGGTATGTGTTACATCAATCGGAGCTGAAGGATTGTGTTCTAAATATGATTTCCGTAGAACTATGCCCTAATTTTGGATTAAACATCAGAGCTATTCTACTTGCCCTTTATATAACCAAAAGGAGCGAGCAAACGGGTGCATAGTGACAGGGAGGAATATTAAATGGCTAAATGAAGTTAATCTTTGACGGATGCAAGAATTTCACGACCGCCGGCATCGAGAAGTTCCTCTGCGAGTTTAACCGCTAACTGGTTGGTTTGCTCGGCTGGGCCGGTTAGCTTTCGCTTAATAAAGTTTTTCACTTTTAAATCCGATATAAATGCGCTAATTTCAATGCTTTTGCCAACAAGCTCTGCAAAGGCCCCAACAGGCGCGTGACATCCACATTTCATTGTCACTAAAATCTGCCTTTCTGCACAGGCGAGCATTCTTGCAATACCGTCATCGATAGCGGCAACAAGTTTTGTTGTGGCGACATCATGGGTTCTCGTCTGAACGGCTAATGTGCCCTGGGCTGGGGCCGGCAGAAATTGCTTAGGCTCGAAACAAAAGGATATTCTTTTTCCCAATCCAAGCCTTTCCACGCCCGCTCGCGCCAGAACAATCGCGTCAACCTTGCCCTCGTCCAGCAATCTAATCCGTGTCTGAACATTGCCGCGGATAAGGACTAACTGAAGGTCCTGCCTAAGATATTTTAACTGAGCGGTACGCCTTAGGCTTGATGTACCGACCTTAGCTGAGCTGCGTAATTGCTCAAGCGAACGAATGTTTTTTGTGGCCAGCAAGCAGTCCTCTGCATATTGTCTGTCACAGATTGCTGCAATAGTCAGGCCTTTTCGTTCTTTTGTGGGCAGGTCCTTAAAGCTATGAACCGCCAAGTCCGCCTCACCAGCCAGGAGTACATCTTCAACCTTTGATGTAAAAAAGCCGCTATCTTTAAGATTCCACAACGCAGTGCGCCTATCGCGGTCGCCTTTGGTTGTTACTTGCCTGATCTCAAACTTTGTGTCAGGATATTTCACATTAAGTTTTGAGATGACAATCTGAGTTTGAGCAATTGCGAGCCGGCCTGGCCGAGTTGCGACAGTAAGGGGCTTCATATAAATCTTTTAAAATAAACCCCCAAAATAAATTTGGGGGCTAAAAACTCAATTCAACTGTGTTTATCTTTTGAAAAGAACATCTTGTTTATCAGGTCTGCTGCCCGGAGCTGCTCTGCGCTCAGCTCTCCGCCGCCATTTTTTATAAAACTAATTGGCGCGTGTAATAACTTTTTCACCAGGGATTCAGCAAAGTATTCCAGTTTATCTGCACTGTCTGGGCCAAAATTCTTCGCATAGCGTCTCGCTTCGCTATGAGCCAGCTCGGTGCCTTTCTCAAGAA
>Ga0315545_1001817_pt1 | contig 20101 bp, 16 predicted proteins | sample SalMarSW160210MG_FD_203096 | JGI IMG/M metagenome (GOLD analysis project Ga0315545, IMG submission 203096) | Salt marsh sediment microbial communities from the Plum Island Ecosystem LTER, Massachusetts, United States - Salt Marsh Sediment SW1602-10 ...
ATCCCAACCTATTGATTTGAGATAGTTGAAACTCTTCTGTGCATTGGTTGCCATTTCTTTTACTTCCTCCCAGTGGGGGATTTGAAAATGATGGAATTGTGTATTGGTTACAGGATGTTTTGTTACGGTTGTTCCATACTGAGGGTCGAAAAACCCCGGTTGCTTCAACCTTCCAGTTTGCATGTCGATGCCTATCACGATGCCACCGGAATGAAAATTGTCTATGGGAGAGTGGCTTGAGCTCGTTCTGAGCATCGCAGCCAAAAACTCTACTTTATTTTCACGGGTCAAGAAAGTAATGATTCTTATAGTATTCACTGAATGAGGATTGATTTTATTCAATTCAGAATGCTGTTTAATGACTTCCTGAATGATATAATGTTTTTCTTTCAAATCCTTGGAAAGGCTCTGCAGAGCTTTCATTTCGTTGTTTTTTTCAAGTTTGGATATTGTATCACGCGATACAATATAAATCCCTTTTCCCTGTATGCCCCGTACAGGTTTTAGGATTACCTTTTCAAGATTTTTCCTGGACATCAGTTCAGCAAGATTTCGTTCTTCGCCGATAAAAACTCCATTGCGGTAGACCCCATACAGTTCAGGTACCGGTATGTTATGGTATCGGCAAAAACAGTGGAAAACGTATTTGTCGTTGACCAGAGAACTGTAGTTGTCATCCCAGAGGCATGCATACAGTTTGTGTTTCAAAACGGGAGAAACCGGCTCATCCATGTATTCCTTGAATTGCTTCCTCTCTTTGCAGTCAAACTGGAATAGGTAGTAATTGGTAGGTAAAATCTTTAGGATAAAGAATAAGTAGAGATAATCGATAATGACCGAAAACTTAGATTTAATTTGATTTTTTTTGTGACTATATGTCGGGGAGTTAATACCATTAAAAAGTCGAGCAAACCGGCGATAATGGGATAACCGATGGTGAATGTATTTTAGTATTTTTGTGACGGTATGCGTCACGGTAATTTCATGGTTGAATTGGTTAATGCCTTAAACCTCCAGGCTTGAGAGAAAGAATAAAGTGATTCTTATGAGATAAGAGAGGAGGGCAATCTGCTGACCTAAAGAAAATCATGATGTTCCATCAAAATGTCTCTAAGCCATGGTATGTATAAATGGCTTAGAGACATAGTTTTAAAAGTGAGCCTTTTACCTCATTGACGGGGGGAGCTGATTGAAATCAAAGTATTCATGTATGGGTTGAATAGCATTCAGACCAGCGAGAATCTGCTCATCACTGTATCCTAGCAAATAATATTCGAGATAATCTATAGCCGTATAAACCTCTGAATCCCCCGTTGTCGCAAACATGATTCCACGGTGAAATGTGCCGACATAATAGTTGGCAGAATTGCAAGTACAGTAGAACATTCTCGAGTATCTTAGCTCTTCCTCAGGTATCTTGATAGATCCCGTATCACAGATTACCTTTCCAAAGGTTATAGGGCTGCCGGTAGACCTTGAATAGAAGTGTGGCTTGTATCGGAAGGTATTATCTGCGTATATTAGGCCGATGATATTGTACACGAAATCTATCTCGGTTTCTATGTTATCTCCATCCGGCCCCGACACAATCAAGGTGACCGTATAAGAACCCGGCTCTGTATAGACATGACTGGGATTCTGATCATAGCTTCTCGGTGATCCATCTCCAAAATCCCATTCCCAGCTGGTGATTTTGCCAGAGCTCTGGTCAATAAAGTCCACTATCGTTCTATCGGAACCCAATCTGTTCAAGGAGGTGAATTCCGCTTTAACTGTGGGTGCTATTCCTACAACGATGAAATCGCTTTTCACCTCTATATCTTCCGTGCCTGAAGAATCGGTGATTCGCAGGCTCACAGTGTAAATGCCAGGAGTTGAATATGTGTGGGTTGGATTCTCAGACGTGCTGAAAGTCCCATCACCAAAATCCCAATACCAGTCAGTAACGCCCCCAGAAACATCAGAAAGAGAATAAAATGAACTGAGTTCAATGAACTGAACAGAGAGCGGCGCTTCCCCCGAAGTCATATTAGTACGAAATTCTGCCTGCAAAATCTTTTCGGGATTTTCAAGTGCGCTCAGAACCGCTGCGTCAGCAATCACTGTACCATCTGCATCGTCATTCAATTGAATAGTGTAGGTGCCCTCATCAAAGTAGAACATCCCTATTATATTTGCCAGCTGAGTTTCTCTTTGGTCCACTTCTACTGTATCCGATCCGCCTGCATGCTGTATTGTATATTTCGCATTGGTCGCATTTACCGCATCAGGGAACCAGGATGCCATGACCGCGTAAAAGCCGGGATACCTGACGTATAGGGTCCAGGTTGCTGTGTTTTCACCCGAACCAGGCAGGTGATAGTTATAGTTATAACCAAGATATCCGGCTTCTCCCATGTAACCCGCACCCTCCACTTTTGCCAAGGGCCAGTCACCATCGAATTCGCATCGATTGTAGTCAGGGTCCGTGTTTGTGATAAAGTACTCTGGATTAGCAACTGGATCTGGCGGTGATCCATCTGACGAATACCAGGCTGGTGTGTTTGAATCAGGGAATCGCTCGAGATAATCACCATTGGACAATTCCACTTTGTAAACAAGGGGGTCACCGGGGATCTGATAGGTTAAATAATAGTTATAGGGAGGGAGCCCTTCTGAAAAAGTATACGGCATGATTCCACTGGTACCATCTTTAAATCTCGGCTCCCAGTTGGGATAAGCCTGCCCGTACTTCATACCATCAACTTTCGTAGAAACCATGTCGGTCGAAAAATTAGTGAAGCGGTCATCATCAATATAATAGATGTCATCAATTTGCTGAGCTGCGAACTCACCTTCGTCTGCGAAGGTTGCTCCAAATCCGAAATTGGAATGGCCATTGAAGACGATATGCGCACCTTCTTCTCTAAGTGCCTGGTCCATAGCCTCAGGTGTTTCTACGAAATGAATAAAATACGTGACATTCTTCTCAGTGCTAGTATAAACAAACACTCCATTATCTTCTACCGCGCCGAGATCCCTAAGATGTTCGCTGGTGCGTTTTTTAAATAGCCCATCACCGGAATAACCGTGGCCGACATAAATATTTTCGGCAGATTGCAAAATGTTAATGTAATTCTCCCTGATTTTAGTATCCGGGCCAGAAGCATTCGTCACCGTCAACGAGACGGTGTACAAACCCGGGGTAACATATTCATGAGACGGATTACTTTCAGTACTTGTCTGCCCGTCTCCAAAATCCCAAAGCCATTCCGTGACAATCCCAAGACTCATGTCTGTGAACTGCACAGGGAAGGGTGCCCCACCGTATAGTCTATCCGCTAAAAAATCCGCAATTGGGGGGCTCGGCTGAGAAACCTTTACGAACTTGACCCCATCTGCGCAAGTCGATGAAGGCCCAGGTTGTGCAGTAATGGTAACATTATAACTATTACCGGCCTCAAAGAAATATTCTCCCAGGCTGTTCCACTGACTTCCGTTTAACTGCTGATTCACATAAACTGTAGTTGACCCTCCTGCATATTGAATTTCAACAGGCACATTTGTGCTCCTGGAAGGCCATGCAGTCCAATACATGAATACCTCATAATAGCTCGAAACCGTGGGAGAAAAAGTCCATGTATAGGTGGCACCGTCTCGGGCCCATAAAGAGTTAGCGCCGTATGGATTGGACCCACCGGAGGTACTCCATACGCCCGTGTAAGAGGTGCCAGTTCCTCCGTTATCAATTTCTACCTCGATGGAAATATCATCTACGATGAGAACCTGGGTCACCGGCGCAGAGACAGCCCCATCGTCATCGTAGACCCTGAAGGTGATGGTATGGTTTCCCCGTGAAAGAGAAGCAGTGGAAAATGAAGCTGCGTCACTTAGATGACCGTTAATGCTTGACTCCCAGCTATAGGCCGTTATTGAACCGTCAGAATCTTCACCATGACCTGTGAAAGCTACAAACTCACCGATGTCGGCAGGATTCGGTGTGATGGCGTCAATGAAGGCAGTGGGAGGCAGATTACCAATGGCCAGGGATTCAGTGACAACAGGCGACCATTCTCCATCGTTATCCATTACGCTAAAGGATATGGTGTGCAGCCCCTGTCCTAAGGAAGAAGCGCTGATCATAAAGGTTGCCTGATCGCTCAGATACCCACTTAGGCTGGATTCCCATCTATAATTAGTCACAGTCCCATCCGGATCCTCTCCGTGACCGGAGAACGTGATATCATCTTCCAACTCTGCTGGATTGGGAGTAATAGAATCAATAAAGGCTACAGGAGGGCTGTTGCCCACAATAAGTGTTTCTGTTACCGGGGCAGACCATTCGTTTCCATTATCCTGGACTCTGAAGGTGATTGTATGCGTTCCTTCAGATAGGGATGCTCTTGAGAATGAGGCAGCGTCACTCAGGGGACCGTCGATGTTGGAACTCCAGCTGTAGGCGGTTACGGTACCGTCAGAATCTTCTCCGTGACCAGTAAAAGACACCGTCTCGTTAACATCAGCGGGGTTCGGAATGATAGAATCAATGATGGCAGTTGGCGGATCATTTGATGGGACAAAATTGAATTTAACGGCATCTGCACAGGTGCTCGATGGTCCTGGTTGAGATGTTATGCTGACACTTCCGCCAGAGCTTAGGTCAAAATGGAATATTCCCAAACTATTCCATTGCTCTCCATTTTCCTGTTGATTTACATTTACATTTGTGGAATCACCATGATAGGTTATGGTTACCGGCACACTGGTGCTTCGGGAAGACCATTCTGTCCACCACATCGATACCTCATAATCACCCGTTTGGGGTGGGTCAAAATGCCATGTGAAGGTTGTTCCGTCTCGGCTCCACACTGAATCCACGCCGTATGGGTTGGAAGCACCTGAAACACCCCACGTTCCGGTTCGCGATGTTTCGGAATCTCGGTTGTCTATTATGATTTCTGTGGGAATGGTACCAACAATTAGCTCTTGAGTCACCGCTACGGACCAAAGTCCCTCATCATCCTGGACTTTGAAAGAAATGGTATGGATTCCTTCGGAAAGTGTTGATGTAGAGAAGGAAGCCGAATTGTTAATTGGCCCGTCAATGCTGGATTCCCATTGATATGCGACAACGGTGCCTTCGTTATCTGTTCCGTGGCCTGAGAATTCAATGAGTTGTCCCGGCTCGGCCGGGTTCGGAGTGATAGCATCAATATATGCTATGGGAGGGGTGTTATCAGAAACGTGCCTAAACCAAACCGCGTCTGCACAGGTGCTGACTGAAGACCCGAAGGCAGCGGTGATCGTGACACTCCCGCTTGAGTCAAAATAGTATTCTCCCAGGCTATTCCGCTGACCGGCACCCACCAGTTGATTTATCCTTACTGCTTGAACCCCACTGCTGTGATTGATATCAACACCTATATCAGAGGCCCTTGAAGCATACCCCGACCACCACATCAGAACTTCATAGACACCAGATGGTTGGGAATCAAACTGCCAGGTATAGGTAGCCCCATCCCGCGCCCATAAACTGTCGTCACCATAAGGTTCGGTACCTCCTGACACTCCCCAGGTGCCTGTATAGGATGTTCCTGGTTCACCGTTGTCAATAATGACATCAGCAAAGGCACCAATAGCACTGAAGCTCAAACATGCCAGGATAATTAGGAAGACAAAGGAAAGTACATTTCTTTTTACACCTGATGTGACCATTAGAATCCTCCTTAGACGGTTTGTTTAAAGTAGTTAATTCTAAATAAGGTTGCAGTATAACTGTTAATACTAGTAAAGAGATATTATGCAATTCATATACCAACCATGTAAAGATTTTAAGCTTGTGCGGCCGGAAAATCTAAGAACTCTTTTATGTAGAAATATCATATAGATATGGCAGTTATCGAATAATGATTTTAATATCTTCATATTTATAATTTTGACCAATTAAAAAATGTGGTTAAAACTTCCCAAAAGTTTGTAGTTTTTTACCATTTATTGGTAATTTTTTTCTCAGAATGCCAATTTTACCCTCTTTCTAAACGCAGGAATAACAACTGCCCGTATTGGGTCCCACATTGTGTTAGCGTAACCTGTTTTCTATCCAGTTCGCGAAACAAAGGAAATCACAGACCTAATCTTTCCGGTTGATCCTCTTTGAAGTTTTTCTTTAATATCAATGTTTATGTCCATTCCTTGAGAAATAACTCTCTTCAAATTACTTACCGCCTTTATTTTGACTTTTTCGTTATCGCTGCTATCCCCAATAACTAAATTTATTTGCAGGAAATTTTGTTTTTTCTGTAAAATCTGAAATTCCATGACTTCAGGAATGGTTTCGACCTGAAATACAACCGTTTGAGGGTCAAGCAATGAACCATCAGGCATCAAGAGAAAATCATCACACCTTCCTCTCAAAGTCTTAAAAATCGGGAAACCCCTTCCGCAGGGGCATTTTTCAGGGCTGAGGGCCCCGATATCTCCAATCTCATACCGCAAATAGGGCATTGCCTTATTATTCAAAGCCGTAATAATTAATCTACCTTCCTGTCCATCTGGAAGCAGCTTTCCCATTTCGTCAACGACTTCAACGATTACATTATCACTTGTAACATGGAGATTTTGCCTTCTGCATTCAAAACCAATGGAAGAAAATTCGAGACATGAATAATCATCATACACTCTGCAATTAAATTTACCTTCAATTGTCTCTCTCATATATCCATATAGAAGTTCCGAGTTTGACAGGACAAATTTTAAATTTAAATCTTCTGCTTCCTTCTTCGTCACATTTTTTGCCAATAGATAGAGTACAGAGGGGTAGGCACTTATAATATTTGGCCTGATTCTCAAGAGTTCTTCAATCTGCTGCCAGGGATTCAAAGTCAGCTGAATATGGTCTCGCCTGAATAAACCGATTTTTTGGAGGGCGATATTGGTAGCAGGATAACTGTAGCGTATATAAGCTATTTTATCTGTTGGAACATACCCAATATCAATAAGTTGTCTGAATTGTTGCAAATGATATTGATAGGTAACTGATAAATCTAAAACGACTTCCAAGATATTACCAGAAGAGCCTGAAGTTTTTCGAACAGAGCATCTTTTCAAATCTTTATTCTTGGCCAATATTTTTCCGGGGTAGTTTTTCCTTATAAGATCTTTTGTCAGAATAGGTATTTTTTGAAGATCATTTTTTGATTGGATATCTGAAGGTTTTAAATTGAGAGAATCAAAAAGCTCTTTATAATAAGTGACTTGATCATATGCCTGCTTTACAATTTTTCTTAGTTTTCTGTTTTGCATACAATTGATAGTTTCAGTAGACCTCCATTGATTTCCCAATACAACAGGTAATTGAATGATATGATATATATAATTGTAAAATTTATAAATCATGGGTCTTTGATTTGTGAGTTTTAAAAAAGTAATATCAAATTGTCTGTTTTAATCTGTCATCATCGGGGCTTTAATTAAAATTTTATCTTTACTATCCTGAATTTCAAATCCATATTCTTCTACCATAATCCTTCTGATAGCCAATGTCAGGGCTATTATCAAATAAATATGTATATAATACCAGGCTGTCAAAAACATAGTTCCGACACAATAAGCAACGAGAGCTGCTGTCAAGGCTTTAGATAAAAAATATATAAAGTGTTTCTCCATTCCGGCAGCTCTTAAGCTTTTCCTTAAATCATTATTTTCTTTGAAAATAGTGTACAATAGATAAATGTAGAGTAAAAATCCGGCAATACCTGTTTCTGCTCCCATGCTAATATAGGAGTTGTGAGCAACACGCCATTTCCTGTCCTCTTTCCGATGATAATCGTGTCCATAAGCAGCCTGGTACCTACCCAAACCGACACCAGTAATAGGATGGTCTATCATCATCTTTAATCCTGCTTTCCAAAGAGCTATCCGACCATATCCAGTGTCTCCTTTTTCCAAGGCTGGACCTGTTATTGTCTGCATTCGCTCAACATAGCTTGCAGGGGCCAGGACAAAAATCCCTGTAACGACAAAAGCTGTTATAGTTAGGCCAAGAACCCTCTTTTTACCCTGAGACAGTATTATGAATATCATTGTTGAGATCAAAGTTATAAATCCCCCTCTGGATTGACTGACTACAATCCCTATAATGATAAAAATCCCAGCCGAGGCAAGCAGACTTTTGAAAATTTTGTTTCTTGTTTGAAGCATCAAGTAGAAAGCAACGGGTAACGCAATGTTTAAAGCCAAGGCAAAATCATTGGCATCTCCTAAGAATGAATATTCAGCAAGTCCGGTTGCTCCATATCTTCCAGCAGCCTCGCTCATATTTAAAGTGGTCATGGTATTCATGACAATAGCAAATTGATAAGCCAGCCACATCCATAGAAATATGGTCATTTTTTTTGCGGAATTTAATACAAAATATGTCACAAAGGCAATAAGTGCCATTTTTAGAAGGTATATTAAAAATTCAAATGAAATCCTTATGTAGCTACTGAAAGGGACCGATACCATTATAACAGCAAGCATTAGCAGGAGTGAAAAGTTTAATCTAGATGGAATTATTTTTGGTCTTTGGAGCAGAATAGGAATAAGCAAAATTAAATTTAAAATAAGGAATAGCTTTGCTCCAAGAAAATAAATATGAAGTCCGAGATAAATAAAAGAGTATAGTATTAAGATTCCGAATAGAAGCATAGAGATATTGTTTCGCTTTTTCTATAGTTTTTTTGACGAATAGAGGGGCCTGATTAAATAGCTTCGCATTTAAAGGAGTGGGGGAAATTTGCACCCTCTGATATGAATGGACTTACGACTTGGACTATTAGGTTAAAGATTATAAAGAAGTGGAATATTGAATTATGCCATTATTTTCTTTATCAACTTTCTGTTTATGAGAATAAATAACGGTATTGTAAACAGGGAAAAGACGAAAAGATTTATGGTTAATTGTATTATATCTGTACTCAAGCCGCGAATTACATCTGCATGGAAAAATTTTATACTGCTCATACCCAGTAGTATTAGGCCGACATATAATATTGGCCAATATAGCTTTAATTGATTTATCAGAATTTTAAATAAACTCTTATAAAATTGTGACAGGGTGTAGTGCAATGAAAGAAAACAAGAAATAATATAAGAAATCCCAGTGGCTATAGCTACCCCTTTTATGCCATATCCCATTTTTATCAACGTGAAGTTTAGAAGGATATTCGCAACAATTGCGATACCTTGAACAATGAACAGGACTTTGAAACTCTTCTGGGTAATCAGAACACGATTGGATAACATTCTAAGGCTGCTGAAGAAAATAGCAAATGATAGTATTTTTGCAACGGTGATTGCCTCCGTATACCTGGGCAATAAATAAAAAAAAATATATTTTATGGAAAGAAATAGCATTCCAATTGCAAAGGCAATAAAAACAGCATTGAGCTGTATTGGGATTTCAAAATACCGTTTAATCGATCTGATCTCCTTGTTACTGCTTCCATAAGCTTCAAGCATCTTTGGGTACACAATATAAGAAATTGAACGTGGGATCCTTGTTATCAGGGTAAAAAAAGGGAAGGCAATAGCATAATATCCCAACTGTTTCATGCTTAGAAAACTGATAATCATGAGTTTATCCAGGCCTCCTAATATCTCAGCATTAAAATAAAAGAAGGATATGGGAGCACCAACTGACAGAAGTCTTTTAACGATAGGTTTATTTAATTTGAATATGAAGTTAAATCTAATTTTTTTTGTTAAATAACCTAAGGAAAGGAGGTGGGCTATAAAAAAAGATAGTATAGCTCCATAAAAACCAATCCATATAACAAGTAAAACGGCTAAAATTAAACTCGAAAATCCTAAAATAATTTCAGATGTGCTTATCTCGATAAAACGGTAATCTACCCTTAAAAGGGCATGGCAAATACTTATTGACTGCTGGATAAAGGCTACGATTGCAAATACTCTGATACCCCAGATGGTATACGGACTATATTTTGCCTGTACAAAAAAAGTATATATTATAATTCCAAGCACTATGGAGGTTGAAAATATTACTATAAGACTAATGCCATTATTCTTGGTCATTTGAAAGTTTTCTTTATCATTGGCGCCTTTGTAAATGGAAAGGTCCCTGCTCATGCCATGCAAGGCTCCAAAGTGCATCTGAGGTGTGAGCTGCGAAATAAGACGGGCACCTGACAAATAGCCAAACAGTGTGGGATCAAGGAGCCTGGCGATAAGAAAGCCCCTAATAAAGTGAAAAAATTGGTTTAAATAACCAGCGGCAGTGAGAAAAGCTGAATCATTTACAATTTTCTTATTAAATAATTTCACAGTGTTTAGTTACAATAATTTGTTGAAAAATAGTTGATCCTTATTCTCAAGGCTAAATGTTATTAATTGTTTTACCGTTTTCGACGTTTCCATACGGTGAGGATAATTTTGATTAAAAAAGGTAATCAATGCTATTAGAAATAGAGTCTGAACCCATCTCTCGTCTATTTCGAAATGTTTCAGATATGCTCTTAGATAATCAATGAAGATATTATTAACCTGGTTTTCTCCCAATAAGCCTGGAAATTTTTCAGGGATAAGATAATTGCTGATAATCAATAAAAAAATGTCGTACAAAGGGAGGTACGATTTTCCGAAATCAGCCCAATCAATTATATAAATACTTTTGGATTTATGATTAAAAATAAGGTTTACTAAGGAAAAATCACAGTGTTGGGGTATGTACGGTAAGGGATAATCCTTAATTTGGTTAATCCTATCTAATAATTGACTTAATTCGATCTCTACCAACTTACTGGGATTAATTTTGAGAAAGTGACTAAATGGTTTTACAACCATTTCATTTAAATGTTTCTTGTCAAGGTAAAAAACAGTTTTATATACAACCTTGTGAAACTTGATCAAACAGTTCAAAATAATATTTAACTCTTTTCCCGTGATTTCTATAGTACTCATATTTTTTCCAACATGAAAACCTTGCCCTAATAAAAAATAGTCTCCTGCTTTTTGATAAAAATAAGGTTTAGGAGTTTCATCCGGAAGTAGTTTGTTTATATTTGTTAAGTTATTAAATTCCTGTTTTAAACTGTTATTTTGTGAAAATTTTATAGCTATGAATGGAACTTTTTCTTTGTCTTTGAAAACCAGAAAAACCTTGTTGATGAGGATAAATTGAATTGCGTCAGGTTTTCTGCCCCTATCTAGTCCATGCCAATTCCTTTCTATTATGTCCTGAAGCTTATACTTCACCTTTGTGTCCAATTAGAATGTATGAGTAGCAGAAATATTTGTTTGCACCTAAAACATTTAAAAGTCTGATAAAAAATTCTTTTATGGCTTTTCTTGGAGAATCTAAGTGACTACAATAATAGTTGTAAGTGCTCTTTTCTAAAGAAAGAATACATGGATGATTGAAACCATTAGGAGCACTATAAAGAAAAACATCCCTAAAACCACTTTTCCTCAGCAGCCTTGAATAACCACTGGAAGATAAAAGGTGAGTTCTGTAATATTTTACAACAAAGATTAAGTGTAGAAACTTGGTAAAGATATTATTAGCATTTCTCCATTTGGAATTTTTATTAATAGGAGAGGTTTTGTTTTTAGTAAAAAAGGCTGGGGATAATCTATTTTCAATACCAAAATAAAGAATCCCGCCTGATCTTAATAGCCTAAAAATGTTTTTTAAGATTTCCTTTTGGTATTTTATCGGCATTTCAAAATTGTTTATTATCCCTTTTATGACTATTAATCCGAACCTATTGTCTTTAAATGGAACTTTACTTATATCAGCCTTTACTACAGATCTCGTTTGTAGAAATTTGCCGTGAATTGCCACGAGTTCGCCTGGGCAGTTCAGAAACAGTATATTGGTATCTTTCTTTTCACCAAATAACAGGCTTACTATAGCTTTTTCAAACTCCATATTGTTGTTACATATACCCCAGACCTTTTAACTGGGCTTTAATAGCTTCATCATATTCAAACCCACACTTTTCAATATCCTCTGGAGGAGCATTGATCCTTAATAAATGATCCTTAATGATCTTCTCCATCTCTCCAACAACATCCTGTCGTTGACCTGAGAGATTGTGATTTTCATCCGGATCATTTTTCAGGTTATACAACTGCATTTTTCTCTTTTGATAATTTGCAATGAGTTTCCATTCGCCTTTCCTGACAGATAAAAATTTCGTCCAAATCTCGCTGATAATATGGTCACATTTATATACTTCAGTATTTCCCTGAATCAACGGTATCAGGCTTTCACCATCATATTCAATATCATGATTCGAATTCAGACTATCCATGATAGTTGGAACAATATCCAAGAGCTTAACGGTCTTAGATATTCGTCTTTTTTTAACAGGGAAATCAGAGGGCATTTTAATTATGAGTGGTACTTTTAGCAATTGATCGTATAAAACGTGAGGAACATGGGCGAATAATCCATGTTCCCCTAAAAGTTCACCATGATCGGCGGTTAATACTGTTAATGTCTTATTCTGATCTATCTTTGACAGCAATTCTCCGATATGGAAATCATTATATTGAACCTCTTCCTTGTATGCCTTAACAAGTTCTTCTTTTTCACTAAGCGCGAGTTTTTCCGGAGTATGAGTGGCTTTCCGCCATAGTTTTCCACCACGTATAGAGTTTTTTAAATGCCAGCCTCTTTTTTGAATATAAGGGCCGTGCACATCCATATAATGTACCCATAAAAAATAAGGGTGTTTAATGTGCTCAAGGGTTGAAAAAACCTGCTGGTTGACTTTCTCCGCAGTGGTATAAGGTTCGCCAGATAAAGCCTTAAGGCGCAAGTATGTTAGAAGTATTTTTCTGGTCAGACGACCCCCCTCTGCATGAAAAAGATTATCAATGAAAATATCAAAGCCCTTATCGTAATTGCTAAATTTGGAAATATAAGGATTTGAATTGAAGGCCGCAGTGAAAAACCCCTTTTCTTTTAAAAGATTTGATATGAGTCTTCTTTCAGGTGCAAGCCCGGTGAAGGCATCTCTGTACCGTGTCATATATCGACCGGACAACAAAGCTGGAAATGATTCAGGGGTTCGCGGGCCCTGGGTAATTGCACTTTCGAAAACTACTGCATCATCTGCCCAGGTATCAATATAGGGAGAAAGATTCTCATCTTTGGCCCATTTGCTGTAACAACCAAGATAATCAGGTCGTAATGAATCTATGGTAATCAAAAGCACATTCGGAAGTTCTTTCGCTCTCACCATTGTTTCTTCTCCTATTTTCTCTCCGGTGACCAGGAAATATAAGTTTCTCCGGTAAAGTATTTAAACCATCCCAGGGCATAGGCTGCATTGACTAAAACAAAGGCATGGAAAATACCAATAAATCTGGCTATTTTTGTACTGCCCTTTCTTGCCCCTCTGCTCAGCGCTACTATATAGAATAAAAGCTGAATAATAAGAGTACCTATGTAAAACAGAGTGCCCTCCCAGGCAAGAAAGACATTTGTTATAAGTATCAATACCATTAAAAATGGGATTAGGAACTTAATGAGTTTATGAGAGAATATCTCAAATGAAAAAAAAGTATAACGAAAAGGATTTAAAAGTGATTTATAGTTAAAGAGGGCCCTGAGGGTTCTATTCGTGATCCTGACTTGCCTTTGAAATTCGCTTTTTTCTTCCTCTGCTGTCTCTTCTTTGCAAAAAGCCAACTCTTCTAAAACTCCACGGTATCCTTTCTTTACGATCATTAGCGGAATCACAAGGTCATTGATGTCATAGGGATTCATTGGAGAGAATAATGCTTTGCGGATGGCAAAAATTGCACCATCTGCACCCACGCATGATCCAATTTTGCTTTCCAGGGTCTTTGTGAGCTTCTCAAGACTGGAATATAGGGTAGTAGCTTCAGTCACTTTATCTTTAAATGAAGTAAAGTACTTTGTGCTTCCGGTAACAAATCCAACCCTTTCATCAGCAAAAGAAGGGACTATCTTTAAAATGAGGTCCTTATCATAAAAGGAATTTGCATCAGAAAAAAACACAATTTCTCCATGGAGTTGAGGAACAAAATCGTTCAGGCAGGAGGTCTTCCCTTTGTTTGTCGGTACTATACAAATACGGATTCTATTATCAAGCTTTTCATATTTTCGGATGATATCATTTGTTCCATCTGTGGAGCCGTCAGAAATTATGGCAATCTCAAGTAAATCTTTCGGGTAATCCAAAACAAGTGCATTCTCAATCTTTCGGGCCATAATTCTTTGCTCATTATAGGCCGAGATAACCAAACTCACAGAGGGCGTGATATTGTCCTTTTTTATAGGATCTTTTTTGATGAGTGCAAGAAGCCGCAAAAGTGCAGGATAGCCCGGATAAGCATAAAAAACAGCGAATAGACTAAACCAAAAGATTATTTGTATTGTTGTCATTGGGATTGGCGAGAGCCAAGTACTTAGTGCTTAAATTGACAAAATCATTCTTCCCTAGGCCAATAGTTTGGGAAAAGATCTAAAACTTTTTCAGCAAAAAATTTTATGAGTTTTTTTGCTTCTTCAATATGCTCTTGATCTGTGTTAGCTGATACACGAATAAATGCACCGTCATTCCTGTTATAAAAGACTCTACCCAGAAATCTCTGTATATTCTGTTGGATGCCAGTAGCCAAAATTTTGTTTCGATTGGATTGATACCAATGAAGCACAACATCATAGGTTAGACCCTTTTGAGATAGGATATAATTTACTTCTACGCCATTTGGATAATAATCCACCTCAAGTTTGACTTTATGAGCATCAACAATTGCCCACCCTGCACCAGGTAAGCAAGCATATGGGTTATGGCCTGTGCGGCCTCCTTTGGCCGTTCCATAATAGCCGATATACAGATCTACCTGGCGACTATTGTCTGATCGATAGTGTCGGTAGATATGTTTGTCTGCATTGAGTTCTTTATAAACGGATTCATGGAAGAAGTCTTCTGTGGCCTTGAAGCCTGCAATTTTCATGGGGAGGTTTTCAAGGTTTGTCGCAATGACAATGGGCTCGTCACGTCTGGAAATGAGGAAAACTCCTGCGATTGTGGCCAAGAGGATAATGATGGAAATGGTGAAAGATTTGTTGGACATTTTTAGTTAGCAATTAGCTGTGAGCTGAGTTTATAATGTACATTTCAAAATTATTTCTTCAGTGATTTGATTAGCCCTGTTATCATTTTACTAATTGTTCCGATCTCAATTTCAACCTCCTTATATGTTGCACCCGGTATATATTCAAGTCTATTTGCAGTTACCAATTGAGTATCTAACTCACTTAGAGACCCTTGCGCAATGTGGAGGTAGTTTATGAATTCTTTTCTCATCTGCCTCGCTGCTCCTTTTTACCCCGTTAAATAAGATTTGAGCCTCCTATTCAAAAACATCTTCCCGTGGTATGATTTCAAATACTTCTCTCTGTTAGCTGCATCGTTTTTGTCAAGGCAGGCTTCATAGTAGATCAGATTTAACGGCCGCCTATCCTTAGTCGAGTCGACAAAACCCTTATTATGTTGCTCAAATCTTAGCTTGAGGTCCTTGGTAAAACCTGTATAGAAATCCATGTCTTTCATGCTTTGCAATATGTATATGTAATACACACGAACCTCAAGCTATTTAACAGGGCAAGTATTACTCCCTATAGAAATAGCAGCCCTCCTAATTTGGCTTGTAAGACCATAAACCTCAGTCTTGGGAAATTTTTCAGAATGTTTGTATACATCAACAGTCAGGTCGATTGCTTTATTCCATACCTGTAATCTTTTGTGAGGCTTTACTAGATTCTTTTCCATTTTTTTCCTTCCTTTTTATCTGTTCACTTTTCACTGCTTACTAACATATATTGATATATTTTGAGCTTGATATATTCTACTATGAGTTGCCTTATGGAGGCTTTTTCACCTGAACCCTGAACACAAAATGCTACATTATGTTCCTTTAAAAACTTTCCAAAACTGATTCTAACCCTATGAGTATGATAGGGAGAGGAAATCAATACTATGCTTTTATATCCTCTTTTTTTTATGAGCCTGGAGATGCCTTTCGCTTCTCTGAGAGTGCCAAAAAAACCTTTCTCAATGGATATTGGCTCAACACTGTTTCTTGGAATATCTAACTCGTTTAATCTCCGGATAGCCCATTCATCGTTTGTCAGGTTTCTTCCCAGCAAACTGCTGTATTCTGTTTTTCCAGGCCTTGAAAGAATCATTATTTTATTGCTTATCCCATCATGATAGAGGGAAGCGGCAGTTTTAAATTTGAATTTGAGGCTGCTCTGAGAGCCACCCAACACGTAAATCGCATCGACCATGTTTGTGGATGGTTGTGGATCTACGTGGATTAGTTCTTTCCTTATTAGATCTTCTAAATTTGTACCGAAGGAATATGAGGGCTCGCTTATTAGCCATAAGGCAAGGGATGATAAGACAAGAAAAGCACATACTGCTATAAAGAAAATATGTTTTCTATTCTTTTTACCCACTGCTGTTTCTGAAATATTGTTCCTAAGCCAGACAAGCCGAAACCTAAAAAGTTTCAAAGTTTATTCTAATTTATTAACAGATTATTATTAAATCCGAAATACGAAACTCGAAATTCTTTACCCTGTTAAATAATTGGAAATTAACTCCATAGGCAGACATAAGGAGCTTGGAATAAAAAAGTAATTAAGGGTTATTACAATATCTATTTAACAGGGCGAGCAAATCCGAAATTCAAATGTTCAAATGTTCTGAACGATATTTGCTCTTACCTGATGTGTAAAGAAAGCTCTGAGCTGATAGTTGTAAGCTCATAGTCTGGAATTGTTCTCACGTTTCACTATGAGCTTTGAGCTTAAAGCTATCTCCCAGGGCCAGAAAAAACATAAATTTCATTACTAAGTGCCTAATTGTAGTTTGAATATAGATCATTTTTTTCTTCCTACTTTATTCAATAATAGGTATTCTGAAGAGAGTAATATAAAGCCGAATGCAAAAACAGCTAAGCCGGAAAATTCGTGTAAAAAACCCCTGGCCACCTGGCTGCCATAAAGATGGGCAAGGATGCCAGTACCTGTTACTCGTACGATGTTTGCAAAGAGCGCAAGAGGAATGGCCGAAAAAATGATGAAAATTCGTTTTTTCCAGTTTTTATCCATCATATATGCAAAAAGAAAGCTCAACATGAAAAAAGCCATCATGGACCGGAGTCCTGAGCAAGCCTCTGCTACCTCGAGTTGAGTCTGGGCAAAATAGAGCATGTTCCCTTCACGATAGGCTGCGATAGAAAAGACCTGAATGATGAATGCGGATATCTTAGTAGCGAATAGCTGAAGAGGAAATGCAACTAATTTATATATAGAAATTGGAACAGGCACCATAAAGATAAGATAAAAAAGGGGGAATTTAATAATTGAAAAAATGGATTCGCCAAGGACAAAAAGCACAAGGCCGATCAGACTGAATACAATCATGGATCTGGATACAACTACCACAGTGCCCGCATAACTCAAGATATATAGCACCATAGTGTTGGCCAGAATGAATATTCCCAAATTGGAATTAGATACAGGTGCCTGCTGAAGCTGATTGCGTTTTTGCCAGATTAAGAAAGCAGATATAAACGGAACAAGAATTCCATGAGAATTATTTGAATGATAAAGCCATGTCGAAATAAGGCTTGGATATATGGGGATAAAAGCTACAGCCCAGAGAATGAGCAGTACGATAAGCTTAAGTTTCGTATTCATTAGGGTATTTGAGTTTATTGCCGCAGTAAAATACGTTCCACTGTCACTAACCGTGAATTTCACGGGGTAAAAGTTCATTGGCCAAGTGAAATACGCCCCAGTGCAATGGAAATCTAAAGAGGCCCAAGTGAAATATAAAAAAAGAGGCCCCAGTTGAATAAGTTAAGGCATTCAACAGGGTGAACATTGCACAGGGTAAACCTTGCTATTGCTTACGCAAATTTCACTGGCTAAAGGTTTATTGAGTTACCAGTATAGCTGATAGATCTTAGCTCATAGCTCCCCGATGGAATAGCTGACGCATTCCACAGGGTAGGCATAGTTGAGAAATAAGATAAGTCAAACCTGATTTATCTACTGGGATTTATTTTCATATAAATTCGTTCTTTTTTTACCTCTTCCAAAGCTCCGGACAATGGCAAAAATGTCATTCCCTGATCCACAGCAAACTGGAGAAACATTTCGATATCACATAAAAACTTCTCAAGTTGCTGCTGATTACGTACGAATGGGGTTTTCCCCGGAATCAGCGAGGTTGAGTGGAATGACATATTCAAGAAGCGGTGGCCCATTTGAACAAATTTTTTCGATAAAAGGATCATATCTGGACCGCTGCTTAATTCAGGCGATAGCCAACGGCGGTTAATTATTCTTAACCTATCTAATATTCCCAGAAAATGGTACCGAGAAAGAGGTCTGTTCAAAATCCATTTCCTAACTGACCCCCATAGTTTAAAGTTTTTTTGTAAAAAACCAATCGTCGGTGGGACTTCCAGAAGAGATCCATCTGCCTGCATGCGTAAGACATTGTCCGGATCAAACCAATAGGCAAAAGTGGAAGCATCTGAAAAATCTGCTCCCCCATCTTCACCCCAGTCAAAAAATGGGGTCACTGATGTGTCGACCAGATAGCCCAGCTTATGGATAACTTTAGCAACTTTGGAGTCGAAGCCCCATCTACCAGCCCTAAAGGATATTGGCTTTACTTTAAAACGATCAATAATTGTTTCATGAAGTGTTTCTAATTTTTCCTCTATAAGCTTATAAGGCAGATTGCAAATCATGGAATTATGGTTATTAATTTTTTCTTCAATTGGTGGTGTATTCCACGGGTGGCAATGTGTGCCGATTTCACATCTCCCTCTCTCTAAAATTTCTTGAAGAATATAGCTTGCACTTTTATCCTTAACAACAGGCCAGTTAATAAGGTACGTTGGCACAGCATTAAAACGATCTAAGAGTGCTTGAAGTGTGGGTAAACAGGCAATATTATCCACAGGATTGTGGGTACTTTTGTATTCGCCCCACAGATCCTCTTCTGTATCAATTGTAATGAATACTTTTGTAGACATAATAGTCCCTATAGTTGTAGCTCCCCAGTGAAGTATGCCCTCCCTGTGAAATCCCCCCTGGCCCAGACCGTATACTTGGAAGAGATCTCACCCAGGAAGACAACTTATCGCCTATGTGTATGCAGTGTTTAAGCAAAACGCACCAGGGCGGGCCGAAGGAGGTTCCGCGTAACGGTGGAAATTCCACAGTGCAAGCACTTCACGGGGCAGGCCATGTTGAATGCTTGGTTAATCAATGGGTCCTACTTACAAAGTCTTTTTCAACCTACATTAATGTCCTCTATCCTCGGTAATTGTTATTCAACAGTGCAGGAATAGCTTTTTGCTTGTTAACTTGTGAAATCAGTGCTGCAATTTTTTCCTTGTCGTCATGGGAAACAAAAGAGTGAATTGGTAATGTAATCAATTGATGAGCTACTTCTTTAGCCATTGAAAAATGCTGACCTTGAAAAAATTCTTTTATCTCTTGAATTTCATCTATGGAATCTGGATAGGTGGGCATAATGCCAAGGCCCCTCTGCTGGCTTTCCATTAAAATCTTATTCCTTAGTTCCTCATTATCAACTCTAATAGGGAAACGGATAAAGTTGGGGTTTATTGTGTTACTTGTGTTAATTGTGTTTATTGCCCCAGTTAAATTGGAAAGACCATTTAACCCCGATGAAATATTAACTTCAAGTTCATTCCATTGGGCAGGCTGGGCAAACATATGTAATGACTTAATAAGTTTTGACCATTGTTTTGAATTGGTTGAACGAATTTTTTTGAACTCTTCAAGCCTTTTTTGCCAACCCTTAGAAAGGCCAGCTTGGAAGCTGGACATCTTTTTCATTTTAAAATGTGGATCATAGATTGTCTCCCCCAATTTGAGAAAGGGGAGGGATTTAGGGAGCCAAAAAAGCACAGGGTGAAGGAATAGGGTTAATGAGATTGCCATAAAAAACAATCTCGTTAAGGCAACAATATTGTAACAAGAAATCACTGCTAACTGACTCCTTATTTTTGCAGCAATATCATC
>Ga0315545_1001820_pt1 | contig 20092 bp, 20 predicted proteins | sample SalMarSW160210MG_FD_203096 | JGI IMG/M metagenome (GOLD analysis project Ga0315545, IMG submission 203096) | Salt marsh sediment microbial communities from the Plum Island Ecosystem LTER, Massachusetts, United States - Salt Marsh Sediment SW1602-10 ...
TTTTTGGCAATTGGCTCTACGTCAGCCCCGGTCAGACGGTTATTTTAACTTATCAATATAGGCTGCCTTTTAAAATAAACTTGACCAAGCCAAGCGATAGTTATAGTTTGTTGGTTCAGAAGCAATCAGGCAGTTTAGGCAGCCAGTTTAGTCATCGATTGAAATTTCCGGCCGCCTGGTCGCTTTCTTGGCAATATCCTGGCCAAGCCAGCCAGTCAGCTGACGGTTGGCAGCTAAAAACCGACTTAAGCATAGACAGATTTTTAGGAGTAACCTTTGAGTTTTAGATAATTGTTGAAATATATTATTTCCTGAGCGAAGCGGTCGCCTGTGGCGACCGCGAAGTCGAAGGAGCTATAATTATGTCTCAACAATGGAAGTGGTATCTATATAATTGAATGCCAAGATAGAAGCTATTATACCGGCTTAACTTGGAGGGCCGATTTAAGATGGATGCAACATTTGTCAGGATTAGGCTCAAAATACACAGCTAAGCATAAACCAAAGAAAGTAGTTTATTTAAAAGAATACGAAGATCTACAGCAAGCTAGGAAAAGGGAAAGACAGATTAAAGGTTGGACCAGAAAGAAGAAGGAAAAGTTGATTAAAGGAGAATGGGGAAAATGGCAATGAAGAATGGGCTTTCGACTCGGTCGCTTAAGACGACCTCGCTCAGGCAATAATAATTAGTTTAGTGATTAAATCATTTCTCAATAAACAATCAAAAACCATTGCCGCGGCCGCTGTTATTTTAGGAGCGGCTTCTTTGGTTAGCCGGTTATTGGGTCTTTTTCGGGACAGGATTTTAGCCGGCCGTTTTGGGGCCGGCGATGAATTGGATATTTACTATGCCGCTTTTCGCATCCCTGATTTGGTTTATTCTTTGTTAGTTTTGGGAGCCATTTCGGCCGGCTTTATTCCGGTTTTTATCAATTATCTTCAAAAGGATAAAAAACAAGCTTGGCATTTAACTAACAGCGTCCTTAATTTGATGGCTTTGTCTTTGCTCGTTATTTGCGCTCTTTTAATCATATTGGCGCCCTGGATAATCAAATTAGTCGCCCCCGGCTTTTCTTCCGAAAAATTATCTTTAACCGTTCAATTAACCAGAATAATGTTCTTAAGCCCTTTTTTCTTAGGTTTGAGCGCTGTTTTCGGCGGTATTTTGCAGAGCTTTCGCCGCTTCCTAATTTATTCCTTGGGACCGATTATGTATAATCTGGGCATTATTTTCGGCGCCTTGGTTCTGGTTGATTACTTCGGTCTTCTCGGCTTGGCTTACGGCGTGGTTTTGGGAGCTTTTTTACATATGTTCATTCAAATTCCTTCGGCTTGGCTTTGCGGCTTTGACTGGCGGCCGGTTTTTGATTTTAGGTTTACCGGAGTAAAAAGAATTTTTAAAGTAATGCCGCCGCGAGTTTTAAGCTTAGCGGTCTCGCAAATCAATTTTTGGCTGATGACCGTTTTTGCTTCTCTTTTGGCCGTGGGCAGTATTGCCGTCTATAATTTAGCTTATAATATCTGGAGTTTCCCCTTGGGTATTTTTGGCATTTCATTTACTTTAGCCGCTTTCCCGAAACTTTCTCAATTCGCCCAAAAAAAAGAAGTGGCTGGCTTTGTCAAAGCTTTTTCTTTAACTTTGCGGCAAATTCTTTTTTTCACCTTGCCTTCGGCCGCCCTGTTTATCATCTTGAGAGAACAAATCGTCCGGATTATTTTAGGGACCGGCCGTTTTGGTTGGCAGGATACTTTTTTAACTTTCCAAACTCTGGCTTATTTTTCCATCGGCCTTTTTGCCGAAGCCCTTATCTTGCTTTTCTTGCGCGGCTTTTTTGCCTGGGAGGATACCAGGACGCCATTCCTAATTGGTCTTTTGGCCACTGCCGTTCGTTTGACCAGCGCCTGGTTTTTGGCCCAAAGGATGGGCGTGGTCGGCTTGGCTTTAGGATTTTCTTTGGGGAGTATTTTTTACCTGATTTTACTTTTTATTGCCTTACACCGAAAAATCGGTTTCTTGGATGGGGGAAAGGTTTTTATTTCCGGCACTAAAATGATTATCGCAGCCGCTTCGGCTGGTTTAACCGCTTATCTGTCTTTAGGCCGGTTAGCTCTTTTGGTTGAAACAACGACTGGCTTGGGTCTGTTAATCCAAGGCGGCTTAGCCGGCCTCTTTGGCTTGCTCATTTATCTACTCTTTACTTGGCTCTTCCGCTTAACTGAACTAAAGATATTTTTATTTTCCTTATTTGGTCGCCTGGCTAAGAAAGAGATAGTCGAAACCAACAACAGATAAAAAAACAGCTATAACTTCTTACAATTATAGCTGCTTTTGGCAGGCTGGGATAAGAATTGGCTAAATTTCTCTACCCAGTATTTTAAGATAGGTAAGGGCGTAGATACCCTTGGCCGCTTCCTTAAGTTCTGGAGAGACCGATGTAAAGGCTTCTTCAGCTTCTTCCAGTTGTTTTAATCTTCCCTCACCAAGGAATTGAGCAACTGTCTTCATATCTTCCAAGAATCTCGAGATTTGTTCGATGCTGGCGATAGTCAGACTTTCTCTGTCGATCATCTTAACCAGTGGCAAGTCGAATCCATTGTTTTGGCCTGGTAGATAATGGAATAAAGTTGGTTTAACCAGATAAGAGAGAAGATACGCGCCTTCTTCCTTGAGTTGACAAGCCACCTCAATTTCTGATGAATTTTTTGGATTAATGAAAAACTTCAACCTCGGTTCAAAGCCATCCAGGACATTTTCTCTACCCGGGATGATTTTAAAACCCTGACAGTAGACATCCACGGTCTGGTCATCTGGTTGAAGATAAACCCATGCTCCTGAAATCCCCAGGTCAATCTTTCTGAGATACTCCGAAAAGGCTTCTGCAAAGGTGGATTCTAATGTCTTGATGACGCTCTTTCTAACTTTCTCGGGTACAGGCTCTTTCTTGCCAAGCCATTCAATGATTTCAAGGCATTTTTGGTAATCATTTAGTTGATAGTCAGTCAACTTCAAAACACTCCTTAAATCGTCAGTTATCCTGATTAATTCAATAGCCATTTTAACCCCCTATATTTTGATTGATTAAAAGATGAAAAGAGCTTAAAATTTCTTGGTTGCCGAGATATTAACTTATTATCACAAGTATGTCAATAACGAGCCAAAATATTCGTAATTTCTGTATCATTTCTCACATAGACGCCGGTAAGTCAACTTTGGCTGACCGGCTTTTGGAATTGACCGGAACGGTTGAAAAGAGAAAAATGCGGGCCCAGTTTTTGGACATGATGGACTTGGAAAGAGAGAAGGGGATTACCATTAAATTGCAGCCGGTGAGAATGGAGTACGAGACCGATTTAAGGGTCGTCCTTTCGGACATGCCCTTTGCCAAAGGGCATGCCTCTCGACCACGACCTTTTGCCGAAGGCAAAAGATCGTGGAGTCTCGATACACGCCCTTATTGTGATCCTCAATGGCAACCCTTGAGACACGCCCTTTATACCCTTAATCTGATAGATACACCCGGCCACGTTGATTTTTCTTATGAGGTTTCGCGTTCCCTGGCCGCCGTTGAGGGAGCTGTTTTATTAGTTGACGCCAGTCAGGGCGTTCAAGCCCAGACCTTGGCTAATTTGCATTTGGCCCAGGAACAAAATTTGGCTATTATTCCGGTGGTTAATAAGATTGATTTGGCCCAGGCCCGGACAGAAGAAACCGTTAAAGAAATTAGTCAGTTGTTAGATATTAATCAAGACGAGGTAATCAGGATTTCGGCCAAAAAAGGGACTAATATTGAGAAAGTTTTAGAGGCGGTTGTTAGGAAGATTCCTTCACCCAGCGGCCAATCAGATTCCCCTTTACGGGCTTTAATTTTTGATTCTAAATACGATTCTTACCAGGGAGTCATTGCTTATATTAGAGTTGTTGACGGCCGAATCAGAAAAGGCGAACAGATAATCACGCTGGCTTCAAACGCCTCTACTGAAGTAAAAGAAGTAGGCGTTTTCAAACCCCAATTAACCAAAGCAGATTTACTTCAAGCTGGTCAGATTGGTTATTTAGTTACTGGTTTGAAAGAAGTTATTCAATGTCGGGTCGGCGACACGATAACTAATGAAGGAAAATCTCCGAAACCCTTACCCGGCTATCACGAACCTAAGCCAATGGTTTTTGCCAGTTTTTATCCGACTGATGCCGATGATTACGATTTATTAAAAGACGGTTTGGCCAAATTAAAATTAAATGATGCCTCTTTGCAGTATGAACCAGAATCAACCCAGGGACTGGGTCGCGGTTTCCGGGGCGGCTTTCTGGGAACTCTTCACTTGGAAATAGTTTCTGAAAGATTAAAAAGAGAATACGGCCTTAATTTAGTCATCAGCTCGCCAACAGTTAGTTATCAGGTAATAACTAAATCTCCGGAAAAAGAATTAGCTGTTTCTTCGCCAGCCGATTTGCCTGAAGTGAATAAAATAAAGGAGACAAAAGAACCCTGGCTGGATTTAGAAATCATTACTCCCAGCCAGTATTTGGGCCGGCTGATGGAATTATTAAATCAAACCAGGGGTCAGTATCAAGAGAGCCAATATCTCACCCCGGAAAGGGTTTTAATAAAATACCAGGCCCCCTTAAACGAAATTATTATTGATTTTTATGATAAATTGAAAAACACCACGGCCGGCTATGCTTCAATGAGTTATCAGTTGAAAGATTATCAGCCAGCCGACTTAGTCAAATTGGATATCTTAGTAGCTGGCCAAAAAGTAGAGGCCTTTTCTCGAATTGTTCATCGAGACAAGGCCTATCAGGAGGGAAAAGCTTTAGTCAAAAAACTGAAAGAGGTTATGCCCGCTCAACTCTTTGCTGTTTCCTTACAAGCGGTTGTGGCTGGCCGGATTATTGCCCGGGAAAATATCAAAGCTTGGCGGAAGGATGTGACCGGTTATCTTTATGGCGGCGATTATAGTCGGAAGAGAAAACTTTTGGAAAAGCAAAAAAGAGGCAAGAAAAAGATGAAGCAGTTCGGCCAGGTTAACATTCCCGAGGAAGTTTTTTTGAAAGTTTTGAGAAAATAGATTAAATAAAAAGGTCTTAGCTCTTGCTAAGACCCGTGCTTGTTGAGCAATGAAATTAGCTTTTTAGTTTTGGATTGAGACCCATCCTAACATTTGGCTAGGTCGTGAACGAACTATGTCTTCCTCTGTGAGAGTCCTTTGGCATCGGTTACATCGTTTTATTACTGGACTTCCGAAACTAACAAAATAAACTCTGGATTTTGGTACTTTGGCGTCAGTAACCGTCCCCCCGCAAAAACGACACCTTTCAATTTCGTCAGAATCCATTCCCTCTCTCCTTTTTTGACTTAGATCCAGATATTCAATAAGCTCTAACCCCATAATCCTTTCTATTCCGGATAAACTGCCCTTGGCGTTATTTTTACCCCCTTTCTAAAATTAATTTTTTAAAGATTATCAAGTTCTTTTATTTTTGTCAAATTTTTGATACGATTATAGCAAAGGAATAAGCAAAAAAGCAAGCATACTTAAGACAATTAAACTGGCTAGAATAATCCAAGACAAGCGGAAGATTTTCTGACGAGTAATCGATTTCATTTCTTTCAAAATAACAGAAATTTTTAAATTGGTCAAATGATTCAACAAATTCACCATAAAATGGTTCGACAAGCTCACCATAAAATTTTTATTAAAAAACTGCTTGGCTCTAAAGCTTTTTTGTTCTTGCTTAGTTTTGCTTTAATTGGTTTAATCATTAGCGTCGGTCGGGAAAGTTATCGTAAATATCAATTGACTAAAGAAATCAATCGGTTAAAATCAGAGATTGAGCGGCTGGAGAACAAAGACCAGAACCTAGCTGATTTGCTGGAATACTTTGAAGATGAATCTTACTTGGAAAAAGAGGCTCGGCTTAAGCTTAATTTGCAAAAGCCGGGCGAGAAATTGGTTATTATCTCCAAAGACCAACAAGGCCAATCAGGTCAGACTGAGCAGTCGTGTCTAGATTGTTCAGTTGAGCAGGGAAAGGGTATTCCGGAAGAGACGGGTTTGCTTGGAGGAAAACAACAAGCAGAAACTAATTTTTGGAAATGGTGGGAATATTTTTTTACTCCTTAGGCGGGTGTAGCTCAATGGTAGAGCGTCTGCTTCCCAAGCAGATGACGTGAGTTCGATTCTCATCACCCGCTCCAGCCAGCATAGCTCAGTGGTAGAGCAGGGCTTTCGTAAAGCTCAGGTCGGGGGTCCAAATCCCTCTGCTGGCTCAATCAAAGAAAACCAATTTAGCTCATTTACCCGACTGGAAAAATGTGATAGAATAGCCCAATGAAAGATTTGGCTGAAAAATTGAAAGGAAAGTACGACAAGCACAATGCTATTTTGTCAATCTATGCTGGGGCGGGCGGAGTTGATGCTCAAGATTGGGCCGAGATGCTCTTACGGATGTATTTAAGATATTGCCAAAATCAGAAGTGGCCCGCTCAAGTCCTTCAAATTAAAGAAGGCAAGGAGGCCGGTTTGAAAAACGTCACCCTGATTGTTGAGAAAGCCTATGCCTACGGTTATCTGAAAAGCGAGGCCGGCGTTCATCGATTAGTCCGTCTTTCACCTTTTAACGCTGACCATCTCCGCCATACTTCCTTTGCTTTGGTGGAAGTTTTACCGGAGTTAGCCGAGGTTAAAGAAATTGCCATCAGGCCGGAAGATTTGAAAATTGACACTTACCGGGCCAGCGGGCCAGGCGGTCAATATGTTAATAAGACGGAGTCAGCCGTCCGGATTACTCATTTGCCGACCGGTTTAGTCGTCGCTTGTCAGAATGAACGGCTTCAGGGCGAGAACAAAAAAAAGGCGATGAGGCTGCTTTACAGCAAACTTCATCAGTATCTTTTGAAAAATAAAGAGAGGGAGAGGAATGAATTGAAAGACCAGTCCTTAGCCATTGAGTGGGGCAATCAGATTCGTTCTTATGTTCTTCACCCCTATAAGATGGTCAAAGACCATCGGACCGGCCTAAAATCAGCTGAGCCGGAAGCGGTCCTTAATGGCAAACTGGATAAGTTTATTGAAGCAGAAGTAAGATGATAAAATTTAAACAAATTTATAAAATATATCCACCCGATTGCCGGGCTTTGGAAGACATTAATTTAATTATTGACGAACAAGAGTTTATCTGCGTAGCCGGCCGTTCGGGAGCTGGCAAATCCACTTTAATTCGGCTGTTAATTCGGGAAGAAACACCCAGCCAGGGTCAGATTCTTTGGAACAATCATGATATCTTGCAGATTGGAGACAGAGATTTACCTTTTTGGCGGCGGCAAATCGGCATGATTTTTCAGGATTTCCGTCTTTTGCCTTATAAGACAGCTTACGAAAACATTGCTTTTGCCATGGAGGTGGGCGGCCGCGATAAACGGGAGATTGAACGGGACGTTCCCCAGCTTTTAAAATTAGTTAATTTAGTTGAACGAGCCGACCATTTTCCCAGTCAGCTTTCCGGCGGCGAAAAACAACGGGTGGCCATCGCCCGAGCTTTGGCTCACCGTCCGAAGGTACTCATTGCCGATGAGCCGACCGGTAATTTGGATGGACTTCATACCTGGGATATTATCCGCCTGCTGATTAAGATTAATGAATTAGGGACAACCGTTGTTCTGGCTACGCATGACCGGGAAATTATCAACGGCTTGGATAAGCGAGTAGTCATTTTAGAAAAAGGACGGGTTATCAGAGATGAGCAAGGCGGCCGCTATATATTATAATTAGGAAATTATGTTTACCAGTTTAGCCAGAGTAGTTAAATCAGGTTGGTTAAGTTTTTGGCGCAACAAGTGGCTTTCGGCCACGGCCATTGGCATGGTCAGTTTAGCCATCTTCGGCATCGTCAGTTTATTGTTAATCAATGTTCTGGTCGGTTCTTTGATTACTAACCTGGAAGATAAGATTGATGTCAGCGTCTATTTCAAATTGGATACCCCCGAAGAAAAAATCTTGGAGACGAGAAAAGAGCTGGTTAAACTGGATGAAGTGCGCAGCGTTGAGTATGTTTCCCGTCAAGAGGCCTTAATTGAATTCAAAGAAAAACATCGGGACAATCAGGTTTTGATGCAAAGTTTACAGGAATTGGAAAGCAATCCTTTGGAAGCGGCTCTCAATATCAAGGCCCAGACGGCTTCCCAATACGAAAGTGTTGTTGGTTTCTTTGAGCGGCCGGAGTATCAAGAAATTGTTGATAAGATTAATTATTTGGAAAACAAGGCGGTCATCGCCCGATTGTCTTCCATCACCACGACCATTCGTCAGAGCGGCCTGATTATCTTGATTGTTTTGGCCCTCTTGGCCATCTTGGTCAGTTACAATACCATTCGCTTGACTATCTACAGCGCCCAGAAAGAAATTAAGGTGATGAAATTGGTCGGGGCGAGCAACTGGTTTGTTCGGGGGCCCTTTATTGTTGAGGGAGCTATCTACGGAATCATTGCCGCGGTCATTTCCTTGTTTGTCCTACATCCGCTCCTCTGGTATCTTTCGCCTAAGATTACCGCTTATTTACCCGGGACTGACCTCTATTACTTTTTCCAGGCCAACTTTGTCACTCTTTTTTTCCTTCAGTTGGGTGTTGGCATTGCCTTGGGAGCCGTCAGCAGCTGGATAGCGGTCAGGCGGTATTTAGAGGATTGATGGTGCTGGGCCGAGCCGCTTGGCCAAGAACAATTAGATACCTTTCGGTCGTCGTCCTGAGCCAGGCGAATATTTTTATTGGGGAGTAGCCAAGCGGTAAGGCAATGGACTCTGGATCCATGATCGTAGGTTCGAATCCTACCTCCCCAGCCAAAGGACTTTTTTATCGAGAGACCGAGGTGCGTTTTTGTCTCGGTTTTTTGTTTTAACTAAATTATCCACAATAAGGGTATTGACAATAATATAAGGATATGATACATTTACTAATAATAGGTATTATTTACCATAAATTAAAAATATGACTACAAAAAATCAAAAAAGAGAAAGATTCAAAAGATTAGCTACTTATAGAACAAACGAAGTGATTAGGAGATTAAAGGTTCTTGGTAATTGTGCGAACCGGAGTGCTTATGATTACAATAGAAAAGAAGTTGATAAAATTTTTAATGTTATTAATCAAAAGTTCAGAGAAACAAAATCTAAATTTCATTTCCCTAAAGAAAAAGATTTTAGATTATAAAATTTATGACATATTCGTTCATAAATATAAAAACAGAACAAATAGGAGCTGATCTATCTAAGGTTGTTGATAGAATTTCGAAACAATACGACAGGCCGAATATTGCTTTTCAGAAAGAAGCGATTCAGAACTCTTGGGACATTCGAAAGGATAAGAAGGAAGGTAAGAAATGGATTCTTAAAATTGATAAATATAGAGATAAGAACAGGCAAGTCCATGTTATAGTGGAGGATTTCGGAACAGAAGGAATGAATCAAGAAAGATGGGAGGCTTTTTCTTCGTTGTGGCGTCCCAAAAAAGATCATGATGATGTTGGTGGAAAAGGACAAGGGAAATTCGTTCTAATGAATGCGTCTCAAGAACATATTTTGTTTATAGAGAGCATTAGTGATGATATTGGTTATATTTGTAAGTTTCTTCAAGATGGTAAAAAGAGCAGCGATGAGGAAAACCTCCAAATTTCTAAATGTATTCTAGGTGCTAAGCCTCTTAACCATAAAGGAAGTAGAATTTGGGTATATAATGTTCGTGAAGATTTCTTAAATACACTATCTTCTGGTGAATTTATTGATTCGGTAATGGAATGTTGGTGGCAAGTGCTTGGTCCTAGATTTAACGGTAAAATTTACTTGTTTGGAAAAGAAGTACTATACAAATCGCTCCCGCCTTCTACAGAAGGAATAACTTTATTTGAAAATTATCAAGTAGGTAAATTTGGACAGATAAAAAGACTTCGTATGGATTTCTATGGCGAAAAGGTCCCCGTAGCTTTTGATGGTGTGATGGTCCAACGTGCTAATATGATGATACAGAAACTTCATTTTGAAGTTCACGATAAAGAATATAAAGGGAGATTTTCTGGCTATATAGAATTCGATGAAGTTTTAGAAAAAGAATTGAAGGAGATTGAAAGAAATGATCATTGTAGTTTTCAATATGAATCCCCTTGGAGAGAGATTAAATCTCTTATCAAAGATGAAATGGATAAATTTGTTTCAAAAATCATTCCTTCAAAGGAGCAACGCAAGACCATAAATGTGAAAAATCTTTCAGAAGTCATTAAAAAAGCAAACCAAATTATCGGTGAGTATTGTCCGGAAATTCTTGGTGGAGGGACAGTTGTACCTCCAATTATTCCAAAACCGAAACCTCCGATCAGAATTAAATATCTTGTAGTTAATAAACGGGAAGTAAAATGGAATGATGTAGTTAAAATTACTGGTGGTATACTCAATACTACAAATAAAGACAGAAAATTATCACTCAGCGTTGAGACGAAAAGATTAGGGGTGAGAATTTTAGAAGAGAAATATTCTCTAAAAATTAAATCAGGCAAAGCCAAGTCAATGAAGTTGAGTGAAATTAAATTGCTTAAAAATAAGTTTGACAAAGGGAAATATACTATTCGAGCGACTCTGCGTGAAGGGAAACATGATATTGATACAAAATCAACTAGTTTCTATCTTGAATTAAAAAGAGAACCAGTAAAAAGAGGTTTTATAAAGAAAGTGGATATCTATGACCTTGATGATCCAACTATAAGAAATAAACCAGTCAAGGAAGGAATTCTTATTGTGAATCTTATGCATAAGGATTTTGGTAACATCTGGGAAACTTTTGAGAATAAACCTGTAATTTTGAACCGTCAAATAGGTTTTTATATCATAAAACTCTGTTTAGATGAGGCTGCTCGATTATTGCTTAAGATGAAGTTAAATAGTGATAATTCTAAAGACATCGAAGACATCGTTCAAGAAGTAAAAGAAATTCAAGATAGGATGTATTATGACGTATATGCCTAAAAATAAAAAAGAGAAAAAACCAGAAATAGGCTTTGGTGAAAAAACGCAAGAGGGTTATAAATACGGAACCAGGATAAATTTTAAGGAAGATTTGGCATCCCAAATCACTAGGCTAATACAAGAGAAGAAGGCAAAAGACGAGCTAGAAAAATATGTCGAACAAATTTGCAGAGTTTCTTCGCAGTTTAAAAATAAAGAAAAAAACCTTAACTACTATAAGACCATTGGTGAAATTTTATCTTTTCTAAATAACGATAATTTTAAGAATATAAAACCATATAGCGTATTTAGAAGGTTGATTGATGAAATCCCGGACGTATTGCCAAGATTAAGATTAGATAATAAAAGAATACAGGATCACTTAATGATGATGTATAGAATTGGTAATTTAGATAAGAGAATTTTAGGTAAGGCGACATGGGAACAATGGTATGAGATATCTAAGTTCAAAAATGTTATCCGAAATAAGGATATTTTAAAAAAAGTTATTAAAATTTGCAAAGATGTTTCAGGTGGTCCAGATCTGCGTAATAAAATAAAAGAAATTTTGAAAGGTAACTAATGTTATATGAGTAAAAACCCAACAAATAAAGAAATTATAGACTATTTTATGTCAAATATATATGAATCCTTTTCTGCTTATAACGCATGGAAAATGATTTTTCTTTCTAAATCGAAGAAAGTAGTTTCTGAAGAGATGGCAAAAAGATATGTAGAAATACAAAAATATCACAAGGATTTTTTTGTCACTATCGAACAGTCCTGCCTTGTGCATTTTGTTATTATGTCCTTACATTCTTTTGATCGACGTGACGATTCCTACTCTTTATATAAGGTGAATCAAAAAGGCACTGAGACTTTCGTAAAAAATAATAAAAAGGTAATCAAAGCTTTGAGGGATTTAAGGAATAAACTTTTTGCTCATAAGGATATAAATAAAAATAATCAATACAAAATTCCATCAGTAATATCGTTGGACTCTTTTTTTAGAAATTTAATGGAATTTTATAATAAGCTAACATCTAAATTGTATAGTTCCTCGACAAATTTCTCAAACGCAGAAAGCGTTAAAAGAGATATTGAATTATTATTTATGAATTTATATAGAGGAGAAGCCATTAGAAAAAGAGAGATAAATATAAAATGGTTGTGGGAGAAAAGTAACAAAAAGGCGTCTGATATTTTATAAATATGTGTTTTTAGTTAAAGAGAACGAGGGGTTTTTAAAAAATCATAGAAAGGAGGTGAAATAGAAATGGATGAAGTTAGCGAAAAAATTAATAAAAATGTTGAGAAAATTAAAAATGGCATAGCAATAATCAAGAACAGATATAAAAAAGAAGAACTTAAAGATTGCAAAGATTACAATCTTTTAGATACGTTGGAGAAAAATTTAGATGATCCTAACAAATTAGTTGAAATATATAGAGGGAGTGAGTATCAAACTAGGGACGAAAATGAGATCAAGTGGAATTCTATATTTGATCAAATGGTAAAGATGAATGATCGTCCAGAAAATTTTTGGATACCCTTTTATGATTTAGAAGAAATTTTAAAGTAAAATAATTTATAATGGCTGATATAATAAGAGGATTTAAGGAAATAATTACGATGAAAGAGCCTTGGAATACAAAAAGAGGACTTATTGTCTGGTTTTTTGGTATTTTGATTTATTCTCTTTTAGTTTCAATTACCGTAACATCTTTTCTTTTTATGATAAAATTCGATCTTCCATTATTTGAAATTTTTATTCTAATTTTATTTTCTCCTGTCACACTGTATTTAGTTTTTTTCTTACTACATAGATCGTGGATGACGGTTAGGTTCTCTAAAAGATTTAATATAGTTTTAGGTTATAATTTAGAGTCGGTTGAAAATATTGAAAAATTTATTAGAAAATATAACAAATTTGTTAAATCTTTAAAAAATAAAATAAATTATCATAATTTTGGTTATCGTATAAAATTAATTAGCAGACCGGCCGATACTTCTTTTAGGGATAATAATGTGGCTGAGTTAAAAACAAAGCTGGCTTTAGAAGGCGCTACTTTAGTAATCTGGGGTTATGTTATCAAGAGCAAAAGAAGATTAAGTTTTAAGACTAAATTTTCTTACGAGTTTGGACGTCCATATAATTTTTCGGCTGATCAGGCTAAAAAGATTTTTTCTAAAAATATTGATAAAGCATTAAAGGGAGGGTTATTTGGCTTAGGTGATTATAAATTTGATATAGATGGCGAAATTTTTGGGAATAATACTTTATCTACCTCTTTATTTATTCTTGGCTGTACGGCGACTTCATATGGGGATGCTAAAAAGACTATATTTCTTTTAGAAGGATTTAAGGATCTTTATGGCGATGCTGATTTAATGAGAAAAAGAGATATGGGCCCTGCTTTAGTAAAAACTAATGAAATATTACTTAGCGCTTATGTCTATCTTTCAATTAAATGTTTTAAGAATAGTCGCAAAGAAACTGAATTTTTGAAATATACCAGAAAAGCCCTTGAGATAGACCCTAATGATTATCGGGTAAATATTATGTTGGCTTATTATAATGAGGGTAAGAATATTAGGAATCAGGCTATTTTTCATAATAATAGAGCAGCAAATAACTCTATTGAGGGCATACACGATCATATTTTTAATAGAGCTTATTTTGCTTTAACCGATGGATTTTATGAAAATGCAATAAATCTATATAAAAGTATTCCTATAGAAACAAAAAGCAATATCGTTAGCATTCAAGGCTATTTTTATGATAAGTTTCAAGGTACGAAAAATCCTATCTTTTTATTTGGAGAGGGTTATATAGTTCATAGATGGAGAGATGTAATAGATGTAAAAAAGCAAGGTAAAAAAATCTTGAGAGAATTTATTAAAAGAGCTAGTGGAGACAAAAATAAATTTGATGTTTTATTGAAAGAAGCACAGAGTATCTTGTCTGAGTAAGACACCATAAAACCCCTTTTTATAGTGTCTCATTTGTGGTAGAATAGACCCGACCGGGTTGCGTTGGGCGAGAACGATAAGATAGTCCAAGAAAGCCCCCAATGGCCTTGTATATTATTAATCTGGACCGAGGTGGTCAGCCAGGAGAAAGGCGTCAAGCGTCAGTTTGGCTAGCCGTATGGCAGACTTGCATTCATTGATAATTCTTAAGGGAGGGAGAAGGGAATAGTTATGAGAAAAATATATTTGCTAATAATCCTTGCTATTATCCTGATAGCATGTTTTGTTTTTATTAGCGACAAATATATGTCGTCAGAGGGGCCAGAATTAGAAAGGGTAACTGTGATGGTGCCTTTCATCCCTCAAGCCCAATGGTCTGCCTTTTATACGGCCATAGACAAAGGATATTACAGAGAAGAGGGATTAGATATTGAAATGCAATATTCAACAAAAGGAAGCGCTGGTCCGTTGGAGCAACTTATAGGGGGGCAGGTTGATTTTGTTCTAACTGATAGAGACAGTATTATTATGGCTAGATCAAGTGGGTTAGATGTGGTTACTGTTTATTTAATTGAGCCAACAAACGTCTTTTATATTATTTCTGAAAAGGGGAAAAACATAACTGCGCCAACTGATTTAGCAGGAAAAAAAGTTGGCGTTATAAGTCCGGCTAGCGGCACTTATCACAACTTATTTGCTATTTTAAGTTTATCTGGTATGAGCATTGACGATCTTGAGGTTATTCAGGCGGGAACAGCTATCACTTCTGCATTCTTAGAAGGGGAATTTGACGCTGCTGTTGTTCATTTAAGTCAAAGGTTGCTTATTGAAGAGCAAAAAACAGATCTAAACATTATCAAGGCCTCCGACTATAGCGATATTAGCACCGGGCATATTGCAGTAAAGAGCGACTTAATTCAGGAAAATCCAGAATTGATTAAGAGGTTTCTTCGGGCAACCGAAAAGGGGATAGCCTATGCAACTAATAATTCCGAAGAAGCAGTTGAGATATACATCAGGTTTAATCCTGATGCCGAGCCGAAAAGGGAGGTTAGCCAGAAATTGTGGAATGCATTTGTTGAAGAATTTAAGTATAAAGGGGGCATTTCGGGGTTAGATTCTTACGAGGCTTGGCAGGAAAATCAAGAGGTTTTATTAGACACAGGTTTAATAGAAAAAGAAACAGATGTTTCAGAGATGTTTACTAATGATTTTATTCCTCAGTAATTGTGTCCCAAATAATTTACAAGATTGAAAAAATCACTAAAACATTTAACAGATTGAACGCTCTGTTAGATGTTTCTTTTGATATAAGAGAAGGCGAAACAATTGTTATCGTTGGTCCCAGTGGTTGCGGAAAAAGTACTCTTTTGCGAATTTTGGCTCATTTGATAGAGCCAACTAAAGGCAAAATTATGTCTCGAGTTCAAGAAAATAGATTTGGTTTTGTTTTTCAGGACCCTACTTTAATGCCTTGGCGTACAGTTATTAATAACATTGTTTTGCCTTTAGAAATGGAAAAACAAGATCAAATGTACCAAAGAGCAAGAAAACTAATTCAATTATTGAGTTTAGATGGTTTTGAGGAATATTATCCAGTAGAGCTTTCTGGAGGCATGAAACAAAGAGTGGCTATTGCCCGGGCCTTAATTGATGACCCGCCTGTTTTATTCATGGACGAACCTTTTGGTGCTCTTGATGAAATAATAAGGCAGAAACTTAATTTTGAGCTTCTCAACTTAAAAAAGAAAACAAATAAAACAATTGTTTTTGTTACTCACAGCATTTTTGAGTCTGTTATTTTAGCTGACCGGGTTATTGTCATGAGATTAAATCCCAATACAATTATCGGCCAAATAAAAATTGATTTGCCAGAAAGGACGCCGGAGTTATTAAGCAACCCTTTGTTTTTTAAGAATGTTGGGAAAGTCAGAGAAATTATTGAAAAAGCTAATGGTAATTAGATTTAAAAAATATGGATTTGGAATATTGATTTTAGTGGGCTTCCTTTTATTATGGGAAGCAGTTGTTAGATTATTTGACGTTTCAGAATTTCTGCTCCCTGCCTCTAGTAGTGTTTTCCAATCATATATTTCAATGATTGAGACAGGTCGTCTTTTTCTGCATACCTGGGTAACACTCAAGGAAATTCTTAGCGGGTTTGTTATTGGTTCATTTATTGGTATCACTCTGGGTTATTTTCTAGCTAAATCAAAAAAAATAGAGAATATTCTTTCTCCTTTTATTATCGCTGCTCAAACAACCCCTAAATTAGCTTTAGCTCCTTTGTTTTTAATCTGGTTTGGTTTTGGAATTCTATCAAAGGTATTTATCACGGCCCTAATTGTCTTTTTTCCCATTTTCATCAATATGTCGGTGGCAATTAAATCCGTTAACCCTAACCTTCAAGAAGTAATGAGATTAGCCCGGGCTAACAAATGGCAGGTTTTTAGGAATCTGGAACTTCCGTCTTCTTTGCCTTTGCTTTTTGCCGGTTTTAAATCAGGCATAACCTTGGCTGTAGTAGGAGCAGTGGTAGGAGAATTTGTTGGCGCTAATGCCGGTCTTGGTTATCTTATTATTTTTGCCACCGGCCATTTAGACACAGCCACGGTTTTTGCTGCTATTGTCCAATTAATTATCTTAGGCATTATTCTTTATGGGATTGCGAATATAATAGGGAAGAGGTTAATGAAATGGCATGAATCAGAGAGGATAAGTTGATACAGGATAAATTTTCATATTTCTCCTTTTGCGTTGAATATCAGAATAGCTTTAATTTTATAACTGACCGAGGTGAGTTAATTGGGGCATAAATATAGCCTCAGAAAACCCTTTAACTCTCCTGTATTATTTAGTTCTGGACCGAGATGGCCAGCCAACTTAATTTTTATGAGGACTCAACTTTCACCACATCAAGTAAAAGGATTAGAAAGAGCCTACAAAGATATTGAGGAATTAGGAAAAAATACACGCGGAATAAAGATTGCTACGTGGGTTACCGCAGTTTCTACTGCGGCACTGGCAATAATTGGTATTATTTCGCTAATATTCTATTATTATTTTAGATTTAGTATATAAAACCTCGGATTTTTATCAAAAAAAATTCTAATATTCTTCACTAGCCCCAGCCAATAATGGCACCGGTAAGGCGATTCAAAAGTTAATATAATTGAGAAAATAATATGAAAACAATACTTGTTGATGCAGTTGATGCCTTCATAATAGAAAATAATAATAAGTTTGAAATTTTTAAGGAAATGCATGATTTACTTGAAAGTTTTTCAAATAGAAAGATTATTTTGACAGGGGCAAAAGATGAGGGATTTAAGAAATATGGTTTGGATAAAGCGCCTTACGAAGTTTTCACATTAAAACATAATCCTGAAAAAACAGCCCCAGAATACTACAAAAGAATGCTTAAACATTTTAATTTAAATGCAGAAGATGTAATTTACTTCGAACATAATCAAGAAGCAGTAAAAAGCGCCCAGTCTATAGGGATAAAGACCTATTATTATGATTCAGATAAAAGAGATTTAGACGGCCTTAAAAATTTCTTAAAGGAAAATTTGTAGTGGGTATTATTAAGTCAGGGATATAAATATATTGTTCTGATTCCTGAATTTTAGTCCGAACGTTGTCCACGATGGTCAGCCAACGTCAGCACTGACCGAAGTGGCTTAAATAAGACAAAAAATGAGGTATCAAATTTAGCACCCACCAAGGATTCGAAAAAAAAATAGTTTTCCACATATTTTTATATACAAATTATTATTTTTCTGACATAATTAAATATATGAATCAAGAATTTCAAAATAGTCAGCAAATTAAGAATAATCAAAAAAATATTAAAGATAAGAATTCTAATTTTAATAATGGTTTTGATTGGAAATGGCTATTGATAGTTTTATGTCTTTGTCTTATTGGCGGGGTTATTTTTACTTATTGGAATTTTATTAAACCTGAATCCGAGCCTGGCTCTGAAAATGGTTTTCCAGCAAGTATTATACCAGAAGCTTTAGCTGAAAGATTTGCTACTTATGAAGAAGTTCCAGTTGATATTAATCCCCAGGTTCCATCTTATACTGTAGCTTCAGATTTAAGTAACATTATCAACAAAGATGATTTTGAGTTGTCAGAAAAAGCAAAAGAACTTTTGGTAAAAAATGCTTTTGTGGTTATTCCGACAGAAGCTCAAGAATTTTTTAGCATATATAATGATATAAAGATTTATGAAGAGAACCGCTATCATAATACTCCAAGTTTTATTACTACTGATTCAATGCTCCATAATTACCATTTAGCTTTTGACCATTTATTAAGAGTTTTAGAAAAAGATAAACTTTATTCAGAATTGACTAATTTGAGCTATGAAATGCTAAAGGCCTCTCAGGCGCAATATGAGCAATTGAAAGGAACAGAATGGGAAAATGCTGCTAAAAGAAATATTGCTTTCTTTATGGTGCCTGACAAAATTCTCTATCCTTCAGCAGAAATTCCTGAATATGTTAAAGAAGAAGTAGAAAAAGAATTAAATTTAATTGAGGAGCATGGAAAAATTTTTGCATCTCCTATAATGAATATAGGAAGAGATTTAACTAAAGAAATTATAATTAATACACCGCAGGGACCTTTATCATTAGACGCTTTTAAAGAAGATTATTCTCAATATGTTCCTCGTGGCCACTATACTAAGAGTGAAGAATTAAAAAAATATTTTAAAGCAATGATGTGGTATGGTCGAATGACTTTTCGTTTGAAAAGCCCGGACGAAACGCGTTCAGCTGTTTTGATGACTTTAGCCCTTAAAGAATCAGCTGATAGATATAATTCTTGGGATAAAATTTACGAACCGACCACTTTCTTTGTTGGTAAAAGCGACGATATTTCTTTTTATGATTATTACGACATTCTTAAAGAAATTTACAATACAGATCAATTAACTTTGTCTTTGGTTATTAATGACAATGTTAAATTTAATTCGTTTTTAGAAAAAGCTAAAGAATTATCGCCGCCTCAAATTAATTCTATTCCTATTTTTGAAGCTGGTATTCAATCTAATCGAGAAGAAGAAATAAAAGGATTTCGTCTCATGGGTCAAAGGTTTACTATTGATGCTTCTGTTTTTCAGCGGTTAATGTACAGGGAAGTTGGAGATAAAACAAAGTCTTGCGCTAATTATGATCCAACAAAAACCAGTTGTTTATCAGGAGCAAGATGTCTGCCTAAGGGATTAGATATTCCAGCTGCTATGGGATCAGATGAGGCATTAAATCTTTTAGTAAACCAAGGAGAATCAGACTATGCTTGTTATTTAGAGAACATGACTAAAATGGAGGAATATATTGCTTCTCTAGATACAACTATTTGGACTCAAAATCTTTATTGGGGATGGCTTTATTCCTTATTGACCTTAGGGAAGGAAAAAACAGATGGTTATCCTACTTTTATGAAAAATTTAGCCTGGATTCGTAAAGAATTGAATACTTATTTAGGAAGTTGGACAGAATTAAAACGTGATACAATTTTATATACCAAACAACCTTATGCTGAATTGGGTGGTGGTGGTTATGAAGAAGAAAAAGTTGATGATAGAGGCTATGTAGAACCAAATCCTTATGTTTATGCTCGTTTAGCTTCATTACTAAAAATGACTAAAGAAGGTCTTCAAATAAGAAGTTTGCTTTCTGATGAAAATAAGGAATTTTTGGAAAGATTGGAGACATTAGCTATGTCTTTAAAAACAATTTCCGAAAAAGAACTGAACAATATTTTGCCTACTAATGAAGAATTTGATTTAATTAGAATTTATGGAGGTTCTCTGGAACATATTTGGTTAGATGCTTATAAAGATCAAGGAATTGTATCAGCGAGAAATCAATTATCTGATGAACCAGCTCCAGTAATAGCTGATGTTGCAACCGATCCTAATGGTGTTTGTCTTGAAGAAGCCACTGGTAATATCTTTGAAATTTACGTGGTTGTGCCAGTAGAGGAGACATTAAGAATCGCTAAAGGTGGCGTTTATTCTCATTATGAATTCCAGCAGCCACTAGCTAATCGTTTAACTGACGAGGCTTGGCGTGAGATGTTAAAGAAAGGAGAAGAACCTGATTTAGCTGAATGG
>Ga0315545_1001821_pt1 | contig 20090 bp, 17 predicted proteins | sample SalMarSW160210MG_FD_203096 | JGI IMG/M metagenome (GOLD analysis project Ga0315545, IMG submission 203096) | Salt marsh sediment microbial communities from the Plum Island Ecosystem LTER, Massachusetts, United States - Salt Marsh Sediment SW1602-10 ...
CACTGATGCCCATAAGGTATGAGTTTACTCAATTTCTATTGCCCTCAACATCTGCCTCAGCTGGTCCTGGCTGAGCCACATATCATTTACGTTACTCTGAAGAACAAAATCATCCGGAACTGAAGGGTACCCAGCGTATTTTTCGTCAACCGCCGTGCTTTCGAAAAACCGGGGCACGATCACATACATACCATCGAATATCTTGACGCTTCGCGACTCATCGTACGAAATCAAACTTTCATGAAGTTTTTCCCCCGGCCTTATTCCCGTATATCTGAAAGTGCAGTTCGGCTCAATCGCCTTTGCCAAATCTACAATCCGCGTAGACCGAATCTGTGGGACAAATATCTCACCGCCCTCTGCTTCCTTCAGCACCCTCACAACCAAATCAGCGCTTTGCCTTAATGTAATCCAGAAACGCGTCATTCTTTCATCGGTAATCGGAAATTCCTTGATACCGCCTTTTTTCAGGTTCATAAATAGTGGGATAACACTCCCTCGCGAACCCATAACATTGCCATACCTGACAGCTGAAAATTTAACTTTGCCCCCACCATAAGCATTTGCAGCAATAAATATCTTCTCCGCAACTAACTTCGTAGCACCGTACAGGTTTATCGGATTCACTGCTTTATCTGTGGATAGAGCCACAACTTTTTTTACGCCTCTATCTATAGCGGCATCAACTACATTGTCTGCCCCCGTTACATTGGTATTGACTGCTTCAGTTGGATTATACTCCAAAGCCGGCACCTGCTTCAAAGCCGCAGCGTGCACAACATAATCCACGCCATCAAACGCCCTCAAAAGCCTGCTTTTGTCTCTTATATCACCGAGAAAAAATCTCAATTGTTCCTCATATCCGGCAAACTTCTTGCGCATCATATATTGCTTGTATTCATCGCGAGAGTACACTATAACCTTTCGGGGCTTGTAATCAGCAAGAATCTTTGCGACGAATTTTTGCCCAAACGAACCTGTTCCACCAGTGACCAAAGTTGTTTTACCGTTCAGCATGTTTATCTCACTCTATTTAATAAATACGTACTGTTATTCTACAATATTTTCGAAATTGATTATATACGGTTTCATATTTTCTGGCGAGCCATGTCCCCCTTTTCAAGGGTTTTCAGCGTCCACTTTAATTGGGGCCTAATAAAAATATCCGCCCCGCCGCCATATGCCTCATTGTAACCTTCGAATCTTACATCAAAGCTAAGTATTTTATTTACAACAATGTGCTCAGTTTTTGGATACTCCAAATGAACCGTAAGAAAAAACTCTCTTTCACCAAAGGTATTGCCCGGTAAAACACAGACAGCATCATAGATTCCCGGCTCAAGCCGATAGAAGCGGTCAGAAACCGCAGGGTCATCTCTGTTATATGTTCCCAGAACAGGCACGGCATTTTCATCCACAACATACACCATCAGCCGAATATCCTGAACAGCATGAAAACATTCGAAAACCACCGAGACCCTGATATCCTCCTGCGAATGAAATGACCTTCTCGGCACACCTTCATCATTAAATATTGTAATCTGCCGAAAACGCAGATATGGATTCTTCCAGCAAATAACCCCTTCTATTCTCTGTTCAATCTGTTCGGCTGTCGCGACAGCTCCTTCAATTAAGTTCTGCTCTAGATATGTAGCTATAGTCTGGTGAGTGGGAGCATCGAGAATAACCCTGCCTCCGTCGAGAAGCATTGTTCTCCTGCAGAGGTTGCGAATAGCACCCATATTGTGACTGATGAATAAAACTGTCCTGCCTTGCCCTGCAACGTCCTTCATTTTGCCAAGGCATTTTCTCTGAAATTCAACATCGCCAACAGCCAGTACCTCATCGACAAGCAGGATTTCAGGCTCAAGATGCGCAGCAACCGCAAAAGCAAGGCGCACATACATTCCTGAAGAATAGCGTTTGACGGGTGTATATATGAATTTTTCAATTCCGGAAAAAGCCACAATTTCGTCGAATTTACGGTCTATTTCGCTCTTTGTCATTCCCAGAATGGTACCATTAAGATATACATTTTCCCGTCCGGTTAGTTCAGGATGGAAGCCCGTTCCAACCTCAAGTAAGGAGGCTACTCTTCCTTTTATTTTAACTACACCTTCAGTAGGGGTAGTAACACGTGAGAGGATTTTTAACAGGGTTGATTTACCTGCTCCGTTTTTGCCAATGATGCCGAGAACTTCACCCTTTTTAACCTCACAATTTATATCTTTAAGGGCCCAGAAGCGCTCGCCATCAAGGCCGGGGCCGCCGCGCTCTACTATTTTGGCATTTGGGTCTTCTACGTCTCTGGCACGAGCCCACCAGCTTTGTAAGTCCTTATATAAAGTCCCATGCCCGATCACGCCGTAGCGGTACTGTTTTGAAAGACCCTCAACTTTTATGACTGTCTCTGGCATACTCAAACCGTATCCATAAAGCTTTTCTCAACCCGGCTGAACAAAATAATCCCCCCAAAAAGAACTGCCAAAGTTACTGCCCAGCTGATACATATACAAACAGGATTAACCACACCGACACCAAAAACTGAGTATCGAAACATCTCAACAACCGAGGCCATTGGGTTCATCATATAAAAATACAAAAACCTCTCAGGAACCTTTGAGGCAGGTATGACCACCGAGGATGCATACATCCACAACTGCACAGCAAAACTCATCACGTAAGTCAGATCACGATATTTCGTGGTAAGCGAGGAAACCAAAACGCCTGCTCCTAAACTTAGAACTGCCATTTGAAATATTAAAACAGGAAGCAATAATATTAGCAAAGTCGGTCGAAGCGGAGAACCACCCGCAATAAAATAAATATAAAAGCCAACAAAAAGAATAATCTGTATTCCAAATTTTACCAAATTGATGATTACTACGGAAACAGGCACCGTAAACCGTGGAAAGTACACCTTGCCGAAAATACCTGCATTTTTCACAAATGTGTTCGATGTCTCATTAAGACAGCTTGCAAAATAAGTCCATGGAACTATTCCTGAAAGATAAAAAAGATACCCAGGAACCCCATCGGTGGAAATCCCTGCGATCTTTTCGAAAACCACCGTGAATACTACAGTAACAAGAACCGGCTGAATAATATACCACAGCGGGCCAAGGACCGTCTGTTTATAAAACGTAACAAAGTCCCGCTTGACGAAAAGAGATATCAGGTCCCTGTAACGCCAGAGGTCCCGAAGATGCAAATCAAACCACCCTCTTTTAGGCAGGATAACAAGGTCCCATTTTTCAGCTTCTCGATTTGTTTGGCCCATGGTAGATTGCACCTGATACGGTTGATTCTGTTTCTATAAACTTAGACTCCGTCCCCGTCGGTTGCAACAAAGCCTGCAATCACCAACGCAATAATCATCCGGCTCCATCAAGCTACTTCTCCTGTAGTGTGGCCAAAATGATAACATCTCAAAAAACGCAAATCAAGCTTTTTTTAAGACCCTACTCCCCGACTCAACAGGCTGGGTTTGCTTAAATCCGCCCTAATACTCCGTAAAACTGTCGTTGACACCCATCCGCCGAGCACTTAAAATCTCCAGACTGCATAAGACTCGTAAGGAGATGAACATGGGTTTAAGGGGCATTGTGCTCGCAGGCGGTACAGGCTCACGTCTTAGGCCGCTGACAAAGGTCACAAACAAGCATTTACTGCCTGTCGGGCATAAGCCTATGATTTATTATCCAATCGAGAAGCTCACCTCAACCGGCATCGAGCAAATCCTGATTGTAACCGGCGTCGAATATATGGGCGATGTCGTCAGCCTCCTCGGCTCCGGCAGGGAGTTCGGATGTCAGTTTACATACAAAGTTCAGGACGAGGCCGGCGGAATCGCGCAGGCCATCGGATTGGCCGAGGGATTCTCGAACAATAATCCTCTTGCCATAATCCTCGGCGACAACATATTCCAGGCAAACCTGAAAAAATATGCCGACAAGTTCATCGCACAGAAAACTGGCGCTAGACTGCTGCTGAAAAAAGTACCAAACCCACAGCGTTTTGGCGTTGCTCAAATATTCGATACAAGGGTCATCCGCATTGACGAAAAACCGAAAAAACCAGGATCGGATTACGCCGTTACCGGTATATATTTCTACGACACAACCGTCTTCGACATCATACGAACCCTGAAGCCGTCGGACCGCGGCGAACTTGAAATCACCGATGTAAACAACGTGTACATTGCCAGAGGACAACTGGCTTATGATATCCTTGACGGTTGGTGGACCGATGCCGGAACCTTTGAATCACTAAAAAAAGCCAACGAACTGGTTGCAAAGGAGCCGCCACAATGACCAAAAAAACTGCGCCACTAAAAACGGTCTTCCATGACTATGGGTTGATTATACGCAGCTCCGGAAAGCTTATCGACGGAGTTCAGGCCCGATGCGCAAAAGTAATGCCCGATGAGCGCGGCCGACTGGGAGAAATATTCAGGGCCGACGACCCCTGGTTTGAAAAATTCGGCCAGGTCTATTTCACAACAACATATCCCGGCGTCGTAAAGGCCTGGCACTACCACAAAAAACAAACCGACCACTTCTATGTAATAAAAGGAACCGTAAAAATCGCTCTTTACGACCAGCGAGAAGACTCACCAACTTACGGAACTATAAATCAGCTTTACCTAAGTGAGCACTGTCCCGGCCTGCTCCGAATACCGCCGGGCGTTCAGCATGGCTGGATGACTATCGGGCAAACGGAGGCCTACATCGTAAACATTGCCTCTGAAACCTACAACTACGACAACCCCGACGAATACCGCACCCACCCACACGAAAATGACATCCCGTACGACTGGGCGCAAAAAGATGGCTAATGAAAAAATCGCCATCTTGGGCGGCAAAGGTATGCTCGGCTCTGACCTGGTCTTGGCGTGTCAAAAACACGGATTTGACGCTGCTGCTCTCGACCTCCCCCATTTCGATATCACCAGCACCGACCATCTTCGGCAAGTTATTAAAAACAACCAAATTATAGTGAATTGTGCCGCTTATACAGATGTTGAAAAAGCCGAGAGTCAGTCCGACCTCGCATACAAAGTAAACGCCGAAGCCGTCGCCAGCCTCGGTTCAATAGCAAAAGATGCCGGTATCTGGCTCCTGCACATCAGCACCGATTTCGTCTTTGACGGCACACTGAGAAGACCCTATGTCGAAACCGATACACCAAATCCGATAAATGTTTATGGAGCGAGCAAACTCGCCGGCGAGGAGCTTTTGATTGAAAGCGGCTGCCGCTATTGTATAATGCGTATCGAATGGACCTACGGCTTAAGCAGCAGCAACTTCGTAACAAAACTTATCAACAACGCAAAAACCAAAAAAGAGTTAGCTGTTGTCGATGACCAGATAGGCTCACCAACGGCGACAACCGAGGTTGCCGAAGCCATTTGTGCTCTTGTGCGAAAAAAGCCCGAAGGCCTATTCCATTTTGCATGTTCCGAATATGCCAGCCGATTTGAAACGGCTAAGTTCATTTTTGACAGGCTTGATATGCAGGTCAATCTAACCAGTTGCAAAACCAGCGATTACAAAACGGCTGCCAAAAGACCATTAAACAGCCGATTCTGCTGTGACAAAATCCAACCTCTTTTGGCCGAACCGATTAAGCCCTGGCAAAAGCCTCTGGAGAAATTCCTGGAGCGGATATGAGAAAGATTCTGGTTACCGGCGGCGCGGGTTTTATTGGAAGCAATTTCGTTCGAATGGTGCTTTCCGAGCACTCCGATTGCTTCATCGTCAACCTCGACAAGCTTACCTACGCCGGCAATCTTGAAAACCTTGAAGGCTTCCTGAACCACCCCAACCACAAATTCATAAAAGGCAACATCTGTGACGGCCAACTTGTGGAAAAAATCATCGACCAGTATGAAATAGATACAATTATTAACTTCGCAGCCGAAAGCCACGTCGACCGCTCAATCACCACTCCGAAGATTTTTATCGAAACCAACGTTACCGGCACTTTAACTTTGCTCGAAGCCGTACGCGACAAAAAACTGCAGCGATTCATTCAGATTTCGACCGATGAGGTCTATGGCTCGCTCGGCCCAAAAGGTAAATTTACCGAGCAAACTACTCCGAGCCCAAATTCACCGTATTCGGCCAGCAAAGCCGCTGCCGACTATCTCGTCCAGGCCTTCGGCCACACCTGGGGCGTAAAATATAACATCACAAGATGCTCAAACAACTACGGCGAATATCAATTCCCTGAAAAGATGATTCCGCTGATGATAAACAATGCTCTCAATAATAAAGACCTGCCCATTTACGGCGACGGTTTGTATGTGCGCGATTGGCTGTACGTGTATGACCACTGCACAGCGGTATGGAAGGTCCTCACTGAAGCCCCGCCGCAGGAAATCTACAATATCGGTGGATGCAATGAAAAGACAAACCTCGAGCTGGTCGGACTAATACTCGAGCGCCTCGGGAAACCAGAATCACTCATTAAGCATGTAAAGGACAGGCCCGGCCACGATAGAAGATACGCCATCAATGCAAAAAAGATAATGACAGAACTCAACTGGCAGCCATTCGTCACCTTTGAACAGGGAATCCAAAAAACCATTAACTGGTATCTCGAAAACAAAAAATGGCTCGACAACGTTGTCTCCGGCGAATATCAAAAATACTATGAGGCTGTGTATAAGAATCGGTAGCTTTTGCCAATTTTGAACCCAAGCTGTCACGAAAGCACCGAAAAAACCTTGATTAAACAAACGTGAATACAGCCTGGGGAAAAATAAAAAATGCAATCGGATTATTGACAAAGTGATACCATCAGAGATAATTGGGATTTTGCTAAGCCAAAGGAGTGACGAGTATGCAAAGTGTTGATGAATCGGTAAAAAAATTACTGTCCGGCGAGGGAAAGAACATTCCTCTTTTCAAGGTTTTTTTGCCTGAAAGTGTTATGGAGCCTCTGCGCAAGGTTCTGCTGAGCGGCTATATAGGTGAAGGACCGCAGGTTGAGGAGTTTGAACGTCAACTCGGGTCGTGGTTTGATAACAATAACGTCCTGGCACTGAATAATGGAACCGCCGCACTGCAGTTAGCACTGAGGTTGGCAAATGTAGGCTACGGTGATGAAGTCATCTCAACAGCTATGACCTGCTCAGCAACGAACGAACCGATACTGGCGCTGGGAGCAAAGGTTGTCTGGGCTGACATTGACCCCTGGACCGGCAATATTGACCCCAAAGATGTTGACAGAAAAATCACGCCCAAAACAAAGGCCATTATGTGCGTTCACTGGGGCGGCTATCCCTGCGACCTCGATGAGTTGAACGCTGTCGCCGCTGAACATGGAATAAAGCTAATTGAAGATGCCTGCCACGCCTTTGGCTCAACCTATCATGGCAAACTAATCGGGTCGCACTCTGACTTTGCCTGTTTTTCTTTTCAGGCAATCAAAGAGATAACAACTGTGGATGGCGGGGCGCTGGTTTGTAAGTCCAGGGCCGACCGAGAACGAGGCAGATTGCTCAGGTGGTATGGTATCGACCGCAAGAGCAAACGCAAGGACCTGCGCTGCGAAGCGGATATTGTCGAATATGGCTATAAGTTCCATATGAACGATGTGACGGCAGCAATTGGTCTTGAACAGCTTAAGTACGTGGGTAAGACCATCGAAAAACATCGCGCTAACGCCAAACGATATAATGAAGCTTTTAAAAATCTCAAAGCCGTGAGGCCTTTGAGCTATAAAAGTGACCGTTCCAGCGTTTATTGGCTTTATACTATGAGAGTCAAGGACCGCCAAAAATTTATGGAATATATGAAAAGGGCAGGCATCACCGTCTCGCAAGTTCATGCGAGAAATGACAACCACACTATGTTCAAAGATTCCAAGGTCAATTTGCCCGGTGTTGACGAATTTACTTCTGAGCAGGTCTCGATACCGGCAGGATGGTGGTTAACAGACGAAGATTTGGTAAAGATTATCGACGCAACTGTAGAGTATGATCGTTGCTACCAACCGAAATTTCAAGAGATAAGGAGCCCATCCAGAAGACGCGGGAAGATACCAACTCGCCAGGCCAATGTATAACTTTCTTTGAATCTAACGACCTTTTGGGTCTGGGGACTGCGTAGGGTAATCCCACCTTACATAGTGGCTGCGGGAGTTATTTATGCCAAAAGTAGGCGTGGTTATTCCTACTTATAACCTGAGTAATATGGCAGGAGATACCATCAACTGCCAGGACCTTTACCGGAAATACAAACTTTAGAGGGGGCACTATGCCGAGTAAAATCTCTTATTCATACATAAAGCCTGATTCTTACTACGAGGGTACCAGAGCCGAAATGCTCAGGTACATCCCAGAAAATGTAAAAAAAACATTGGAGATTGGCTGCGGTTATGGATTTTTCTCAAAATTGGTGAAAGATAACTTTAATGCCGAATGTTGGGCAGTTGAAATTAATGATAAAGCTGCTCAGATTGCATCTGAGAAGCTGGATAAAGTCATAAAAGGTGATGCGAACAAATCTCTGGAAAAATTACCTGAGAATTATTTTGATTGTGTAATCTTAAATGACGTTCTGGGATGCATTGCGGATCCGTTCTATTTGTTGGAGAATATCAAAAGAAAACTGAATAGCAAAGGGATTGTAGTTGCGTCAATTCCAAATGTACGGCATTGGAATAACCTGCGTGCTTTTGCCTGGAGAGGAGAATGGGATTATAGGCAGGTAGGCATACTGGATAGCGCGCATGTGCGATTTTATACCTACAAGAGTCTGGGCAAGATATTCCAAAAATTAGGATACGAGATCCTAATTATGGAAGGCATACGTCCTACCCGTAATAAGAAATTTAAAGTACTAAATTTTCTTTTATGGAACAAACTATGGGATGCCAAATATACTCAGTTTGCCTGTGTTATCAAACCCAAATCCGGTGGTACAGATGTTTAATATGGCCGCGGTTGACCTGTCAATAATAATAGTAAGCTGGAACACACGTCAACTCCTCGCTCAATGTTTATCGTCACTTTTCCAATCGACTGACGGTATACATCTGGAGGTTATTGTCGTAGATAACGATAGTAAGGACGACTCTGTGAAATATGTCGCTCAGCACTTCCCAAAAGTCCAGATTATACGGAATAACAGTAACAGAAGACAAGCTATAGCTTGGAATCAAGGTTTAGCCATAGCCAAAGGAAGAAACATTCTACTTTTAGATTCAGACACCATAGTTCACAAAGGCACCTTAAAAGTGATGGTGGATCTGCTCGACAACGTTCCTGAGGCAGGAGCGTGCAGTTGCCGTCTTCTCAATAATGACGGCTCCACACAATCAACTGCTTATCACCTACCATCTTTTCGTGCCATGCTGCAGCGTTATACGATTTTCAAATATCTGGGGCTGTTCAAATCTGCCAGGGCTTTTTACAAGATGCGTGATTTCTCGTATGACAAAATTGCACCGGTTGACTTTGTTATGGGAGCTGCCTTAATGGTAAAGAGAAAGACTCTCGAACACATTGGAGATATTGATGAAAAGGTGTATTTTTATTTTGAAGATACAGACCTATGTTACCGCATAAGGCAGGCGGGTTTTAAAATTTATTTCACCCCAAACGGCGAAATTACACACCATGGTGGAGCCAGTTCAAGCCTCCTCGGCTCACACAAAACCCACGCCGTGTTTTTCAAAAGTATGTTCTATTATTTTCGCAAACACAAAGGCAGACTCAGAACATCCCTCTTCGCCGTAATTTTTAAGCCCGCAGTGTTTCTTTATATGTTCTGCGAGACGCTTCTCGGACTTTGCGCCGCTTTTCTTTATTGGTGTCTAAGACGCGACAGCCGCAAAATCCACCGAAGATTCGAGCGCGCACGCCAGTGTTTTCTGTTTCTGGCTAAATATGGCGTGAGCTTCCTTTTATATTAGTCTGCAAAACTCAGGGTAACAGCAAACTCAACCAGGGATGATGTAGACCCGGATTTCCATATAGTGTCGTGCATTAAAAATCAAATTTGATAGTATAGAGCCTGCGAAATGTGCTTAACCGGATTTTCATCATTATAAAGGGGAGAACCCAATGGGTGAAAGAAAACAGAATGCTCTGACAACCAAATTTGACCGAAAATCGAAGCTGGAATTTCATAGGGTAACAGCCATGGTGTTATTTGCGAAAAACATGCTTCGGAGAATTGACATTCAAAGAAATCTTCAGTAGTATAAAGATACGCAGCAGAAGCGTTTTCCAGACCGTTAACTTGAAGAAATCTTAAAAATTGAATAGATTGAGGAATTAATAAGCGGTGGAATTCGACCTTGACTATGCAAAAAAGGTAATCGAGGCCGAGGCGGAGGCAATAAGGTCTGTTACGCCGGTCGTTGATGCTTCTTTTGCCAAGGCAGTAGAGATGATTTATAACTGCAGCGGCTCATGTATAGTAAGTGGCATCGGCAAAGCCGGCATTATTGGCCAAAAGATAAGTGCTACTTTGGCTTCGACCGGCACACCGAGCCATTTTCTTCATCCTGCTGAAGCAGTTCACGGCGACCTGGGAAGGTTACGTAAGAATGATATAGTGATTGTTTTAAGTTATGGCGGCGAAACCGATGAAGTTACTCGGCTGATAAATTTGGTCAGGCAGCTTCAGATAAAGCTGATCGCTATCACCGGCGATAACGATTCGACTCTGAGTAAGCACAGTGACATAGTGCTATGTATGGGCAAGATGTCTGAGGCCTGTCCGCTCGGCGTTGCTCCAAGTGCTTCTACCGCTTGTATGCTTGCCATTGGTGATGCACTTGCCTTTACTGTTATGAAAGCACGTAATTTTAGTGTAGAGGATTATATCAGATTTCATCCTGGTGGTTCGCTTGGTGCAGAGTTGATGACGGTTGAGCAATCAATGATGTTCAAGCCGGGCGAAAAATTACCCATCGTAGAAGTTACTGATACAATGAAACACTTGCTTGAAAAGACCGCCGATGTAAAGCGGCACGGAGCTGTAATGGTCGTCGACAAAGATGGCAGATTAACCGGGATAATTACTGATGCCGACCTTCGACGTTTGATAACCAAAGAAGGCCACCACGCTTTCGATTTGGAAGCCAGCGATGTTATGACGGCCAACTGCAAAAGGATAAGGGTCGATGCGCTCGCCGCTGAGGCAACGGCTATCTTCCACAAATACAGAATTGATGAGCTGCCGGTCGTTGATGCGGACAACAAGCCCGTTGGCTTAATCGATGTACAGGATATTGTAACAATAAAAGTTGTTGGGTGAGTGGTGAAACGGTCGAATGGTGAGTAGAGTGTACTTCTTGGAATAGAATATTGGCTGCTGGATAATACCCATATTTTACATTATGCGGGTAGCGATTCCAACCGTTTGGCGGTCCTTCGGATTTCCCGGATTTTCCAACTGAGGGCCCGGTTTGCATCATCGCCGGTAAAAGATAGTTTAGGGTAGGGACTTGAGCTTACCGAGGAGAAAAACCTTCAGTGGAATTGTTGTCTTCACTTATTTAACTCTTTTTGTGCAAGATACTGCAGATCGTTTTCTACCATCTCAGCAATAAGCTCGTCGAAGGTAATCGTTGGCTCCCAGCCCAACATCTTTTTAGCCTTGGAATGATCGCCAACGAGGATATTAACTTCTGCCGGTCTGAAAAATTTCGGGTTCGTAACAACATATTCTTTGTAATTCAATCCCACGAAGGAAAACGCCCTTTCGCAAAATTCTCGCACTGAGTGAGCTTTGCCCGTACAAATGACGTAATCATCCGGCTTATTTTGCTGCAGCATCATCCACATTGCCCTGACGTAATCTTTCGAATGGCCCCAATCACGCTTTGCTTCCAAATTGCCCAACTCTAACTTGTCCGTCAGACCAAGCTTAATCATAGCAACGTGAGAGGTAATCTTTCGGGTGACATATTCGAATCCCCTGCGGGGAGACTCATGGTTGTAAAGGATTCCGTTGCAGGCAAACAAATTACAGGTCTCTCTGTAATTACGCGTTAAGTCGAAACCGGCTGTTTTGGATATGCCGTATACCGACCTCGGATGGAAAGGCGTACTTTCACTTTGCGGAACTTCGCGGGCCATTCCGAACATCTCACTGGAGGCTGCAAAGTAAAACTTTGCTTCAGGAACAATGTCATGGACAACAGACAGGATATAATGATTGCCGTTTATGTTCGATTGAAGAGTGGAAAACTCGTCTTCAAAACTATAAGAAACAAAGCTTTGTGCGGCAAGGTGATAGATCTCATCCGGCTTGACTACCGAAACCGCCTTATAAATCGAAGGATAACTTTCCATGGAGCCGGGTATCAGCTCGATATTATCCAAAATGTGTAAAATCCGACTCATTCTATGCTGTTCATCCTCCAGAGCAACCTGCCTTACAAAACCATAAACCTTATAGCCTTTTTGCAGCAATAGTTCCGCAAGATACGAGCCGTCTTGGCCAGTAATACCGGTTATGAATGCTTTTTTCATCTTGTGAAGCCCTTAAAGTTTTAATTTCCAGCAAAAAACTAAAATAACATTTAAATGAAAACTTATAAAAGCTTTTTATAAACTTTAATAGTCTTTGCAGCGGCTCTCTGCCAACTGAATTCCCGAACTCGGCCGAAACCGGCTTTTATGAGCTTTTCTCTTGTCTTAACGTCACCGCAAACTTCGACCACTGCCTGTGCTATCGATTCTACGCTATATGGGTCAACATACAACGCCGCCTCGCCTGCAACCTCTGGCATAGAAGAGCAATTGCTCGTTATAACAGGCACGCCGCAAGCAAAGGCCTCCAAAATTGGTATTCCAAAACCTTCATAGAGACTTGCAAAAACCAGGCCGTCAGCACAACTCAACAAATTTCCTACGTCATCTACAAGACCCGTCACAACAATGTTATCACTCTTTTTACTGGAAGCAACCAATTTGAATATATCTTCATCCCGTGGCAGGTTTCCTACAACAACCAGCTTGAAATTCTCAGGCAATCGACTTTGTGCCAAAATAAAAGCCTTAATTATACGAGAGATATTTTTGCGTCTGTCCGGTGATGAAAATACCACCAAATAGTTATCTAATGGGGTCCCTGTTTCCTCTGATAACCGCCTTTTTGTTTTTTGCTTTTCAGATTCTAGTACAGAATTAAATGTTGTGTCGGCAGCTAAATGAATAACATCTACCTTTTCGCCGGATATATCAAATAAATTGCAGAGGTCCTTTTTTGTGGCTTCTGAAATTGCAATAAAATGGTCAGCACCCCTCAGAGCAAGTTCAAACAATCCTAATTTCGATTTTTGATACAGCTCCGGCATCTTATAACGTCGCAGGTCATAAACCGTAAGAAGGCGAGGTTTATTCTTTGTCGGCGGCATCAAGTGATGGCAGCAGTGATATAAATCGAATTCACCCGTAAAATACTCCAGCTTCGGGAAATTACTCCACCGCCACAGATTCTCCAGCCATCGCATCTTTACAGATGTGCCTTTAAGCTTCGCCCAGTCTCCCAGACCTTCTTTCACAGCCTTTGCTTGTCTGGAAAAACGCTTCGAGTGAAAAAGCAGGAACTCGGCCTTTTCTTCAAGTTCTTCGAAACCCGCCAACAGACCCATCCCATACGAATAGAAACCGGAAAACCTGTTCACGAGAATCGGATTAAAATCAAATGCGATTCGCATCTGATGGACTTGCTTTCGTAACTCTGCAGACTTTTAACAACTCGGTTCTCTCACAATCTTATTCTCTGCCGGCGCAGACAAAACCGCCCTTAGGCGGGCACTATCAACTGCGTCTCGTATAGACTCTGATACAATGGGCACATACGCATAAGTTCTTCGTGTTGACCCTGTGCTATAACTCGGCCGTCGTCCATCACCACTATCACATCCGCCGTAACGACCGTGCTGAATCTGTGAGCAATTATAAAACTGGTCCTGTCACGCATAATTTCTTCGACAGCCTCGTGTATCTTGGCTTCGCTGTCGGCATCAACCTGGCTGGTCGCCTCATCGAAAATCAAAATCGAGGGATTCCTCAAAATCGCCCTCGCTATGACAATCCTCTGCAATTGTCCTCCACTGAGGCCCGCGCCCTGCTCGCCGATCACCGTGTCATAACCATCAGGCAGCAGAGAAATAAACTCATCGGCAAAAGAACGTTTCGCCGCATCTGCTATTTCCTTCCGCGTAGCACCCGGCTTACCATAGGCAATATTCGCCGCTATAGTATCGTTAAATGTCATCACATCCTGAGTAACCATCCCTATCTGGCTCCGCAGACTAAACAGCGTCACGTCGCGAGTGTCCCTTCCGTCTATCAAAATCTGTCCGCTGTCGACGTCGTAAAACCTCGGTATCAGATTCGCCAGCGTCGTCTTGCCTGAGCCGTTGGGTCCCACAATCGCGATGTTATGCCCAGCCTGCACCGAAAGGTTGATTCCCTTTAATATCGGCCTGTCTGTGCCGGGATACGTAAATACGACATCCCTGAATTCGATTTGCTTCGCCAGCGGCGGCAGTTCAACGGCGTCGTCTTTTTGTACCTCCCTCGGCTCATCCAATATATGGAACACCCGCTCGGCAGCGGCATTAGCCTGCTGAACCCGGTTCCAGACGTCGCTTGACTTACGAAACGAATCAGCCGTGGCGCCCAATAAGACAAGCAGCGTAAAGAAATCACTCGGCTGCATCGTCCCCTTGTAAACCCAGTGCGCGCCGAACACCAAACCGACACTGCCCCCTATCATCCCAAGCGTCTCCATAAGTGGACTGGCACCGGCATCCGCCCTGGCGATACTAAACTGTTGCTTCAAAAGTTTGCGGTTGACCGCCTTGAAATTGGTACCTTCGTACTCCTGCTGGTTATAAACTTTTACCACCCTGATAAAGCCTATCGCCTCTTTCAGCTTGCCCAACATTATCGCCCAGCTCACAAGTGACTTTTTGGTCGCTCGTTTTATCTTCTTGCCCAGTCCCGTAAGAGCAAAAAGTGACACAGGGGCCACAAGCAGAAATACCAGCGTCAGGTTCAGGTCTATCCACATCGCACACGCAATCATCCCCACCATCTTTATAGGCTCGCGAAGAGCCTTGCCCAGCAAAATCTTAATCCCGTCGCCGATCGACGTCGTATCTCGAATTAGTCTGCTGACGGTATCACTCGGCCCTTCTATCGCAAAAAAGCTGACCGGCACATCCATCGAATGTCTGAACGCATCCTCACGGAGCCAGGCAAGAGACGTATCAACCACCTTGTGAACCGTATAATCCTGATAAAACCGGCAGATACACCGAATCACCGTAACAATCGCCATCAAAAAGATGATAAAAATTACCGCATTTTTCTTTGTCGTCCTGTTCTGCTGGTTCGGCACGAAACGAAGAAGTCTCTGCGCATAATCGGCATAGAAAGGCTTTCTGCCGCACCGAAGATCCTGCGTCACCATCCGCAGTTTTCCTGCCTCGCCCAGACGCCGGTATTGAATCACTATCGACTTAACTTTAGATATCGTCGCCAGTTCACTAAGCAGCGTCTCCGACGGTATCCTTTCTGTTTTTTCACTGACTAAGCTGCCGCCCACACCAACAATTAAGTCATTAACCTTAAGTCCCGCCTCCTCGGCGCTCCGGCCCCTCTTTATGCCCGAAACGCGCAGATGATAGGCAACCTGAAGATTGTTCGGGTCCAGCAGTTCAATTCTGTCCGGCACATAAAAGTTTATCCCGTACCGCCCCTCACTAATCTTGCGGTCCACCCACCCGTGCAGCCCTTCCTCCCCCATCATAACTTTCAGAAGCGGCAGCACCGTCGCGATGCTGAACGAAAAAAGAACACCGATAAGCACCGCACTGCACACTATCGTTACCAGCCTGTGCCATTGCGGCCACACGTACTTAAATGCACGATTAAACGCATTCATACCGCCATTTTCCCCGTTCTTGCTTTACCCTCTCGCCCGGTCCAAAAATATCACCGCACAAAACCAACAGACAGCCCGGGCACGATAGCACACTACCGCTCACCGGTCAAGCAATTTGCAAACCCCTAAAATAATCAGCCCCACGCTCACCCTGAGTGCGGTCGAAGGGTTTTACGTGGGGTTTTGGCCGTCGAAAAAACTAAGTGTGCATAAAAAAAGGGAGACGCAGGCATTCCATATTAGCTTAACGTCACCCCGCCTCCCTGTTGCGAAGCGCCTTTATCTGTCCTGGCGAAACCGCCCGTATGCGCCTGCAACATTGCTATTTTACAAAAACCCGCAATGGCTGTCAAGCCTCACAATCTCGCGATGACCCATTTTTTTTGAAATGGCCTTGATTGTAAGATGGGCACCTGAAACAGCCTGCGTCACTTCTGGCGAATTAGAATAAGGGAGTAAAAATCCTGTTATCTTAGAGGAACTCGGGCTCAAGTCTCGAAAAAGTCGCTAAACTCCCTGCCCACAAGGGCCGATTTTCCAGTTTCAGGCAGAACAACCAACGCTCGTAACTCTGTAAGGGGGCCGACAAATTTTCTTTTGACAATGGTTTTTAGGCCGATAATATAACGGTTTCGATGCTTCTTCTGAACGGGGCGTATAGCAATAATGAGAAATGAAACAAATTACGATACCGTGTTCGGTAAAATGGCGGTCGAGCAGGGCTTTTGCACCGATGACGAGCTGCGCCATTCGATTGAGCAAATGGAGGCCCGCCGACAGGTTAATCCCACTGTCCTCGAGGATTTAATGATTGACCTGGGCTATATCACCAAAACCCAGGCTGAAAGATTAAAGCAGACCATAAAGGAAAGCAAGGCCGCCGTCCACCAAATCCCGGGCTATAAAATACTCGGAAAACTCGGTGCCGGAGCAATGGCAATAGTCTACAAAGCCGAACAGCTCAGCCTGAACCGTATCGTTGCGATAAAGGTCCTCCCAAAGCGATTGAGTGAAAACCCCGAATATGTCGAACGCTTTTACAAGGAGGGCCAGGCAGCCGCAAAGCTGAATCACAACAATATCGTCCAAGCCATCGACGTCGGCGAAGCTGGCGGCTACCACTACTTTGTAATGGAATATGTCGAAGGAAAAACTATTTACGACGACCTCTCGACCGGCAAGGTCTTTTCTGAGAACGAGGCACTCGAGATTATCATTCAGGTCGCACACGCACTTGCGCACGCCCACGCCAAGGGTCTTATCCACCGTGACGTAAAACCCAAAAATATAATGATAAACTCCGCTGGCGTCGTCAAACTCGCCGATATGGGTCTGGCCCGGGCAACAACCGACATCGAGGCGGCCCAGACCGAAAAGGGAAAGGCCTACGGAACACCGTACTACATCGCCCCCGAGCAAATCCGAGGCAAAGTCGACATCGACGGAAGAGCTGACATCTACGGCCTCGGCGCAACCTTCTACCACATGGTAACCGGAAGAGTGCCGTTTATGGCCGATGACCCTACGGAAGTTATGAGAAAGCACCTCAGAGAACAACTCGTGCCGCCCGACCATATAAACACCTCATTATCGGCAGGAGTATCTGAAGTTATTGAAGTGATGATGGCCAAGCGAAAAGAAGACCGATACAATAGCGCCGAGGAACTCCTCACTGACCTCCAGGCCGTCCGCGACGGCCAGCCGCCTATGCGGGCACACACAAGGTTTGACGTCTCAGTCCTCGAGCAGCTTGAAAAAGGCGAGGACATCATACAGGACGAAAACGTTTACGAGCGGCAGACCATCGCCAGATACCGCACCGCGCTGGTGATTTTAGGCGCCGCCGTAGTAGTATTAGGCTTAATTATTATGTTACTCGCCTTTTCCTCTTGATAATTCAGCCTCATCTGCTATCTTACCTTATTCGTTATCAATAACCAGTTACCAATAACCAACTACCGATTGAGCTATGCCGAGAGGCGGTGCACATTTTTCTTCAAACGAGTTGGCTACGGTTCTCAGCCACTACGATATCGGTGTAATTCATGAACTCAAGCCCTTATCGGCGGGCAGCCGGCGCACGCCGAAAATGGTAATTACGACCGAGAAAGGGAAATTCCTACTCAAGCGCCGCCCGAAAGGCAAAGACGACCTCTACCGGGCGGCCTTTGCGCACGCTGTCCAGGCCCACCTCACCGGCAGAGATTTCCCCCTCGCCCGTCTTTTGAGCACCTGTGACGAAAAAAACACCCTCCTGCAGCTCGACAATCACATTTATGAGTTCTTCGAGTTCATTACAGGCGTTCGCTACGACGGCACCACCGAGTCCACTATTGATGCCGGCCTGCATCTGGCAAAATTCCACAAGTACCTGGCCGACTTCGCCTATCAGCCGATACCATTGAGAGGTATCTTTCACGACGCAACAAATGTGCGAAGGCACTTGAAGACCGTCGGTGCCAAAGAAACCGCCTCGCCCGACAAAGAACTGCTGAAAGTTGCTGAAATCCTGATGACCGTCTACAACAAATCTTCCGTTCGCGTAAACGAGCTTGGATTCGACTCCTGGGCCGAGCAGGTCGTGCACGGCGACTGGCATCCAGGCAATATGCTCTTTGAGAAAGCAAGGCTCATAGCAGTCATCGATTTTGATTCGGTAAAGGTCGCGCCGCCCGTTACCGACCTCGCAAATGGTATGCTCCAGTTCTCAATCGTGGGAAATCGTCCTAACCCCGCTGATTGGCCCGCTTATCTCGATGAGGCAAAGCTTATCCAGTTCTTAAACGGCTATCGGCGGGCAATCAAACTCGACAAAGCCAAGCTGAATTCCCTGCTCGATTTGATGATTGAAACAATGATAGCCGAGGCCGTGCTGCCGATCGCCGAGACGGGCTTTTTCGGCAACCTGACAGGCCTCGATTTCCTGAAAATGATTCGACGAAAAGCCGAGTGGATTGACAAAAACCGCAACAAACTAACCGAAGCCATGCAGCCTTAGCTACACATCTGGCGCAGCCTCCTGTCGAAGGCTCCACACCTCCCGCTATGCATGCGGTTCGGAAATTTCGTTGCAAAATCCCGCTTATTGTTGAAAATGAACCGACAAAGCGGCCACAGGGACCGCCACTGTTTCGGGTTAGTTACGAATTGCTGATTAGCCGACTCTAAAGGCCAAGAGCTATATTATGGTTTTTACTCTGCACAGGTATATATTTCGAGAGACCTTCAGGGTCTTTGTCCTCGCCGCTGTGGCGCTGACATTGATTCTGAGTCTCGGCAGTATTCTGCGGCCCATACAGCAGTACGGCGTAGGGCCCCGACAGGTGGTTCATCTCATCGGTTATTTTCTGCCGATTACACTGACGTTCGTATTGCCAATGGCTGCTCTGTTTGCCACAACTTTGGTCTACGGCCGATTTGCCGCCGACAATGAGCTCGATGCCTGCAGGGCCAGCGGAGTGCCTCTGATGACCTTGGTCTATCCGGGCCTAGCGCTTGCGATTATGGTCGCCATTGCAAATCTCATCTTAAGTTTCCACGTTATGCCGGCTTTCGTACACCGAGCGGAAAAATCGCTAAAGGCCAACGCAAAGCAGATACTTTTTAGAAATATCCAGCGAAGAGGCTATTATAAGCCCCCCGGTACAGACTCCAGAATTTACGCCGACCAGGCAAATGCCGAAAATGACACCCTCGAAGGAGTAATTGTCGCAGACGTTAAAGGTGCCGACATAGAAAAGATTATCACCGCAGAATCCGCCACCGTCCGTTTTAACCCGCATAAGACATTCAACGAAGTGCTGATAACGACAGACAACACCTACCAAATGGCTTCCGAGGACTTGGCCGGCTTCAGCGCCGAATCAATGGTACTGACCCTCGAGTTTCCACCTTTGTTGGGCGATGACATAAAGTTCAAAAAAATCAGGGAAATGAAAAGAATCCGAGTCGAGCCTGTCCGGTTCTACCCCATTGAAAAGCTCGCTCGCCAGACCTACGCGCAGTTTACCGCCGAGCTGCTCGCGCAGGATATCCGCGCCAAAGGCGCCAACCCCGACAGCAGCTTCTATAACCTCCACAGCGGCAGAAAAATCGTCGAATTTACAGCGACTCGATGCACCGCCCGCGAGGAAAAAAAGGTTCAGCTGTCAGGCGATGTTGTGG
>Ga0315545_1001822_pt1 | contig 20089 bp, 20 predicted proteins | sample SalMarSW160210MG_FD_203096 | JGI IMG/M metagenome (GOLD analysis project Ga0315545, IMG submission 203096) | Salt marsh sediment microbial communities from the Plum Island Ecosystem LTER, Massachusetts, United States - Salt Marsh Sediment SW1602-10 ...
CCGTTGACCTCCTGAAACTCGTTTCCACCCTTTTTGTACCAATCCTACCAGTCCATCGGGCAGGTATAATATAGCCGCCACTAATACAATGCCGAAAATTAGCATATATAATTCGGAAAACTTGGTTACTAGGACCTCTTGTAGGTAGGTAAAAATAACGGCACCTATTACCGGACCGTAAAGCTGGCCCATGCCGCCAAAGATAGCCATTAAAACCGGCAAAAAAGAAAAGAGCACATTAAAGGCAATGTATGGGTCAATGTATGTCCATCTTGTGGCTATGGTTGCCCCGGCGGCCCCCATAAAGAAAGCGCTGATGGCAAAGGTGATAACCTTCACCCAAGTTACATTTACGCCCATGTGAGCCGCCGCCTCCTCATTCTCACCGATGCTCTGCAGGGCTAAACCAAATTTAGAGCGTTTGATAAAGTAGACAGTAAGCATTAATACCACAAAAATGATTAGCATGGCGTAATAAATAGTGTTGTAATCTATGACGACAACGAATCGGCCACGTATGCCCATTACATGAAGCTCCCAGAACACGAGAAGTTGCATGATGAGCATAACGAGGCCGAAGGTAAAGATAGCAAAATATATGCCCCTCAGCCTCAGAGTTAAGGCGCCAACAAGGAGGGCAACTATGAAACTGGCTAGACCACCAGCAACAATGAAGACAGGCAGGGGGACAGATTTTCCCAGTATGGCAGCAGCATATATACCGATCCCGAAAAATGCCGCCGGCGCCAGTGATATGTAACCGGTAGGGCCGGAAAAAAGAGTCCAGCTCACCGAAAGAATGATATACATAAAGATGCTGGTCATCAGTATGGGAGTATAACCTGAGGCATAGCGGGGTAGAGTAGCTAATAGGACTAGGATTAAGCCCAGTAACCCCAGCAAGAAAGACCTTTTAGAAATAACCCTTGCAATATCCATTTCTTTACTTCCCCATAATGCCTTTTGGTCTTACCAGGAGCAGGAGAATGAAGATGGTATAAAAGGCAGCCAGTGATAAGCTTGGCTCAATATAGCTTACTACACTGCCAATAATACCCAGTATAAAACCCCCCAGAAAGCTGCCCGGAATACTGCCTAATCCACCTAGGACAACCACAATGATGGCAATTATGGTATATTGGAGACCCATAGTCGCTTGAATAGAGAAGCACATGCTATAAAGCACGCCGGCAAAACCAGCCATTAAAGCACCAAGACCAAAGCATAAAGCCAGCACCTGGTTAATGTTCACCCCCATAAGTCCCGCCGCCGTCGGGTCTTGAGCCGCCGCCCTCATTGCTTTCCCCATGCGGGTACGGATTAAAAAGATATAGAAGGCTAAACCTATGCCTACGGCAAAGCCAAGGGTTACCAGGCGATTGGCGGCAAATATCGCTCCCCATAAATTGACCGGAGAAGCTAAAAAGGAGTACGCTTGTGAGGCAGAACTCCAGATTATTAAAGCTATATTTTGAATGATGTAGAGGAGACCAAAGGTGGCTAATAGGGAACTGCCTTCAAAGGCAGCTAATGATGGTGCCGACTTCCAGAGGCTCCGGAACAAAGTCCGGTGAAGTAGAAAACCTATTATGAATATAAGAGGACCGACAATAACTAGAGAAATCAGGGGGTTAATGCCAAATGTTGTGTACAGAATCAAGGTGGAGAAAGCGCCGAGCGTAATAAATTCACCGTGAGCGATGTTCAGCACCCGGGCAACACCGTACTGCAGGCTCAAGCCCATAGCAATCAGGGCATAGATGCCGCCCATCAATAAACCACCAATCACTATGTCCAGGGTTTTCAGCAACAACATAATGATAGCTTCCTAGCTCTGGTAATTATGGACGCAGGCTATCTCAAAGGTGCAGGATAAGTCCTGGGAGAAAATAACCACTCTCTCATGAGCTGTTATCTTTACACCCTTTAAACAGCCTGCTCACTCTTATCGCACTATTAGATACTACTTAGTACCCTAGGTTTACTCCGGTGGTGCTGGCCACGCCGGCTTGGGGTAGATAGGTGGTGCGGTGCGCTTGGCACCAGTGTCGATGACTTCAAATGTGCCACTTTGCCACTGACCAATCTGCCCGAGATAGCACGGAACTGCCAGAATTCCGCCACCGGCACCTCCAGCGCTCATATCAAACCAGGTATCCCCCAGAACCGTAGTGAAATGCTCCGTAGCCATTACATCCCTTATCTTTGCTTGGTCAAGAGTACCTGCCTTCTCTATAGCCTGCTGGAGACATTGCACCCCAGCATAGTAGTGTATAGCTCCCCACCAGTCAGATTGTCCTATACCCCAGCGGGCGATGAATTTATCAGCGAATTCTTTGGCTGCGGGAGAGCTTTTGGCGTTCCAGGCACCAAAACCCATTATTCCCTCCGTCATTGGGCCAAAGGCGTCATAAAAGAATTGGAAACAGGCCCCAGGGCCGATTACCATGGCCTTCGGGTTATAGCCAAGCCCTATTGACTGACCGACGGTTGACAGGCTTGTAGGGGGATAGGTATAAGAGCAAAGGGCATCGGCTCCGGTATCTCTGGCCGCCTTCAATTGTAGCTCTATGTCCGCAGCGAAAGGCGGAACGGCCTCAGCCATAAGTATTTGAATATCATGCACCAGGAATTCGCTGAGAGATGTATGGTAATACTCTACGCCATGGAGGTCATTGATGTAGACTATCGCCGCCGTCTTCACGCCAAGTTCGTCAAAAATTTCGCACAGAACCGGTATTTGGTAGTGGTCGGAGTAATTCAAGATGGCAAAGACGTAGGGTAGTTCAGGAAGCATGTCGGTGAGGGTAGTACAACCACCCTCGGCTCCCAGGTATACATACCCGTACTTATTGGCTAGAGGGGCGGAGGCATAGAGGAAAGCGGTGCTACAGTTGGGGAACAGAAAGTCGACTTTATCCTCTAAAATCAGTTTTTCAATCAGCCTCGACGACGTGCCCAAATCACTGGTATCATCATATACCTTCAACTCTATAGGTAGGTTTTTGCCGTAGTCCTTCACATATAGCCCGCCGTCAGCATTGACCTCTTCCACCCACAGGTTCATGACTGGCCCGAAGGCATAGTCTCCGATAGCTTGTAGTGGGCCGGAGAGAGGCCTGGCCGCACCAATGACGATTTTGTCTTTGGCTGCCGGGGGTGCGGGGCAAGCGGTAACTAAGGGTACTACTAACGCTACTACTAGTGCTAACGCTATCGCCCCAAAAATTACCTTTTTCTTCACTATATTCCTCCTCACTTCCTAAGACTTCAAACTGTGTTATGTCTTGTTAGCTTAAATCTTATATAGCCGTCCCTCCTTTCACTATAATATCAGCTTTGGTAGCTTAATAGGCTTGTGAGATATGCTTTGCGCTGCTGAAAACCTTTCTTGCCAGTAGTAAAACATCTCCGAGGCATGTGGCGACTCCTTAGTGCTCTGTGAGTATACTTCGCCGCCCTAGCTTTGTCAACAGGATAGCCTGCAAAAATATTCTTACTAATTCTACAGCTGTGTAAGAGAGGTGGGGAGGGTTCAGAGCCTTTACAGATCACACGTGGCGGGGTAATATTTCTCCGAGAGCCGGTTGCGGGACAACTGGCAAAGGCGAGTTACGCTGGGGGTGGTTGTGAAAGCGGTGATAATGCCCGGCTTTTCAGAGCTGTACACTGGCTAAGGGGTTCTACTTTTTCCCTTTGCCTTTCTCCCCCTTTTTCTTTAGTGCCCAGAAGACCTTCTCCGGCTGGGCGGGAAGGTCCTTGATCCATACCCCGGTAGCATTGTAAATGGCGTTAATCACCGCCGGTGGCGCTGAACAGCAACTTCCCTCGCTTGCTTCTTTAGCCCCAAACGGCCCATAGGGGTCGTTGGTTATCACATGCTTTACCTGCGTCATGGGTGCTTCACAAGCGCGGGGACGCTTATAGTCTATCAGATTGGGGTTGAGGGTCTGCCCTCTATCCATCTTAAATTCCTCATACAAGGCGGCGGCAACCCCCTGGTGATATGACCCACCCTGGCATTGAGTCTCTACTGCCTGAGGGTTAAGCGGAAAGCCGCAGTCATGGGCAATAACGCTATTATCGGTGCATTTTACCACCCCCGTCTCCACATCCACCTCCACCTCGACCGCCTGAGCGGTGAAACTATAATTAGTCCCGATATCACCCACCCCTCTACTGAAATCAGCCAAGCCTAATAGCGTTATTCCCTGGGTGGAATAGCCACGGCCAATGATGACCTTGCCTGGTGTGTCGTAGCAGGCAGTCCTCACCAGCCTCCACCACGGCATGCTCTTCTGGGGGTTCGACTTGACAAAGACCTGCTTATTCTTAATCTCAACCTCTTCCGGTGTTACGCCAAACTGCTTGGCGGCGACCTCAAGGAGCTGCTGTTTGGCATCCAGGGCAGCATTTCTGGCCGCCTGACCAGCAAGCACCGTGACCCGGCTACCATAGCTGCCCGGGTCAACCGGCGTAAATGCAGAATCCACCCTCTTCAGGTCTATGTCCTCCAGCCCTATACCAAGTACCTCGGCAGCGATAGCACAGGTTACTGTGTCTGAACCCTGCCCTACATCAGAAGCCCCGGTAAGGTAGTTGACACTACCGTCCTCACATACCCGGATAATGGCGGCACAGGCGTTGTGGGCACTCAGCTTTGTCCCGCTGTTATATGTTGCCGCAGCAAAACCCATGCCGTAGGCCTTGTCACCTTCCACCTTTTTGTGTCCCTTTACCTTTTTCCAGTTTGTGGCCTCAGCAACCTTTTCGATGCATTCCTTTACCCCACAGCTCGCCACGTGTACTTCGTTGACTGTCTCATAAACCTCGCCCGGCTTGGGGTTTTCAATAGCATTCCTGAGCCTGATCTCCACCGGGTCTATACCGAGCTCTTCAGCTATCATGTCTAACTGAACGTCGGCAGCAAAACGGCTATGGTATAGCCCATGTCCCCTCATCGCTGCCGAACTCGGGTTGCTGGTGAAGTAGTTATAGGCATCAAATTTGAAATTAGGCAGCTTATAGGGCATGGTCATACAGGTCCCGACAAGAAACATGGTAAGCGGGCTCATACGGGTATAAGCACCGCCGTCGGCAACCGCCTTGACGTAGGTAGCTGTTAATATGCCATCCTTGGTGACCCCCGTCTTTACGGTAATCCACATAGGATGACGCCGGAGACAGGTGGTGAGCTCGTCAAACTGGGTGTACACCATCTTCACCGGCCGGCCTGTCTTCTTAGCCAGCATGGGGGCGGCAAAATCACAGTGTACCATGTCATTCTTAGTGCCACCAAAGTCAGAGCCGATAAAAGGTTGTATTATTCGTACATTGCTCAGAGGCAAATTAAAGCACCGGGATAGAATTCTATAGGGAAAATATGGGCTTCCCTTTGCCCCCTGATAAACCAGGTGATTGGGGTCAGGCCAGTAGGCTACTACTGCCGGTGGTTCAATATATCCCTTGGCCATGCGGGGGGTCTGGAAGGTGTCCTCACGGACAAGATGAGATTCGGCAAAAGCCTTGTCGACATCACCAAAGCTCCAGTGGTACTCAACACATATGTTCCCCGGGCGGTTCTCATGAATCAGGGGTGCCCCTTCCTGCATCGCCTCAAAGGGGTCGAAGACACCGGGGAGCGGCTCATACTCTACCTCAATGAGGTCGCAGGCTTCTTCAGCAGTCTCCTCGCTAGTAGCGGCTACTGCTGCCACCCCCTCATACTGGTATCGCACCTTGGTCGTGGCAAGGGGCTCCTCGTCCCGGGTCTCCCGGCTCCAGCCCCATTTGAAATCGCCGAAGTCCTTGCCGGTAATCACTGCCATCACTCCGGGCAGCTTCTTGGCTTTGCTGGTATCAATATTGAGTATCCTGGCATGAGCATACGGGCTTCTCTTTATCTGGCCCCATAGCATGTCAGGCAGTTCAATATCGGCGGCGTACTTCGCCTGGCCGGTAACCTTATCCCTGGCATCCACCCGGGGCATTGCTTTTCCTATAACCGAATAATTACCGAAGGTCTCTCCCATTCTACTGTCCTCCTCGCATCTTTCCAGCAGCTATCTCTATGGCTTCGATATATTTAACGTAACCTTCATCGGCACACAGATTGCCCTGTATCGCCTCCCTTACCTCGTCTCGAGTTGGGTTTGGGTTCTCATCTAGTAATGCCTTAGCCGACATTATCATCCCTGGTGTGCAGAACCCGCATTCTACCGCCCCGTACTCGACCATGGCTTCCTGGATGGGATGAAGCTTGTCCCCATCAGACACCCCTTCAACGGTGGTAACCTGGCGCCCATTAGCCTGCAACGCCAGTATGGAACAGGACCTGACCGCCTTACCATCAATATGAACGGTACAAGCACCACAAGCGCTCTCGAGACAACCTACCTTGGTCCCCGTCAGCTTGAGTTTCTTCCGCAAAACGTCCACAAGCAGGGTATTTGGCTTCACCATTAGCTTATAAGGCTTCCCATTAACCGTTAACGCTAGTTCCTTCGCTTCGCCTTTCACGCTATACCTCCTATGACGCTGCCCTGGCTCTTTCCAGAGCCTTTATCGCTGCCCGTCTTACGAAGACCTTCACCATCTCCCTCCGGTATTCGGCGGAACCATGAACATCGGCAGGGGGGGCGGTTTCTGTGGCGGCTACCTCACCAGCTTCGGCAAGCAGGGCATCGGTAACTGCCTCCCCGATCAATCGCTTTTCCGCCTTTTGAGCCCTTAGCGGGATGGGAGCACAGCTGCCGAGGGCTATCCGGGCATCCTGACAAACGCCATCGCCTGGGCTCAGGGTGATTGATACCGCTGCCCCGACAATTCCCATATCCCCCTTCATCACCGTAAGCTTCTCGTAAGCGGTGCCAGTATGAGGTGGCGGGGTTGGCACCTGAATCTCGGTGAGCATTTCTCCAGTCTGAAGGTCAACCTCAAGATAGTCCTTGGAAAATTCCTCCGTTTCAATAATTCTCTCCCCGGCTGAACTAGCTATTTTCAACTTAGCGTTTAGGGCGATTAAGACCGGTGCCGGGTCGCCGGCAGGGTCACCGTGGCAGAGGTTGCCCCCGATGGTACCCCAGTTTCGAGTCTGGATTGTAGCCAGATTTCGCTCCATCTCGTTGAGCACTCCGAAATGCTTCTGGATAACTGGAGATTTCTCTATGGCTCGATGTACAGTCAATGCCCCAATTCTCAAGCCTTTCCCCTCATCGTATTTTATATAGTCCAGAGCTGCTATGCCCTTGATGTCAATCAAGTATTCGGGTGCGAACAGACCTTGCTTCATGATAACCAGCATCGACTGCCCACCGGCAATGATTTTAGCCTTTTCTTTGTACTTAGAAAATAGAGAAAAGGCTTCCTTAACTGTTTTGGGGGCAAAATACTCAAAATCGGCTATCATTTGAACTCCTCAGTCCAAAAGTGGCTATATCATACAAAACCTTTTGGGTTCCTGTCAAAGTTGCTCGTCAGCGAATGGAATATTTGCTTGAATTGTTTGGTCAGAACGTGATAGACTAAAGATGCTATGTAGTTCTCCTTTTTCACTTGTCTCCTTTCGAGTAAGCCCGGTGATGAGCCGGGCTCACTCATTTGTTGAAGCGCCTATTAAATACAACTGACAGGCCTCTTCAATAGCCTGACTGAGGAGGATTACTGACATACTAGCTAGGTTATCAGATATCACAAAAGAGGCTTTTGTGCAACGGTGGCTTGATTTGTGGTATTGACAGAGCTATCATCTAAAAGCATGAAAGAATGAATACAGCATAAGGAGGTAAAAGGATGAAACAAAGGGCACCTGCTTTACCAGATTCCCCCACCTTCCAGCAGCTTTGGGATGCCCTTGGCTCAAAGCTGATTGAAACCGCACAGGGGCATCTGCTTTACACGCAGGGGGTCAGAGGTTCAAGTCCTCTACCGCCCACCATCCTTCCCCTCGGGCAAGAACGGCATATCCCGACTCAGGTATCGATGAGTCCTATCTGATCCCAGCCAAGGCCGTCGTTGGTGCTCACTGAGAAGGCGCTCTGGTCATGGCTGGCGCCACCGATAGTGCTTGTGCCGCAGTAGGCTACAGTACCATCTGGAGACCAGGCAACTTGAGCTTCATTCGGTCCGGTAGGCGGCTTGAGACTGGGATTCCAAACGGGGGCCCCAGACTGCGGATTGGATGTAAAGTAAACCTGCGTCTTCAGTTCACCGGGGATAGCCGTCCTTGCGCCAGCTAGCAACTTGCCCTGATAGGTGGTGCCATAATAGGCAATACTTGAGATGATGCCGCCGCTCGCGTAGAGCCGGCTGCAAAGGGTGTCACTGAGGCGGTAGACATCATCGCCGGGGCTGCCCCCCACGCCATCAGACCAGCAGGCGTAGACTTGCCGCGATGATATGTCTGAGCCATTATAGTCTGAAGGCAAGGCTAGGTCAGCGGAGATAAGGGGGGAACCGGGGGTATCGGCGCCTGCCTGACAGATTTCGACTGGATACCCTGGCGCTACGTTATTGTTCCAGGTCATCGTGCCGCCGCTACTTATACCGATATAGAGATAGGTGTCATCGGTATCAGGGGCAGGACCAGTCGAGACAATAGCCAGCATGGTCCTATCCCCGGCAAATGATGGCGAGTACTCTATGGCGAAGACATCAGTGCCTAATATTGGCGGCACTCCCGGCAGCCAGCCGGGGGCACCGCTACTTACGTCTGTCCAGCCCGCCAAGGGGATAGTAAAGACCCAGACTCTACCACCGCCGTTACCAGTTGAGGTACCAACGGCGATTTCCCTAGCCGACGCGCCGTATGCTGGGGAGATGGCAAGGCACTGAACGCGCTCGCCAGCAGCCAGATTGCCTGCCAAACCCATTGGGGAAAAACTAATCCCGCCGTTCATTGATAGACAAACCTCACTTCGGGAGTTAGTTATTACAGCGACTATCTCAGCGGTATCCGGGGCTACTGCCAGCTCGTTCCAAGTTGCGGCACCGCTAACGCCAGCGGATATGTTCACCCAGCCGTGGCCACCGTGGCTTGACTTGTAAAGCTGTGAATTTACCGCATCGAGGGCATAGATGCTCTCACCATCAGAACCGACGGCAATACGATTCACCTCGCTGTTTCTAAGTATCAGTAGACCGCTTGAAGGTACAGCAGCTATGGTAAAACTGCTGGTCGCTGGGGTTGGGTCAATATTGCCCGCCTTATCCTGCGCCTTGACATAGAATACATATTGCCCATCAGGCAGGCCGGTATAGGTCTCGTTAGTGTCTGCAGTGAACGCAGAATACTCAGCGTCATACCCTCCTAGCTTGTATGAGTAGACCAGGTCAGCGGTTATGGTACTATCATCACTGCCTGTCCACTCGAAGCTTACCTCGCTATAAGCTACAGTTTCAGCCGGGGCACTGACTATCGTCGTCTCTGGCGGCGTCGTATCTGTGGGTAGTGGCGTTTCTTCGGCTGGCGGTATCACGCTTATCGTCGCCGGCAAACTTTCGTTGCCACTGATATCTACTGCCGTTACCGCAAAGTAATAAGTGGTTCCATACTCCAGCCCGGTTGCTTGGTATCTGGTGGCGATAATATCTGTTTGGGTGAGTGTCACTCCAGCGACACTTATTATTTCTGCATCGCTCAGGTATACATTATAATGGTCAAAGTCCTCAGCAGTGCTCGGTTCCCAGCTTAAGACCACTGTGCCATCATGGGCATCACTGGCAGCCAGACCGGTTATTGCCGGTGGGGGTGTAGTATCAGGCGGAGGTAACGGCGTAGTGCAGCCACATAAGATAGCGGCTATTAAGACCAATGGGGTTAGATAGCTCCACTTCATCGCTGGCTCTCACACCCTCAGCTAATCCATGTGCTCCATCACTTTTCTCGCCGGCTTTTTCCCGAGCAACACCATGCCGAAATTGTCAAGCCTCTCTTGAGTCCTGGGGTCTACGTCGTGCCAACGGGCAATAAATTCCTCTTCCGTCATCCATGTTCTCCGAAACGACGATGGGTCTTCAAAGATAATGATGTTATCGTAGTACCCAATAAAAACCACGTAATGACCATCATCGTCGTCATCCTTCCAGTCTTCAAGGGTCATGTACCTTTCTGCCCATGCCTGGACGAGCACAATGACGGGGTGGTTTTGGTCCACATACTGCTTTACCGTCTCCAAAGAAAAGCCGCTTTTTGCCACCACCTGAAACCCCCTTTTCTCCGCCACAGCTATCATATTCTTTACCGGTGTTCCGTCATTGTCAACTCCCAGCGCTCTAATCAACCTATCTTCGCGAACGTTCACGCCATAATACGCCATGACAAGCTGCAATGCTTTTGCTCCGCAATCAAAATCAAAGGTCTGTATTCCGCCCGGTAGATCAATCATGATTATGACCTCCTATATTATAGCCCCCCTTGCTCTTTATAGAGCTTAACTATTCTAGCGTAGCTTTTAGAGGCATCCTCTACCCAGAATGACTGCTCTGGCGAAACCCGCCCCTTGATTTTCCCGGGAACGCCGACAACAAATGAGTTGTCCGGAATCTTCATCCCCTCGCTGACCAAGCAGTTAGCCCCGATGATGCAGAAATTGCCAATTTCAGCATCGTGAAGTATGGTGGCGTTCATGCCGATGAGAACATTATTCCCAATCTTATGGCAGTTAACCACCGCTCCATGACCAATATGCACCTCGTCCCCGATGGTGACATCCTCCATATCAGCGTGGGGTGAACCGGAGTGAATAACGCAGTTATCTTCCAGGGCGGTGTTTCTGCCAATTGTTATCTTGCCAAAGTCAGCGCGAATCACTGCCCCCGGCCATACACTGGAATCTTCACCGATTTCAACATCGCCGACAATACATGCTGCCTCGCTAACAAGGGCTGATTTGGCTATCTTCGGCGTCTTGCCGTTAAAGGCCTTAATCATTCTTACCTCCTAGCTTTCTTATCCGGCAGAGCAGGGCTTTAAGCTCAGGATAGCCGGTAACCGGGTCACGGGGCTCAAGCTCGGTGAGCAGGTTGGCATTAGCCTCCGCCCAGCCGTGGGGGATGCTGACAATACCAGGCAACAGGTCTTCGGTTGTCCTGAGCCTCATTTTTATCTCTCCCCTCTTTGTTTCTATAGCCGACGTATCACCATCAGCAATGCCATATTTCTTGGCAGTATCAGGGTGGACCTCGGCGAGTGGTTCCGGGGCAGTCCGCTTGAGTGCCGGCACATCCCTGAGTTTGGTATGGGTGTACGCCGGGATACGGGCACCGGTGGTCAGGATTAGAGGATATTTACGTGCCAGCTCGGGGCGGCTTACCGGGCTCTGGCTGGGCTCAATGTGAACTGGCAGGGGGTCATAGCCATTCTCAGCCAGGGTCTGCGAGTAAATCTCAATCTTCTTTGACGGTGTCCGGAGCTCACCCCTTTTCACCATATCATACTTCTTTTCGGCAAAGAAGGCCCCTTCGGGATTTTCCTCGGTTAGCTGCTTGATGGTCAGTCCGGTGGGCTTCAGCCAGTGTTCCACCACCTCCTCATCGGTTTGCCAAGGGAAGAGGTCACTGTAGCCCATCCTCCTCCCCAGCTCACACCAGAACTTCCAGTCAGGCAGGCTTTCCCCGAGCGGCTCTATCACCCTTTTGCGAAGTAGGATATAGGGCAGACCGCTGGTTAAACTGTAAATATAGCCGATGCCAGTCCGTTCCATAAATGAGCAGGCGGGGAGGACAATATCCGCCATCTCGGCGGTTTCGGTCATAAACAGGTCCATTACCACCAGAAGCTCTGGCTTTTCCAGGGCTTTTTTAACCTTGCTGGAGTCGGGCAGGGTGAGGGCTGGATTTCCACCGCTAATAATCAGGGCTTTAATCGGGTATGGCTTCTCATCAAGTATGGCATCCGGCAGACACATTGCCTGACCGAAGGGGGAGCGATGACCCCAGAGACTGTGGAACAAGGGGTGCTCAGCAGCACCGATGGGGTCTTCGTCAACCTTGATGCTGAGACTGCCCAAGCGGGCGAAGGGGACACCAACCCAACCACCGGGGACATCAATATTTCCGGTAACCACCTGCAGAATAGCCAGGGCGCGGTGGGTCTGGAGACCATTTATGCGCTGGTCCAGGGAGCAGGTGCCGGGAACGATGGACGCTGAGTCAGCGGCGGCAAATACCCGGGCAATCCTCCTTATTTCATTGGCGGGAACGCCGGTTATTTCCTCTACCCTCTGCGGCGGGTACTGCTTAATGTGCTCCGCCAGCTTATCAAAGCCAATGGTATTTTTGCCGACGAATTCCCTATCATAGAGGTCTTCAGCAATAATTACATTCAGCATACCCAGGGCCAGGGCGCAATCGGTTCCCGGTCTTATCGGGATATAAGTCCCCCTCTTCGCCAGCGAGGTGCGCTTGGGGTTAATAACAATAAGCTTCAGCCCCTTATCCAGCGCTTTATAGAGCTTAGCGGCTAGAGGTAGCCTTGAGTTATCCGGGTTATGACCCCAGAGGATAACGCACCCCGCCTTTTCTGGCTCCTCAAGGAGAAAGGTGCCGAAGGTCAGCCGGTGAGCCAGAATGCGGCAAACATAGCACATACTATCCATTGAGACGAGGTTAGGGGTGCCGTAGGCACCGCCGAAACGGCGGGCAAAGGTAGATAGCTCATTATTCTCCACACCGACTGAGCCACAAAAGATAGCCAGGGCATGGGCGCCGTATTCATCCTTAATCTTCTTCAGCTTTTGGGCTATCTCATCCAGAGCCTCATCCCACGAGATTCTCTGCCAGCCACCCTTTGCCTTTTTCATCGGGTATTTGAGTCTGTCCGGGGAATAGACATAGTCCACCAGATGCCTGCCCTTGGGGCACAACACCCCCTGGTTCATTGGATGTTCTGCCATACCCTCCACCCTTACCAGCCTGCCATCATCAACGTAGGCGTTTATGCCGCAGCCCCAGACGCAAAGTATGCAGTCAGTCTTAACCTGCTCCAATGATAGACCTCAGCCAAATTAAATATTAGATAAAATTCCCCTTGTCTAACTTTTCCTTAAGATAACCGATAAACTCATCCGCCTTCTTTTTTGGCGGTTTAGTTGCCAGACTGACGCCAACAAAGAGAATAGCACAAACGATAAATCCCCAAGTCCCCGGCCACCAGCCCAAAGGCTTCCAACCGGTTACCTGGAAAAGCAAGACCACGATGGCACCAACGATGCAGCTGACAATAGCCCCAGGCGCTGTCGCCCGCTTCCAGAAAAAGGCGCCGAAGATAGCTGGCACCGCCATCAGAAGACCGGCTGAAGCCGCTGAGGAGAGGGGGGCAATCATAAAAGCCAACCCGGTTTTGCCCGCTGCCCACCAGGCGAAGATGAAGGCGATAACGGCCATAATCGGGATGACCCACTGCCCCACCCTGAGTTCCCTCCTCTCTGAGACCCTGGGGTTGATAAGACCCTTGTGGATATCACGCGCCCACACTGAGGACAGGGTGAGCAGGATAGAATCAATAGTGGAAATGGCTGCCGCGGTGATACCAATCATGACGACTATAGCCAGACCCATTGGTATTATGGGCAGGGCGAGAAGGGTGGGTGTCGCCAGGTCTGCGTTCTCCAATCCCGGAACCAGCAAGGTGGCACCAAAACCCCACAACACCGATATCAGGGTATAGATGAAGCCAAAGATGAGAAAACCACCCAGCATCTGCTTCATGGCGGTGACCGATTTAGGAATAAAGAGCCGCTGGCTTACCTGAGGATTTGATATTAAGAAGAAAAGCCAGGGGAGGGCAAGACCGATAAACATGTTAATGTTAAACGCCCCCTTGGCGGTAGGCACGGTCAATAGCCCCGGTGATGCCGACTCCAGCTTGCTGAAAAAGGAGCCGAATCCACCCAGCGCCGCAACTACGACCCCCAGAACCGCCGCCGAGGTGACAATCATGACCAGCGCCTGGAAGGCATCAGTCCAGGCAACCGAGCGCATACCGGCAATATTTGACCAGGCAATGGCACAGAGGACAGCAATTATAATCCCGGCTACCACCGGTATTGCCCCCTGGCTGATGCCGTTCATCAAATAGCCAACGCCCATGAGCTGGACGGCTCCGTAAGGGACTAAAAAGACCAGAGCCAGTATGGCGGCGGTAGCCCCAACCCACTTGCTCTGGTAGCGGTCACTCAAAAGCTCCATTGGCGAGACATAGCCGTACTTTCTCCCCACCAGCCAGAAGCGAGGCAGGAAGAAGACCATCATAAACATCCCGCAAAGATAGGTTAGCTCAAAGCCCAGGGCACCGACCCCGCTCAAATAGGTCAAACCAGCCAGCCCAATCATCATAAAGGCACTATAAGTCGTAGCGCTGTAGGTCAGAGCCGAAACAAAGCCACCAACCTTGCGGTTTGCCAGGAAAAATTCGCTCATCCCCACCCCCAACCCCCGTCTTGCTATCACGGCAATGGCTAGCCCCACAGCGATATAGATGGCAATACCAAACCATACCCAAAGGGTGATGCTCATCGCCTCGCCTCCTTCCATCCGAGGAAGATGACGAAGGCGCTGATAATAGCCACCACCACCCATATCGTCCAGAAGAGAAAGGCACCGCTCATCTTCTCAATATGGGTGAGGACAAACCAGGGGATAGCAATATCCAGCGCCAGTAGAAACCCAAACCAGGTCCATGCCCATCCCGTCTTACTCATTCTGAACCTCCGCCATTAAGAGCTACTTTACTTATAAATATTCTTTAACTTATACTTCTTAAAGGGTGTTTGAATTAAGGCGCCCCCTGCCTTAATAAAGCTGGCTCAGCTTCTCTTCTATCTCCGCCTCGCTCTGGAAAGCGCCAACCTTAATATGTTGAATTATGCCCTCGCTATCAATGAAGAAGGTGGTAGGAATATTTCGGATACCGTACTGCGCGGCAACCTTCCCATCGCTGTCAAGCAGCACGGGAAAGAAAAGCCCCTGACTCTGCATAAACCCCTCTACCTCTTCAGGGCTCTCGCCGATATTGATTGCCATCAGCACCAGCCCCTTTGCCTGCCACCCATAATAGATTTGCTGTATATAGGGCATTTCGTAAGCGCAGGGGGGACAGTAGGTTGCCCAGAAGTTGATTAGCACCGGACTGCCCTGAAGGTCGCTGAGGGAGGTGGGCTGCCCGTCACTACCCTGAAACTGAAAATCAGGCGCCGGCTTGCCTACCTGTGGACTTTGACCACCACAGCCAGCTAACAATATCCCCAAGCCCAGTATTATTGCCAGTATTACCGCTAACGTTTTGTTCATAGCTAATCCTTTCTAATTCTACCCTAAATTGCACCCCCAAGCCAGCTTAGATTGCCGGTGAGGATGAGTATGCCCACGGCGATGAGCAGTAAGCCGCTGATAATATAGCTCCACTTAGCATAGCGCTGAATACGCCTCAAGAGGGGGCGGAGGGAATCAAAGGCGGCGCCGAGAATGAGGAAGGGCAGGCCGAGCCCCAGAGAATATATAGCCAGCAGGGAGGCTCCCTGCCAGGCGGTTTCCGAGCTCCAGGCGAGGGTCAGGATGCCGCCCAGTATGGGGCCGACGCATGGGGTCCAGGCAAGGGAGAAGATGGCGCCAATGAGCAGGGAGCGCAGATAACCGGCGGTGGCGCCCACCGATGGAGCCAGCCGCCGCTCGTAGTTAAGCCAGGGGATTTTGATGGCGGCTAATAGAAATATGCCGAAGGCTATGAGCAAACCGCCGGCTATGGCACGGGTGAGCACCGTATTGGCGCCGAGGGTAAAGCCAACCAGCCCGACGCTGGCACCGAGGACGGTAAAGACCAGGGTGAAGCCGGCGACGAAGCTGAGCGAATGAAAAAATAGGGGCAGGCGTTTTCTGTCAGCCTCCGGCTCAAGTATTTCCGGGCCGCAGACGCTAGCCAGATATACCGGCACCAGTGGCAACACGCAGGGGGAGAGGAAGGAGAGTAGCCCGGCGCCGAAGGCAAGTAAAAGCGATGTCTGTTCCATGTTCTAAGTAATCTAACCAATTTGACCCCAAATATCAAGCCAGCCCTGGGAGCAGGTTACAATCCAGGGCAAAAAGTTCTATAATGGCGGGAATAGAGATGCCAGAACTTCTTTCCAATACCATCAAGATGATAAAGCCTCTGGATAGGGAGGCAATGGACGGCGCCCGCTCCAGGCAGGACACCATGACCAAGCCGCAGGGTAGTCTGGGCAGGCTGGAGGAACTGTCTATCAAGCTGGCGGGCATTCAGGGTAGAGCTATACCCCAAATCAGGCACAAGGTCATTTTCACCATGGCTGGCGACCATGGGGTTGCTGCTGAGGGGGTAAGTGCCTACCCCGCCGAGGTTACCGCCCAGATGATTTACAACTTTTTGCGGGGTGGGGCAGGGATAAACGTGCTGGCTCACCAGGTTGGGGCAAGGGTTGTCATCGTTGACATGGGGGTGGCCGCCGAGCTTGAGCCCCACCCCCAGCTTGTATCCAGAAAGATTGCCCCCGGTACCCAGGACATGTTTTTACGCCCGGCGATGACCCCGGAGCAGGCAGTGAGGGCGATAGAGACCGGGATTGAGCTGGTGGGGAGTGAGGTGGCTAAGGGCTTTGATATCGTTGGCACCGGCGATATGGGCATCAGCAATACCACTTCAAGCAGCGCTATCTGCGCGGTGATGACGGGGAGACCGGTGAGCGAGGTTACCGGGCGAGGTGCCGGTCTCACCGATGAACAGCTCGCCCACAAGGTAGAGGTAATCCAACGGGCGCTGGCAGTCAACCACCCCGACCCCAAGCAGCCCTTAGATGTGCTGGCAAAGATAGGAGGCTTTGAGATTGGGGGGCTGGTGGGAGTAATGCTGGCGGCGGCGGCTTACCGTATACCGATAGTTTTAGACGGCTTTATCTCTGGGGCAGCCGCCCTTATCGCTACAGTGCTGGCACCGAGACTTAAGGACTTTCTTATCGCTGCCCATGTTTCGGTAGAACCGGGGCATAAAGTGCTGCTCCGCCATCTAAGGCTTAAGCCGCTACTTAACCTGAGCATGCGCCTGGGTGAAGGCACCGGCGCCGTGCTGGGAATATTTCTGGCCGAGGCAGCCGCCAGGACTCTGGCTGAGATGTCAACCTTCGCTGAAGCCGGGGTATCGGAAAAGGAGAAATAATTGGGATTCCTGACGGCGTTAAGGTTTTTAACCATTATACCCCTGCCCGGGGGCAAGCTTAGCCCCAGGGAGGTCGGACGCTCCCTCGCTTACTTCCCTGCCGTCGGGGCTATTATCGGGCTTATATTGATTGCCTTGAACTGGCTGCTTGGTCTCCTCCTGCCTTCGGCAATAGTTAATATACTGCTCGTCGTTTCCCTAGCGATAATCAGCGGCGGTCTGCACCTTGACGGCTTCGTTGATACCTGCGACGGCATGGTCGGGCATAAGACAGTGCGTGAGAGGTGGCGGGTGATGAAGGATAGCCGTGCTGGTGCCTTTGGTATAATCGGCGTCTCCTGCCTCTTGCTGGTGAAATATATCTCACTAAATAGTGTGCCCGCTGACTGGCTGGTGCTAACCCTGTTGCTTATGCCAGTGCTAAGCCGCTGGGCAATGGTCTACGCTGTTTTTGCCTACCCCTACGCCAAACCATCAGGTCTGGGAAAGGCGTTTAAGCAGGAGGCTAGCTTGCTAGTATTTCTGGTGGCGACAGTTATCGCCCTGGCTATAGCCGTGCTTCCGGCACAATTTGCTGGCCTGGTTATAATGCTTGGTGTCTGGATTATAGTAATGGCTATTGCTTTCTATCTCAAGGGCAGGTTTGGCGGGCTCACCGGTGATAACTACGGGGCAATAAATGAGATAGCTGAGGTCTTGGTCCCCATCCTGGTATGTCTGCTGGCTCATATCGGGTGGCTGGGCTAAAATATTTTTGGGGGGGGGAGGTTAATAAATATTCTGCTAATCGGTGGCGCTGGTAGCGGCAAAAGTCACTTTGCCCAGGAGCTTGCCCTCAAACTTGGTGGGGCGGTGCTCTTTGTGGCTACCGCCGTCGCCGGCGATGAGGAGATGCTCAAGCGCATTGACAAGCACCGAAGGAAAAGACCGCCCGCCTGGAACACCCTTGAGGTCACCACCGAGGTGGGTAAAAATATTCTCCAGAAAATCGGGGGGGCTCGGGTGGTGATTGTTGATTGCATCACCCTTCTGGCTAACAATATCTTCAGCCAGTATAGCGAGCAAGGTGAGCCGATTGATGCCCCCCTCATTGAGAAAAGGCTCACCGCTGAAATAGAAGAGCTAATTGAGTGCACTAATCATGTTGATGCCAGCTTCATTATTGTTACCAACGAGGTTGGGCTGGGCGTGGTGCCACCGACTCGGCTGGGAAGGTTATACCGTGACCTGCTGGCTAGGGCCAACCAGAGGCTGGCAGAGGCGGCGGATGAGGTCTACCTGATGGTCGCTGGCTTAGCGGTGCCGATAAAACCAGCCAGGAAGTAGCTTTAAGCGGCTCATAGCGGCAAGCCCAGCCAGTCAAAGACGCCGAGCATCTTCAGCCCCATGTAGAACATCACCGCAATGAAGATATATCCCAGCTGCCTGGCGGGCAGTTTGTGGGCGGTTATCGCGCCAACCTGTGCCATACCCACACTGGTAATTGCCAGCAGAAACCACGACGCTAGATTAACATAGCCTATGGAATAGGGGGGCAGGTTGGGAACACCAAGACCATTTACGATATAACCGATAACACCACCGGTGCTGATAAACATTATTATTGCCAGGGAGGTGGCTACGGCATTATGCATCTTGAACCTGAGTGCCAGCACCGTTACCGGAATTATCAATATACCACCGCCAATGCCGAGGATGCCGCTTACGAAGCCTATAGGGATAGCCCACCCCGCCCATAGCCGAGGATTGTCCTTAGCTTCCTCTTCGATTGTTGGCGGCTTGGCGGTGAGCATCCTAATAGCGGCGAGTAGAACTACGGCACCAAAGGCTATTTTGAGCGCTGCCCCAGGGAGGTGGGTGGCCAGGGTAGCACCGCCAAAGGCAAAGACCAGACCGCAGCCGCCGATGACAATGGCTGCTCTCCACCACACTGCCCCCTTGGTACTGTGCCTCCAGGCTCCGCTGGCAGCCAGGGGCAGAATAACCAGCAGGCTGGTGCCGAATGCCAGCTTGATGGCTATATCGGCAGGGATGCCCATATCGGTGAAAATCAGGTATTGAACCGGCGTCATGATAAAAGCGCCGCCAAGACCGAGAAGACCACCGGCAAAGCCAACGGCAATGCCGGTTGCCAGAAGGGCAATGATATGAGCGATAGTCACCGCCTAAGCCTTACGCCCCAACTGTTTCCTCACCGATTCTACCTTGCCGCCGACGGTGGAGGGCTTATCTCGGCGGTCATCAATCTCAATTACTGTTATCACTCTTCTCATTCCAGCGTCAAAGACCGCCTCATGCATCCTGCGGGCTAAGGTGAGGAGTCGGTCTAAATCGCCCTCAATAATTGTTCCCATCGCCGTTAGCTCATACTTTATGTCCTTCTCCCCCTCCAATACCTCCACCGCCCGAGCTATATACTGGCTAACTGAAGTGGCACCAGTACCCACTGGAACAATGCTTATCTTAAGTAAAGCCATTTTTAACCCCCAAGCGTCTCTTCCACAATTCTACCACATCGGCTATATTCAGCAAATTGCGAAGGAGACCCCTTATTGCTATAATATCCTTGATTATGGGGCCGTAGTTCAGTTGGGAGAACGCCTGATTTGCATTCAGGAGGTAAGGGGTTCGAATCCCCTCGGCTCCACCACTTCAGCCCTTCTTGCCTCCCCGGGACGCTCTTTTCTCTACTATCCTCGCTATCACCCTGCTCAGGAATCCCTGTTCACCCAGCCAGGTGCTGATGATAGAGACCAGCGCCATCAAGGCGTAAAGGCAAAAAGAGGCGATGGGGCTGGCGAAGGAAACACCCATGGCAAGCAGAAAAAGGAGGGAGGCAACGAGAAACATTATCTTGGTACGCTTCACCAGGTTGGGGTCAATGTCCCTATCCACCAGGCGGTGTTTCCCGGTGGCATATGCCCA
>Ga0315545_1001823_pt1 | contig 20086 bp, 17 predicted proteins | sample SalMarSW160210MG_FD_203096 | JGI IMG/M metagenome (GOLD analysis project Ga0315545, IMG submission 203096) | Salt marsh sediment microbial communities from the Plum Island Ecosystem LTER, Massachusetts, United States - Salt Marsh Sediment SW1602-10 ...
ACGATCCTCAGACAGCCGCCGAATCGGCGGCAGCGGAGATCCGTGCCGCGTTGCGGCTGACGCGGCGGGGCGCGGACGTCGAGCTGTCGCTGGCGTTGGATCTGCGGTGGCGGTTGCCGCGTGTGTGGGGAATGCTGGTCTCAGGTGAGATCGACGTGCGGCGGATGCGGGTGATCGCCCTCGGCACGGTGCACGTGCCGGATGACACCGCCCGTGATGTGGTGGATCGGATCGCTGAGTGTGCCGGTCGGTTGACAACGGGGCAGTTGGCGGCTCGGATCCGGCGGCTGTGTGTCGAGGTCGACCCTGCCGACGCGGTGCACCGCTACGAGACTGCGGTGGCTGACCGGCGGGTGGTGTGTGAGCCGACCGAGGCGGGGACCGCGAACCTGTTGGGTCTGGATTTGCCTCCTGATCGGGTGGCGGCTGCGGCTCGTCGCATCAACGGGTTGGCTCGGAGTCTGAGAGTCGATGGCGAGTTGCGGACCATGGATCAGCTTCGGGCGGATGTTCTGTTGGATTTGCTCGAGGGCACCAACGCTGCCGGCGCTGCGGGCGCTCCCCGGGGCGTGGTGGACATCCAGGTCGATCTCGAGACCCTGGCTCGGCTCTCGGAGTCTCCGGGTGAGCTGGCGGGATACGGTCCGGTGGTTGCCGATATCGCCCGCCGGGTCGCGGATTCGCAGCCGGGAGCCGAGTGGCGGTACAGCGTCACCGACCCTGGTAGTGGTCAGGTGATCGTGAACGGCACCACCCGGCGCCGGCCTTCTGCCGACCAGCGCCGCCAGGTGGAGGCCCGGGATCGGATGTGCGTGTTTCCGGGGTGTCGTATGCCGGCTGCTGCCTGTGATCTCGACCATCGGGTCCCGTGGTCGGAGCACGGCCCTACCTCGGTCGACAATCTGGTGCCGTTGTGCCGGCATGATCATCGGATCCGGCATCAGGCCGGATGGGCCCACGAATCCCTGGATGATGGTGACCACCGCTGGACGAGTGGCCTCGGTCATGTCTACACCACCAGCGGCCGCTCGCCCTAGGTGGGTGGGGCGAGCAGCCCGGCGAGCAGGTTGTCCGCTACCAGTCTCCACAGCGCCTCGGGGGATTCCTCGAGACTGCGAATTCCGAACCCGTCGTTGATGAGGAGCATGGCGAGGCCGTGTGAGGCTGCCCAGTACGCCATGACGAGACCCTTGGAAGAGCCAGGTCGAAAGACTCCCTGTCGCTGACCACGGCGGATGATTCCGATGCACCGGCTGAATGCCGCCTCGGCGGCATCCTGCAGCGCCGGGCTCGGGTCGTCCCGCTGGAGCAGGCCCCCGAACATGAGCTGGGCACGCTGGGCGTTGTCGATCGCCTCGCGGACGTAGATCGCCCCGGCATCGATCATCTGTCGCCTCGGATCGTCAGGGCTCTGGGCGATGACGGTGTCGAGAGCCTTGCCCAGATCCCGGAATCCTTCGATCGCCACCGCCTCGAGTAGCGCCCTCTTGTTCCGGAAATGCCGGTAGGGGGCGGCGTGACTCACCTTGACGGCGCGGGCCACACCTCGCAGGCTCAGGGAGGAGGGGCCGCCCTCCTCGATGAGCCGCGTCGCCGCCGCTACCAGGGCGGCTTTGAGGTCACCGTGGTGGTATGGGTTCGCTGTGGGCTGCATTACGGATCCTGACCGGGTCGGGCAAATCCGGGCTTGATTCGTGGTGAGCGCGCCCTGCCCGGGATCGGCTCTCGGCTCGTGATCAGGCCGGGTACCCGGCCTTCGCTCATGTTGACGCCGCCTACATTAGTTGTTTACGCTGTCAACATGAAGGATGGAGCTTGACGGGCTCGTGGAGACTCGCGGTGGCGCGAGGCTACTTCCGCTCTGCCGGGCGTCTCGCACCCCGGAGGGTCGGGCGCCAGGCCATTCGGCTCTGCTTCACCCCGGCACGACGGCCCGGGGTTGCCGCACCCGCCCGCGAGCTGCTGGACCGCGCCGAACGGCTCTCCGTCATGGCGGGTGGCCGGCGGATGCGCGTCTACCGCTGGCCGGCCCGGCCCGGCCCCTCGGCGAAGACCGTGCTGCTGGTTCACGGCTGGACGTCGTGTGCCGCCCGATTGACGCCGTGGGTGGAGCCGCTCCTCCATCGCGGGTTCGGGGTGGTCGCCTGCGACCTGCCGGCCCACGGCGACTCCGAAGGCACCCGCACCAACGGGCTGGAGATGGCCACCGCCGTCGGCGCCGTTGCCGAGGCAGTTGGGCCTCTCCATGGGATCGTGAGCCATTCGGCCGGGGCATTCGCCGCCGCGATGGCGGTAGCGGGAGGGCACCTTCTCGGCCGCCCTCCGATCGCGGTGGAGCGATTGGTGATGATCGCGGCGGTCGACAACCCGCGCCTTCACGTGACCGCCTTCGCTTCGGTCGTCGGCCTACCGGGAGCGGCCTACCGGGAGATGCTCGGCGTGACCGAGAAGACCTTCGGCCATCCGATGGAGGCGTTCTCGCTGAGCCGGATCCCCGGCGGCTGGCGCCAGCCGACCCTTCTCATCCACGATCCCGCCGACCCTGAGGTCCCGTACTCGCAGGCGGAGGCGGTGGCCGCCGCCCGGCCCAACGCCATCCTGCTCCCGGTCGACGGGTTGGGGCATCACCGTATCGCCCGCGATCCCACGGTGATCGCGGCGGCGATCGATTTCCTCTCGAGCCACCGGCCCGGAGCGGAGTGCGGCGGTGAGTGATGCCAGGCCACCGTCGGTGCTCGATCGCATCGCTACGGTCGCCGCCGAGGAGGACCTCGCGGTGCTGGGGATCGCCCCGGCCGAAGCGCTGGCGAGCGAACCCGCCGGGCGCCGGCCAAGCGACGTTCTCCCCGAGGCGCGAAGCCTGCTTGCGTTCGGACTGGCCGTTCCCGTCGGGGTGTATGAGACGGCCTCCCACCAGACCGAGACGGCGTGGCGTGCCCAGAACACCTACTACCGGCGGCTCGATGCCCTCTCGCTCCGTCTCGCCACCCTGCTCGAGGCATCCGGTGGCAGGGCGGTTCCGGTGTTTGGTTGCCAGCCGATGGGCCTCAACGCCGCGGGGGAGGTGAGGGGCTACCTGAACCAGCTGCGGATGGCGGAAGCGGCCGGGATCGGTGTCATCGGGAGGAACGGCCTCTTGCTCCACCAACGCTACGGCTCCAGACTCATGCTCGGCGGTGTCGTCACCACGGTCTCCCTCCCCGTCTTCCGTCGTGGCGAGGACCCCGGCCCGGGGTGTCCCCCGGGCTGCCGGATCTGCATCGACGTCTGCCCGGTCGGGGCCATCTCCCTCGAAGAACGGAGGGTGAAGGTGAACCGCTGCCTGACCTTCACTGCCCGGACGCCGCTGCTGCCCAAGCTCCGGTACCTGGCCTTGCTCCGCCTCCGGCCACAACGTGCCGAGCGACTCCTGACCCAGGCGACGTTCGACGAGCACACCCTCCACGTGTGCAACCTGTGTGTCTCGCGATGCCCGTATGGCCGCGAGAGCGCCGAAACCTCCCGGAGCGCTGCCAGCCGCGAGAGCGCCGACACTTCCCGGAGCGCTGCCAGCCGCGAGAACGTCGACATTTCCTGGAGCGCAGGTCGTCCCGAGAGCGCCGACATTTCCTGGAGCGCAGGTCGTCCCGAGAGCGCCGACATTTCCCGGAGCGCTGCCAGTCGCGAGAGCGCCGAAACCTCCCGGAGCGCTGCCAGCCGCGGGGGCGCCGACCGGCCGCACTGAGACGTCCCTCGCCGGGCCTCGCCGCCTCGGCCCCTGATCGTTCCGGGGGATCTTCTTCGGAACTCGACGGATCGGCCTGCTTCGCCGGCTCCTGGCACGGCCCCCGAATACCCAATGAACACGGGCCGCCACGCATCGTGGCGGCCCGACGCAGTGGGGAGATCTCGATCCTGAAGGGGGGCCGGATGGGGAGATGGGGGAGGAAAGTGGTTGACAAGTGGCGCGGAATGGGGGAGAGTGGGGCATCGTGGGAGATGACGACCGTGATGGAGTGTACTTCGCGTGTTTCTAGGAACATACGACCATTCGCTGGACGGCAAGGGTCGTTTGGTGATGCCCAGCAAGTTCCGGGGCGACCTGGAACACGGCTGCGTCATCACCAAGGGGCAGGAGCACTGCCTCTACGTCTTTCCCCTGGACCGGTGGCAGGCGGAAGTCTCCCGGATCAGCAACCTCCCGAGAACAGATCGGCGGGCCAGGAAGTTCTCCCGCTCCTTCTTCGCCGGGGCGAGCGACCTCACGTTGGACAAGCAGGGACGGATCCAACTCCCGGAGAAGCTGCGTGCCTATGCGGGCCTGGAGAAGGACGTCACCGTGGTGGGAAGCGCCGAGCACGTCGAGGTCTGGTCGACCTCCGTGTGGGAGTCCGAGGAAGCGGAGGCCGACGAGTACTACGCCGGCATCGAGGAAGTCCTCGGCCTGGGAGGGCAGGAGCTGTGATCCCCTCCGAGTGTCACGACGCACAGCATCGGACAGGAAACGAAAACAGTGGTTCTGGCCCACGGTCAGTCCCCCGGATGCCAATTGGAAGGCCCCTTACTCCGCCCGCTTCCATCTTGGCGCCAGCGCTCCGGGGGGCTGACCATGGATCAGAACCCATCATCGAGACTGTCGAGCCCGCCTCCGTATCACGAATCGGTGATGGTCGAGCAGGTCGTCGATCTCTTCCGGCCGGTGAAGAGCGGGACGATTGTCGACACCACCTTCGGCGGGGGAGGGCACACGAGAGCCTTGCTCACAGCGCTGCCGGACATACGGGTCCTCGCACTCGACCGGGATCCCGACGCGGCAGCACAGGTCCCGGACGACCCGCGGCTCGACTTCGTGGCGGCCAACTTCGCCGATCTGGATCAAGTGCTGACCACATTCATCTCGGAGGGCCATCGTCATGACAGGGAACATCTTGGTGCTGGGAGCGTGGCTGGAGTGCTATTCGACCTTGGAATATCATCCCGCCAAGTCGATGAGCCGTCTCGCGGCTTCTCGTACCGGCGGCAGGGCCCGCTCGACATGCGTATGGATCCGACCCACGGTCCCACCGCCGCCGACATCATCAACGACCGGCCCGTCGATGAGCTCGTCCGCATCCTCCGCGACTACGGCGAGGAGCGAATGGCGCGCCGGATCGCCGAGGCGATTGTCCGTCACCGGCCCATCACCGACACGGCCGAGCTCACGGCGGTCATCGCCGGCGCCGTACCGGCGGCAGCCCGCCGTCGTCGTCATCCCGCCCGAAAAGCCTTCCAGGCCATCCGCATCGCAGTCAACGCCGAGTTGGATGCGCTGGGACAAGGTCTCGACGCCGCTCTCGACTGGGTCCGTCCCGGTGGGAGGGTCGTTGTGATCGCCTATCACTCACTGGAGGACCGCATCGTCAAGCAGCGGTTCGCCGCCGGAACCGCCGGTTGCAATTGCCCGCCGGACCTCCCTGTGTGCACGTGCGGGCGAGCGGCCGAGGTCAGGTTGCTCGCCCGCAAAGGTCTCCGTCCCACCGAGGACGAAATCGCCCGGAACCCCCGTTCACGTTCCGCCCTGCTCCGGGCCGCCGAGAAGGTGTCGTCGTGACAGCCGGCACCCTCCGGGCGCACCCAGCTGCGGATTTCGAGGCGTTTGCCGACGTCGCCCGTCTGAAGTCGCCAGTCCGGCTCTGGGTGCTCTTCGCGTTGGCCGTCATCGTGGCCTTCTTCGGGCTCATCTACTCGCGGATCTCGCTGGATCACTCTGCGTTCGAGATCCAGGAGCTGGAGCAGCGCATCGCGACCGAAGAGGCGAGGTACTGGCAGCTTCGCTTGGAGGTCGCAGAGCTAAAGGATCCCGGCCGCGTCGAGACCCTGATCGCCGATCTCGGGCTCGTGTACCCGGAGTCCCGTGTAGCACTCTCGGTGCCGGGGATCGACACGGAGCGGCTCGATGCCGAGTACCGGTGGGCACAGCTGAAGGCGTTGCTGAGCGCCCAGCCATGACCGGGAAGGTGGGGGAGTGACATGGGGCGCCCCCAGTGGCGTGTCGCCGACATTCGCCTGGTGCTCGTCGGCACCGTCCTGATCGCATCCTGGATCGGCATCGGCTTCCGTCTCTTCAACGTGCAGGGAGTGCACGCCGCGGAGTACGCCGAACCCGGATTCGACCAGCGTGTCCGCCACGAGGAGACGCCCGCCAAGCGGGGCACGATCTACGATCGCGACAGTGTCGAGTTGGCTGTCACCGTCGACGCCCAGACCGTCGTCGCCGATCCGAGCGCCATCAGCGACCCTGTGGGAACCGCCGCGGTCCTGGCGTCCCTGCTGGGAATCGACGAGAGCTCACTCGTCACTCGTCTCTCCGATTCGAGCTCGCAATTCGCCTACGTCGCGCGCCGCCTCGATCCTCTCGTCGCCGAGGAGGTGCGCCTGATGCTGGCCGACGAGCAGATCAAGGGGATCTCGCTCATCACAGAACCGAAGCGTGTGTACCCGGCAGACAGCCTCGCCTCACAGGTGCTCGGCTTCGTGAGACAGGATGACCAGCAGGGGCTCGAGGGCATCGAGTACGAGTACAACGAGGTGCTCTCCGGCACTCCCGGGACCCGCATCCTGGAACGCGATGGCTACGGCGTGGAGATCCCGGCGGGCGAGCTGCTCGTCGAGCCCGCAGTCCCCGGGTCGGATCTCATCCTGACCATCGATCGCGAGATCCAATCCGCCGTTCAGGAGGCGGCCGAACGAGCACTCCAGACCACCAACGCCCAAGCCGCCACGATCGTCGTCCTCGAGGTAGGCACTGGCGACATCCTGGCGATGGCGAGCGCTCCCGGTTTCGACCCGAATCGGCGCTCCGGCATCGAGCCGAGCACGGTGCGTAATCGAGCCGTGACCGACGTGTACGAGCCGGGCTCGACGCTCAAGGTCGTCACGATCTCGGCCGCGCTCGAGGAAGGTCTCGTGACACCGGAGGATTCCTGGGAGGTTCCCTTCCAGCTCGAGATCGAGCCCAAGGAGGAGCCGTACACCGACGAGGGACGTGACCACGTGGCCACGATGACGGTGACAGAGATCGTTGCCTACTCCTCAAACATCGGGACGATCCAGATTCAGCAGCGGCTTGGCAACGAGACCCTCCACCGCTACCTGGGTGCCTTCGGGCTCGGCCAGTCGTCCGACTCGGGCCTTCCCGGAGAGGTGCCCGGCTTGCTTCGCCCGGTGGAGGAATGGTGCGCCAACGTGTGCGGACCCTCCACCGCGATCGGCTACCGCGTCGACGTGACACCCCTCCAGATGGCAGCGCTGTTCGCCACTATCGCCAACGGCGGCGTCTGGGTGCAGCCGCACGTGGTGCAGGCGATCGTCGACAGCGACGGCCGCACCGAGATCAACGAGCCGCTGCAACGGCCGGTGCTGTCGGAGGACACGGCACAGACCATGCGTCAGCTTCTGCAGGGAGTCGTCGAGTACGGCACAGGGCATCGGGCAGTAGTCGACGGCTTCACGGTCGGTGGAAAGACCGGCACCACCCAGAAGTTCCTCAGCGACGAGGGGGTCTACAGCGAAGAAGACCGCATCGCCAGCTTCATCGGCATGGCGCCCGTGGACGATCCGCGGATCGTGGTGGCCGTGGTGCTGGACTCGCCGCACGGAACGATCACCGAGGGGGACGAGATCGCCGACTTGCGCTTCGGCGGCGTATCGGCGGCCCCGGCGTTCGCCGAGGTCGCCGAAGCGGTGCTGCATCGCCTCGGGGTGGCCCCGGATGTCCCCTGAGGCGACACTCGCCCGGCTCGTCTCCGCCTTGGACGATCGTCAACCGATTCGCCTCGTGGGAGAGGACGCCGCGGTCTCCGATGTGTATCACGACTCGCGACAAGTCGGTCCTGGGGCTCTCTTCGCTGCGATCCCGGGAGCCCGAGTCGACGGCCACGACTTCGCGGCAGCAGCGGTCGAGGCAGGCGCGGCGGCGCTCCTCGTCGACCACGAACTCCCGCTCGCGGTGCCGCAACTCGTCGTCGACGACGTTCGGTCCGCATTGCCGTGGGTGGCGGCTGAGGTGCACGGGCACCCCGCCCGCTCTCTCGACGTTGTGGGTGTGACAGGCACCAATGGCAAGACCACCGTGACCTACATGCTGGAGTCGATTGCACGGTGCGCCGGGATGCCGGCCGGTGTGATCGGCACCATTGGAGCCACCATCAACGGGACTCCGGTGCCGTTGGGGCGCACCACCCCAGAATCGAGCGATCTGCAGCGACTGTTGCGTCGCATGGTCGACGACGGGGTGCAGATCGTCGCGATGGAAGTGTCGTCCCACTCGCTTGCGTACGGCCGGGTCACCGGCGTCGAATTCGATGTTGTCGGCTTCACCAACCTCTCGCAGGATCACCTGGATTTCCACCACGACATGGAGGAGTACTTCGCCACCAAGGCCACCCTGTTCCGGCCGGAACGGGCACAGCGGGGAGTGGTCTGGCGCGACGACCCGTGGGGTGAGCGGCTCGCTGCCCTCTCCACCATTCCCATCTGCACCGTGGGTTTCGATCCGGTAGCCGACGTGCAGGTGAGCGACCTCGTCCTCACGGGCTCCGGCTGCCGGTTCCGCCTCGAGGCCGGCGACCACGTCATTCCTGTGACGCTGCCTCTCGCAGGACGTTTCAACGCCGCCAATGCCGCCATCGCCGCAACCTGCGCGAGCGAGCTCGGCATCTCGCCCGAGACGGTCGCCGATGGTCTGGCGAGACTGCCGCCGGTGCCGGGGCGCTTTCAGCGACTCAATCTGGGGCAGCAGTACTTGGTGGTGGTCGACTACGCACACACCCCCGATGCCATCTCTGCCGTCGTCAACGAGACCCGAGCCCTCATTCCCGGGAAGGTCATCGTCGTGCTGGGGGCGGGAGGCGATCGTGATCGCGGCAAGAGAGCGATGATGGGCGCGGCCGCGGCCACCGCCGATCTGGCCGTCCTCACCAGCGACAATCCCCGTTCTGAGGATCCGGAGGAGATTCTCGCCGAGGTGGTGGCGGGCGTCCCTCCAGGTGCGATGGTGATCACCGAACTCGATCGACGGGCCGCCATCACGCTGGCGCTGCGCCGGGCATCGGAAGGCGACGCAGTGCTGATCCTCGGCAAGGGACACGAGAAGGGCCAGGAGTTCGCAGACGGTGTCCGCGTTCCCTTCGACGATCGGGAGGTGGCGTCCGAGGAGCTTCGCCGCATGGCTGCCAAGGGGGAATCGTGATCCATCCCTGGACCCTCGAGACGGTCGCTGCCGCCACCGGTGGGCATCTGGTTGGTGATCCGCTCACCCCGATTGCCGCCGTGGGGGTGGACTCGAGGGCGATCCGAGGCGGTGAGCTGTTCGTGGCGCTGCGCGGCGAGAGCTTCGACGGGCACGACTTCGCCGCTGACACTCTCGGACGGGGCGCCGCCGCTGTGGTCGTGTCGGATCCCGGTCTCGGTCTGAGCCCGGCGGTGATCGTGCCCGACACCCAAGAAGCCCTCCGCGACCTGGCAGCGCATTGCCGCGCCGAGCTCGAGATTCCGGTGGTCGCCATCACCGGCAGCACGGGCAAGACGACGACGAAGGATCTGCTGTCCGCCGCCCTGCCCGGGAGCAGGGCCTCGTTGCGGTCCTACAACAACGAGATCGGCGTTCCGCTCACCGTGCTGGGCGCCGAGCCCGACACCGCCTACCTCGTGGTCGAGGCCGGCTCCCGTGGCGTTGGCCATCTGCGGTGGCTCCTCCCGGCGATCCGACCCAATGTGGCCGTCATCACGAACCTCGGCCTGGTCCATCTCGAGACCTTCGGGACCGTGGAGCGCCTCGCCGACGCCAAGTGGGAGCTGATCGAGGGCCTCGAGCCCGGGGGAGTGGCGGTGTTACCCCACGACGAGCGCCGACTCCGCCGCGACCACCCCGCATCGACGGTGACCTTTGGGAGCGAGCCGGGCGCCGACGTTCGGGTGGCGGACGTCGTGGTGGGACACGACGGAAGAGCACGCTTCCGCCTGATCACCGAGGCCGGCGAGCGCGTGCTGTCTCTCCGTCTACCCGGCAGCCATCAACCACTCAACGCGGCCGCGGCGGTGGCATGCGGCCTGGCACTCGGTGTCGACCTCGACACCCTCGCCGGGGGCATCGCGGAAGCAGAGGGCTCGCCGTGGCGGATGGAGATCCACCACGGTTCGTTCACCGTCGTCAATGATGCCTACAACGCCAATCCGGATTCGGTAGAGGCTGCGCTACGGACAGTGGCGGCCATGCCCGGGCGGCACATCGCCGTTCTGGGGGCCATGGCCGAGCTGGGCCCCGTAGCGGAGGAGGAGCATGTGCGTATTGGCACTCTTGCAGCCGAGTTGGGCTTCGCCGCGGTCGTGACCGTCGGCGACGAGCCCGGCATCGCGCGGGGAGCGGGCGATGTAGCGCACCCGGCTGCGGACGACGCCGAAGCGCTGCGCTTGCTCGGAGACATGCTGTGCGCCGGTGACGTGGTGCTGGTGAAGGCATCGCGAGCCGTTGGGCTCGAAGACCTGGCAGAGGCGTTGCGAGAGGAGAGTGGCGCGTGATCTCTCTGCTTCTCGGCGTGATGGTGGCGTTCATGGTGTCGATCCTCGCGACGCCGGTGGCGATCCGGACGCTGCGTCGGCACGAGATCGGGCAGTTCATCCAAGACGAGCTGGCGGGTCACAGTCACAAGCGGGGCACGCCCACCATGGGCGGCATCGTCATCATCGTCGCGGTGGTGCTCGGCTACGTGGCGGCCCACATCAGGGTGTACACCTTCGGCGTCGGGTTCGAGTTGCGTATGGCCCCGTTCGCCTTCCAGGGCTGGTTGGCGGTGCTCGCCCTCGTCGGGATGGGCGTGATCGGTTTCCTCGATGACTTCGCCAAGTACGCCCGCAGCCAGAACCTCGGTCTCAGCAAGCGGTGGAAGTTCCTCGGCCAGCTCTCGGTGGCCGGGCTCTTCGCCTGGGCCGCGGCCGCCATCGGCGTCAGCACCGAGCTCTCCCTCACCCGCGGCATCGGGATCGACCTCGGGCCCTGGCTCTACGCCGGGCTGGTGCTGCTGATGCTCACCGCCTTCGCCAACGCGGTGAACTTCACCGACGGCCTCGACGGGCTGGTGGCCGGCTCCGGCGCCCTCGTCTTCGGCGCCTACGTGCTCATCGCGTTCTGGCAGTTCCGCAACGACGCCTTCTACGGGGTGACCGGCGCCCTCGACCTCGGAGTGTTCGCCGCCGCCCTGGTCGGGGCCTGCCTCGGCTTCCTGTGGTGGAACGCCGCCCCCGCCAAGATCTTCATGGGCGACACCGGCTCGCAAGCCCTGGGGGGCTCCCTCGCCGCCCTCGCTCTCCTCACCAACACCCAGCTGCTGGTGGTGCTGCTCGGCGGGCTCTACGTGATGATCACCCTTTCCGTGGTCCTCCAGATCTTCACGTTCCGGGTATGGGGGAAGCGCATCTTCCGCATGGCCCCGCTGCAGCACCACTTCGAGCTCAAAGGCTGGCCCGAGACGACCATCATCGTCCGCTTCTGGATCCTGGCCGGCATCATGGTCGCCACCGGCGTCGCCCTCTTCTACGCCGATTTCCTCCAGGCCACCAACGGTGGGGTGCTGCCGTGAACCTCCTCGTCGTCGGGGCGGCGGTGAGCGGCGTGGCCGCCGCCGGGCTCGGCCGCCGGCTCGAGCATCACGTGATCGTCTACGACCGCAACCCGGCTGCGCTGGTGGCGCTGGAGGAGAACTCGTTCCCGACCCACTCGGGGCCATGGGACCCTGACCTGCTCGCATCGGCCGATCTGGTCGTGACCAGTCCCGGTATCCCTGAGCACGCCCAGCCGATTCGCGACACGATGGCGGCCGGCATCCCGTTGTGGAGCGAGATGGAGTTCGCGGCGCAACAGCTCACGGCACCGTACGCGGCGATCACGGGGACCAACGGCAAGACAACCGTCGTCGCCGCCACCACGGCCATGCTCGAGACGGCAGGCATCAAGGCAGCGGCAGCCGGGAACATCGGGCGGGCCTTGAGCGACGTCGTCGGCGAGCCGTTGGATGTGATCGTGATCGAAGCGTCCAGCTTCCAGCTTCGATTCATCGAGCGTTTTCATCCGGTGGCAGCCGCCATCCTCAACGTTGCTCCGGATCACCTCGATTGGCACGGGAGCCTCGCTGCCTACTCGAAGGCCAAGCAGAGAATCTACGAGAACATGGCACCCGGGGACATCCTCGTGTACGACGCCGACGACCCGGGCGCCATCGCCGCGGTGGCGACAGCCACCGCCCGGCGCATCCCCGTCAGTGGGAGCCGGTTGCCGCTGCACGGCAACGGCCCCGACGGCGACTCGCTCTTCGTCGGCGAGATGACGCTGTCTCGCCCGCCGTTCGATACCGCCTACACGATGGATCTGACGGCGGCGGCGACTCTCGCCGCCGCCCTCGGCGCCGAGCGGCAGGCCATCGAGTCGGTGGTGACGGGCTTCTCTCCCGGAGAGCACCGCAGGACGATCGTTGGAACGTGGGCCGGCGTGCAGTGGGTCGACGACTCAAAGGCGACCAACCCGCATTCCGCGGTGGCTTCCGCCGCGGCGTATCCATCCGTCGTGCTCATCGCGGGCGGTCGCAACAAGAGCCTCGACTTGGCGCCCATCGCGGAGGTGGCGTCGATCCGTCATGTCATCGGCATCGGGGAGGCGGCGGTCGAGCTCGCAGGGGTGATCGAACCGGATCGCTACACACATGCAGCCGATCTGGAGACCGCGGTCACGCTGGCCGATTTGATGGCGACGAACGGCGACACGGTGTTGCTGGCGCCAGGGTGCGCCAGTTTCGACATGTTCGATTCGTATGCCCGCCGCGGCGAGGAGTTCACCAGGATCGTCCGTGCCAGGAAGGGAGAAACCGGTGGCCAGTAGGGTCAGGCCCGTTGTTGCCATGCGACCGGTAGCCCGTGACGAGCGGATCTCAGGCGACCGCACCGCCGTGCTGCTCCTGCTCCCGGTTGCCATGCTGCTGATCGTCGGCCTCGGGGCGTTGTTATCGGCGTCGTCGGTGGCGGCGATCAGGGCCGACCTCGACAACCTCTTCTACTTCAAACGCCAGATCATCTGGACCCTGGCGGGAGTGGGTGTCCTGCTGCTCGCCAACCGGATTCCGTATCGCTGGTATGCCACCTGGGCGCTTCCCATCTTCGGACTGGCCGTGACGGGACTCGTCACCACCTTGCTGTTCGGAAGCGAGCGAGGCGGAGCGACTCGTTGGCTCGATATCGGACTCGTCACCGTGCAGACCTCGGAGTTCGCCAAGTTCGCCGTGGTGGTGGCGCTCGCCACCGTCATGACCAGGAAGCAGCGACACCTCAGACAGTTCTCCCACGTCTTCTGGCCGGTGGTGGCAACACTCGGAATCGTCGGCGGGCTCCTCCTCATGCAGCCCGATCTGGGGACCGCCCTTCTCATCGCCGCCTCCAGCTTCGCGGTGCTGATCGCGTCGGCGGCACCGCTGCGCCACGTGTTCGGACTCGGGACGCTGGGAGCCGCGGCGGCGGTGGCCTTGGCTTTCGCCGCTCCCTACCGAGCGCGGCGCATCACCGGCTTCCTCGACGCCGATGCCGACCGGCTCGGGGACGGTTTCCAGGCGTTCCAGAGCCTGGTTGCGCTCGGGACCGGGGGATGGTTCGGCGTCGGGCTCGGGGCGAGCCGGGCCCGATGGTCGTTCCTGCCGAATGCCCACACCGACTTCATCTTCGCCATCATCGGCGAGGAGACCGGCCTCGCCGGTTCGCTGGCCGTGATCTCGCTCTTCTTGGCGTTCTCCATCGTCGGAACCGCGGTGGCGATGCGGGCTCCCGATCAATTCGGGCGGCTGCTCGCCGTCGGCATCGTCTCCTGGCTCAGCTTCCAGGCTCTCGTCAACATCGGGGGAGTCACCCGCGTGTTGCCGGTCACCGGCATTCCGCTTCCCTTCGTCTCGGCGGGAGGAAGCGCCATGCTGGCGAACCTGTTCGTCGTCGGGGTGCTGCTCAACATCGCCCGGTCGGCGAGGCGACGGTCGGAGACATCCCGGGGAACCCCATGAGCTTCGCCCTCGCCGCGGCCGGTACGGGGGGCCACGTCTACCCGGCATTGGCGGTGGCCGAGGCCCTGGTGGCCGACGGAGTGCCGATTGACGACATCATCTTCTTTGGGGGCAACCGCATGGAGGCGCGCGCCGTGCCGGCGGCGGGGTACGAGTTCGTCGAGGTAGAGATCCGTGGCCTGCAGCGCTCGCTCTCACCGTCCAACCTCACGCTGCCGCTGTTGATTCACCGAGCGCGGCGCACGATCACCGAGCATCTGCGCCAGCGCCGCGCCAGGGTCATGTCAGTGTTCGGTGGCTACATCTCGGTGCCGGCGGCCGGCGCCGCTCGTCGGTCGGGAGCGACCCTGTTCGTGCAAGAGCAGAATGCGATCCCCGGACTCGCCAATCGACTGGTCGCCCGCCGGGCCGCCGCTTCGTTCGTGGGGTTCGAGGACGCCGCTGCCAAGCTGCCGCGGGCGCGGTTTACGGGGAATCCACTCCGGGCGGCCTTCGCCGACTTCGACAGGGCCTCGCTGGCCGTCGAGGCGCGGCGGCGGTACGACCTCCCCGAGGGCGTTCCAGTGCTCGGTGTGCTGGGAGGGAGCCTGGGTGCCCGGGTCCTCAACGAGGTCACCACCCGCCTGGCCGACGGCGTCGATTCCGACCGTATGGCGATCGTTCATCTCACCGGCAGAATCCACTTCGACGGCGTGACCGCGGGCGCGGAACGATCGGCGACCGCCTGGTCCGTGCACGCCTTCGAGGACGAGATGGTCTGGTTCTATGCCGCATCGGATCTCGTGCTGTCACGAGCCGGGGCCCTGACGATCAGCGAGCTGGCCGCGACCGGCACTCCCGCGGTGGTGGTGCCGTATGCTCTCGGGACCGCCGGGCACCAGGCGGCCAACGCTGCCTCGCTTGAGCGGGCAGGCGGCATCATCGTCATGCCCGAAGAGGACATCGACCGGGCGCCGGCGGTGATCGAGCAGCTCTTGGCAGATCAGGCGCAGCTCACGGCGATGGCGACCGCGGCTCGATCGCAAGGGCGGCCTGATGCCGCCCGTGTGATCGCGACTGCCCTGCGGGAGGCGGCCGATCATGAATGAGAGGGCGTTGTTGAGAGCGTGGTTGGTGCAGGCGCGTGTCGTTCTCTTCGTCCGTCGTGCAGTGTTCGTTGTTGAGGGGGTCGTCGATCGTGGATGAGAGGGCGTTGTTGAGAGCGTGGTTGATGCGGGCGCGTGTCGTTCTCTTCGTCCGTCATGCAGTGTTCGTTGTTGAGGGGGTCGTCGATCGTGGATGAGAGGGCGTTGTTGAGAGCGTGGTTGGTGCAGGCGCGTGTCGTTCTCTTCGTCCGTCATGCAGTGTTCGTTGTTGAGGGGGTCGTCGATCGTGGATGACGAGACACTGCTGACACAGGCGCATCACATCCACCTCGTCGGCGCGGGTGGGGCGGGGATGAGCGGGCTCGCCAAGCTCCTGGCCAGCCAGGGCCATCTGATCACGGGATCAGACCTGAAGCCGGGGCGGCTCTTCGAATCGCTGCTCGATGCCGGGATCGAAACCTGGCTCGGTCATCAACCGGAGCGCGCCGCGGCAGCCGATCTGGTGGTGGCGTCTTCGGCGGTTCCGGGGCGCGATCCCGAGCTGATTGCAGCGGAAGCCGCCGGCGTCCCGGTGTGGCCGCGGCCGCGGCTACTCGACGCCTTCACGCAGCAAATGCCGGGGCTCGGCGTAACCGGCACCCACGGCAAGACGACCACGACCGGCCTCACCGTCGCCGCCTTCCATGGGCTCGGCCTCGATCCGACCTTCCTCGTCGGCGGCGAGCTGGTGGCTCTCAACACGGGGGCGCACCTCGGCGACCCTGAGCTGTTCGTGCTCGAGGCCGACGAGGCCTTCGGCACCTTCCGCCACCTGCACTTGCGAGGCCTCGTTGTCACCAACGTCGAGGCGGATCATCTCGACTACTACGGATCGGTGGCGGCGCTGGAGGAAGCCTTCGCCCTCGTGGCGAATCGAGTGCAAGGCCCGGTGGTGGGCTGCATCGACGATCCGGGCGTGCGCCGTCTCGCCGAGCGGGCCCCGATGGTGAGCTACGGGACCGATCCGGCGGCGGCGTGGCACGTTCGTGAGGTCATGCACGGAGACGGTGAGGTCAGATTTCGGCTCGTGGGGCCGGACATTGCTGCGCCGGTGCGCGTTCCCCGGCCCGGGCTCCACGTTGCCAGGGATGCGGCCGGGGCGCTGGCGCTGGTCGGGGAGTTGGGCTACGACATCACCGCCGCCGTCGGCGGGATTGCCGAGTTCTCCGGGGTGCGGCGCCGTTTCGAGGTCCGCTCCCGGGTAGCGGGCGTGACCGTGGTCGACGACTACGCCCACCATCCCACCGAGGTGGCGGCGACTATCGCCTCCGGCCGGCTCGGAGGCTGGCGACGCGTCGTGGCGATCTTCCAGCCGCATCGCTACACGAGGACGGCTGGGCTGGGGCCCGCGTTCGGAGAGCCGCTTGCCCAGGCCGACCGCGTCATCGTGACCGACGTGTACTCCGCTGGCGAGCCGCCTCAGCCCGGCGTGTCGGGGAGGATCATCGCCGAAGCGGTCGCGGCTGCCGGAGGGAACGTCGACTACGTGCCATCGGTGTACGAGGTCCCAGAGACGATCGTTCCCGAGCTGGCCGAGGGCGATCTGGTGCTGCTGCTCGGCGCCGGCGACGTGAACGCGATCGCCGACGAGATCGCCGCGCTGCTCGAAGGGGTGGAGCCGTGACCCTGGCCGACCTCGTCGCTGAGGGCGCTGTGGTCCGGGACGTGCCTCTCGCCCCGCTGACCACCTACCGTCTCGGCGGTCCCGCCGCCTACCTGGCCGAGGCCTCGGACCAGAGCGAGCTCCGCCGGCTGCTGGCCGCTGTCACCGCCGAATCGCCGGCGATCCCTCTCTTCGTGCTCGGCCGGGGCTCCAACGTGGTCGTGAGCGACGCCGGTTTCGACGGCCTGGTGATTCGACTCGTCGGCGAGTTCCGCGCCATCGCCGTGTCCGCCGAAGGGATGGTCTCGGCAGGCGGGGGCGCTTCACTTCCCCGAGTTGCCCGCTTCGCAACAGCTCATGGCCGGGGCGGTCTCGAGTTCTTCGTCGCCATACCGGGAACCGTGGGCGGTGCCATTCGTATGAACGCCGGTGCCCACGGCACCGACACCGCGGCCTGGCTCGTGGATGCGTCGATCCTCGACGTCTCCGGCGGCCGGATCAGCGACGAGACTCCCGAGGAGATGCAGCTGAGTTACCGCCACAGCCGGCTGCGTCGTGACGACATCGTCCTCTCGGCCCGCTTCCGTACGATCGTGCAGCCCTCGGCCGAGGGACAACGACGGATGCGCGAGATCACACGCTGGCGCAAGGAGCATCAGCCGGGGGGAAGCTTCAATGCGGGGAGCGTCTTCAAGAACCCGCCCGGCGACGCCGCGGGGCGCCTCATTGATTCGGTGGGCCTCAAGGGCTTCCATTGCGGCGCGGTCTCGGTGTCGGCCCGACATGCCAACTTCTTCGTTGCCGGGCGTCGAGCTACCGGGCAGGACATTCACGACCTGATGGTTGCGGTGCGCGCCCGAGTTGGTGAGGCGACGGGGGTTTGGCTGGAGCCCGAGATTCAGTTCCTGGGCAACTTCGAGAGCGGGCGGACGTGAGCCACGTGGACCCGGTGATTGATCCGCGGATTGCAGACCGGCGCCGCAAGATCCGCGAAGCGTCGGCTCGCCGGCGCCTCAAGTGGGTCGTCGTCGGCATCCTCCTGTTGCTGATCGGCGGGCTCGTGGTGGCGGGGTTCCGGTCCTCCTGGCTCTCGGTGGCGGAGATCCGGATCGAGGGAGCGGAGGTGGCAGATGTCGAGGCGATCTTGCAGGAGGCAGGGGTGGAGGTGGGAGTGCCGATGATCTCGGTGAGGGCTTCGAAGATCGAATCGGCCCTGCTCGATGATCCCTGGATCGCCAGGGCTGAGGTGCGGGTGACGTGGCCGCGGTCGGTCGACGTCATCGTGCTCGAGTACGAGCCGCTGGCCTGGATCGCCGGATCACCCGGAGCGCTGGTGGCCAGCGGAGGGGCCGTGCTCGCCGTCGGCGAGCCGGACGGTGCGCACGCCCGGATCGAGGCCGACGTGGGCGACGTCGCCGCGGGCAGCGAGATCGACGATGCAGCGATCAAGGCAGCGCTCGAGTTTCTCGGCGTGCTCCCCAACGCGCTGCTCGATGACGCGGTGTTGGAGGTGGGCAGTGCTGCAATCACCGCCACCATCAGCGGGCATGCCGTCGAGCTCGGCTCGCCGGTAGACATGCCGGAGAAGGCGATGGCTCTGATCGCCTTGCTGGAGGAGGGGATACCCCAAGCCGCGACGATCAACCTCGTCTCGCCGTTGCGGCCCGCCGTCGCTGACCCTCAACCAATCGTTGAGGGTTCGCCTGAAGGTGACTCGGAAGCTGAACCGTCGAGCTAAGGTTGTGGTCGAGACCCAGGGGAGACGAGCCATGGTGAGCGAAACACCAAACCCACAGAACTACCTTGCAGTCATCAAAGTCGTTGGCGTTGGGGGCGGAGGCGTCAACGCGATCAATCGTATGATCGACGCCGGGATCCACGGGGTCGAGTTCATCGCGATCAACACCGATGCCCAAGCGCTCCTGATGTCGGACGCCGACCTGAAACTCGACATTGGTAGGGATTCCACCCGCGGCCTCGGCGCGGGGGCGGATCCGGAAGTCGGGCGGGAAGCCGCCGACGCACACCGTGAGGACATCGAGGACGCCCTCAAGGGCGCCGACATGGTATTCATCACAGCGGGCGAGGGTGGCGGCACGGGAACCGGAGGAGCTCCGATCGTGGCCGACATTGCCCGCAGCCTCGGTGCGCTCACCGTCGGGGTGGTTACCCGGCCGTTCGGCTTCGAGGGCCGTCGCCGCTCGGTGCAGGCCGAGCAGGGAATCCAGGGCCTCAAGATGGCAGTGGACACACTCATCATCATTCCAAATGAGCGGCTTCTCGAAATTGCCGAGCCGAAGATGCCGGTGCTCGAAGCGTTCCGTCTCGCCGACGAGGTGCTCACCAACGGGGTGCGCGGGATCACCGATCTCATCACCACTCCGGGGCTCATCAACGTGGACTTCGCCGACGTGAAAGCTGTCATGACAGGCGCCGGGTCGTCCGTGCTCGGGATCGGGACATCGAGTGGAGAGCACCGCGCCCTCCAGGCGGCAGAGAAAGCGATCAGCAGCCCCCTGCTCGAAACCTCGATGGAGGGTGCCAGCGGAGTATTGCTTTCGGTCGCCGGTCCTCGCGATATGACGCTGCACGAGATCAGCGCCGCCGCCGGTCTCATCTCGGATCACAGCGACGCCGACGCCAACATCATTTTTGGAGCCACCATCGACGACATCCTCGGCGACGAGCTGCGCGTCACAGTGATCGCGGCCGGATTCGACCGAGACCGGAGACCGGTCTCGCGGATCACGAGCTCGTACGAGCCGGCACCGCGCCACGAAGAGAGCGCCGACGAACTCGACATCCCCGGATTCGTTCACGGATGATCCGGCCCCCCGGTTTCCGCGGGGCCGCATTCGGGACTTCGGAGGAGGGGGACGGACGCTCTGATCTGGTCGCACGGGGCGATATCTCGCGGCTGCTGGGGATCTCGGAAGACTGGGCGTACCTCTCTCAGGTCCACGGTGATCGCATCTACGAGGCAACTCAGCCCGGGTTCCTGGGCCGAGGCGATGGTGCCTTCACGACCGTTCGTGGCCTTCCGTTGACGGTGGCTACCGCCGACTGCGTGCCGGTGATTCTGGAAGGGCCGGAGGTGGTGGCGGTGGTGCACGCCGGCTGGCGAGGGGCTGCGGCCGGAGTGCTGGCGCGGGCCCGTGAGGCGATCGCCGCCGCCGGGGCGATTCTGGAGAGGGCGGCGATCGGTCCCGCCATCGGACCGTGCTGCTACGAGGTCGGCGAAGACGTCGCGGCGCGTTTCCCAGGATTCGAAGCGCGGACCACATGGGGGGCCAAGAGCATCGACCTGCCGG
>Ga0315545_1001827_pt1 | contig 20072 bp, 17 predicted proteins | sample SalMarSW160210MG_FD_203096 | JGI IMG/M metagenome (GOLD analysis project Ga0315545, IMG submission 203096) | Salt marsh sediment microbial communities from the Plum Island Ecosystem LTER, Massachusetts, United States - Salt Marsh Sediment SW1602-10 ...
CAGCGAGTCCAGGATGGTCACGCCGTCATAATTCTCCTTCCTCGTTGCCGGCCTTGGCTCCCATGTATCCAGATCAACGGTCTGCTGGCCGGGCGCTACCGCGAGACACAGGGTATTGCCTCCTATCATCAAGCTGTTTTTGGGATCCCTCGCAGGGGCATGAAAGCTGCTGGGGGTCTTACGGAGACACTCCTCAACTAAACCCGGTGGTATTCTTACTCTCTTTTCCTCGTGATCCACGTTGCAGCCGTTTTTCTCAAAGAGCTTCAAGGCTTCCTCATGCTCCATCCTCACCCCTGTGACCCAAAGTACTTCAAGGCTGCCCCTGTGAATGTCCTCGATCTGTTCATCAGACAATATCTCCAGAGGCTTAAACGTGCGTGTAAACCCTTTCATTGCCGTGACCTCCTCTATTGTTTCCCCATAAGTCTCATGGCTAACCTTACAGCCCCGGGTGCGGTGGGATCGTACCCATCTGCGCCAATGTTGTTTGCGAACTGCTGTGTGATTGCCCCCCCGCCGACCATGATCTTGACCTTGTCCTTGATGCCCTCTTTCACGAGGGTTTCGATCACCTTTCGCTGCTCAGGGGCGGTGGTGGTCATGAGGGCTGACATGGCCAGGATATCGGCATTGTGTTTCGTGATGCCTTCCAGGAAGCTCTCGGCGGTGACGTTGATACCCAGATCCACCACTGCAAAGCCGCCTGCGGTGAGGAGCGTTGCGACCATTGTCTTGCCGATCGTATGGATATCGCCGAACACCGTCCCTATGACAACACGGCCAAGGCTCTCCCTTGTTGCGCCAACCCGCTTGATCTCCTCCTCGATAATAGGGGTAGCAGCTTGCATGGCAGCAGCCGCACCCACTAGATCAGGAAGCCAGAGCTCTCCTCTTCCAAACCCATCGCCTACCTGTCGTATCGCCTGAGTCATGACATCGAGGGCCTTGAGGGGGTCCATCTTTCTCTGGACCAATTCGCGTGCGCACCTCTCTGCCTCACCCCGATCATATGTCGTAATCGCCTTGCTGAGTTCCCCAAGAATTTCTGTGCTCATGCCTCCCTCCGGTTTTATTATTAGCTCCTGACACACGAGCCGCCATGAAGTGTCTGTGGTGAATTATGGTGGTATTGTATGTGGTTCCAGTTTCAAGGTTTAGTCTTCAAGGTTACTTTATTATTGTGCAGGGATGAATCCCAGCGAAATAGTATTTGAATTGAACAGACTAAACCTGAGTTCTTTCCTGAATTCAATCTTGCTCTTAGATTTAGATCACAGGACCAACCATATAGATGTCCATGGCCTTTGTATATCCTGATATTTCTGCTTTGGTTTTCCTTCCGGAAGCAACCTCTAGTATCGCCTCAAAGATCCGTTTTCCTGCGCTTTGCAAAGTTTCCGTGCCTTCCAAGATGGAGCTGACATCAACATCCACGTGATCCTGCAATTTATCCCACGTCTGTCTATTCCCCGTAATCTTGATGACCGGGACAAAGGGAAAGCCTTGCGGAGCACCCCGGCCCGTAGTAAATGCTATCACGTTACAGCCAGCAGCCGCTAATCCCGTCAGAATCTCTGGTTCTCTTCCAGGAGAATCTATCACGACGAGACCGTGTCTTTTTGGTGCAACACCATACTCATACACTGCCTTGATAGTTGCGTTTCCTGCCTTGGCGATAGCACCCAGGGACTTCTCCTCAATGGTCGTCAGTCCCCCTTTGATGTTTCCTCCTGTTGGCTGTCCACCGCGAATATCAGTGCCAACCGATTTTGCCCTTCTCTCCATCCTGTCTACTAGATCAAGGATTTGTTGCCCTATAGAATCATCCTCAGCGTGTTTGGCCAGCAGGTGCTCAGCGCCGATAAATTCCGTGACTTCTCCCACAATAGAAGTGCCTCCGGCCTCCACGAGCTGATCAGAGGCAATGCCTAGTGCCCTAGTGCAGGATTGGGTGCCAATCCTGAAGTCGTGTCTGAACTCCCGCATTTTAATCCCAACACAAGGTCGCTCATCGGGCAGGCCACTCTTTTCATCTTTGAGGCCTCCATACCATATCCTGGGCCAGAAGGATGCCCTCAGCACTCGATCTTGCTGCACCTCCTATCTCCTGTATAACAATTGTCTCCACGCGTTTTCCTGCTTCTAGAACGGCTTTCGCCACGTCCCGTACAGCTGTGCTCTCGCACCCCAAACTTACGAGAAGCACTGCCGCAAGGTTGGGATTCCTGCCGAGACCAATGAGCGTATCGTTTACCCGGTTTATGTCTATAGGCTTCTGACAGCAGCCTTGGTGATGGGTGAAACATGATGTTCCCTCGACCTCTCTGGCAATATTTTCGGCGACCTCATTTGCGCAGACTACTGTTAATATGATACCAACGTAATTCCGCGTGCCTACGCTGCCGTTCCCTCTTCTATATCCCTCAAACTGCATGCTATACCTCCTGAGATTCTAAATCACCACGGCCCCTAAGGCTTTCGATATTCTGGATATGGGCATGAGCTCCTAAGGCGATGTCCTGTGTAGCCCTCCCCATGACTTCTCCATACTTGAAAATGTTCTCCCCTTTTGAGATGTCCTTTATCGCGAATTTGTATCCATAGGGTATAGGGGTGATAATTAAAATCTTCGTAGTCTGGTCGCCTAAGCCCAAAGAAATTGTTTCTCCCGTCCGAATGTCTCGCAAGGCCGTTGCAACATTATCCTTCTCGCTTATCATGATCGCATCAATTTTCATTGCGATAATCCCTCCTTCTTGTTTCCCCACTTTATCCTATGTTGCTCTTTTAGACAAGATGTCACGGTATTCATGAATCGATGGACTAAGTTCTGAAATAAGATGGACAATCTGAGCGGACAGTCTCCCAACCTTTGTCATATGCCGCCGCAACTTTTTCCTGCAGTTTGGTTCCCTCGCAAGCTTTTAGATTTCCCTCCAAGTGTTCCACTTTAGATGCGCCTAGAATAATGCCGTCATTCCGCGACCCTTTTAAAGACGAATGGTGCTGAAGCCAGCGTAACGCTGCCTCGTCCATAGAAACCCCATGTAACGCGCATACCTCTCGGATCTCTTTGACCGCCGTGAAGTAGGTCTTTTTCCAGTACCGGCCCACGTACTCCCTATTGATGGTAAACCGCCCCTCTTTCGGAAATTCTCCGGAGTTATTATACTTCCCTGTTAGTAAACCACCGGCAAGCGGGTTGTAGGCGTAAAACCTGATCCCGAGTCTTTCGCTTGCAGAGAGCAATTCTCGTTCCACGTCGCGTGTGATGGCGTTGTACATGCCCTGGTAGATGGTCGGTTTCACCCATCCATTTTGCCTGCATATGTACCATATCTCCGCGACTTGCCAGGCAGCATAATTGCTTAACCCTAGCTCACGGAACTTGCCTTGGCGAAAGAGTCCCTGGCAAGCCTCCATGGTGAGCTCTATTGGAGTCCTATTGTCTGGCGCATGAAGATACAGTATATCGACCCAGCCAGTTTGGAGGCGCCTCAGGGAAGTCTCTAGCTGCTCGATGATCTCCTCGGGTTGAAGACCAGCCTTGCTGTAAGGATTAACCTTTGTGGCCAAAGAGACCTTTTCTCTCAGCGAAGGGGATAGAATGCGACCCAGAATTTCCTCCGCTTTCCCTGAGGTATATCGGGAGGCCGTATCGATTTCCTTGTGTCCATGATCGAGAAACACCCCCACCATGGCTTCCGCTGAATGTTCGTCTACCTGTCCCCCGAAGGTCATCGTTCCAAGAATAATCCGCATAGCCACGTTATTCAACCTCCTTTCAGGGCTAAGATATCACTTCATTATATGCTGAGTTCCTCCATAATCCAGTTTGCATTGCAAGTTGAACGGCAAAGAAGTACCCTAAATGCACCAATTTTTACTTATCAGGGATATAGTCTTTTCCCAACTTGTGAGATGGTCCAAGAAACTCGCCGACACGGTGGTATTTTTTGGCCTTGGGGATGAATACAAGAGGATCTATTTTATGGATCTGGTTTTCCATCCGTGAGGCAATCATCGAATATATAGGTTTTAATGATCTCAACAACGCTGAACATGTGGCTACCCATATCCAGAAGATGAAATACCTTTATAATGCACAGTGTACCTTACTTCTTTAGAATGGGGATTGCGTATGGTCCTTCGGCTATATATGCCATGGTAGGCTTCCTTCCCTGAAACCGTGGATGATGCACCGTGTAGATTACTACGTTCTGACACATGGCTTCTACCATCTCTTTGTACGATCCATAGTCAATTTCCCTGTCGATACACTCATAGCCGCTTATGCCCGGTATGATCCTATAGTCCTCCTCAGGGATGTGAGGAGCACAGTAGATGAGTCCATCCTTGCCCACCTTACGAATGGGTTTCCCCCACATCTCCGGCTCCCACTGATCCTTGGTAAAGGCCCAGTCAGGGTGACGGAGAATGGATATATACCGATCAGGGCCGAGGATCTTCAAAAGATGCAGTAACGTCTTATATTCAGGGGATCCTATGGGTTCGGCATCGATGTTATTGGCCGCTATGACCATAATGCCGTTTTCCTTCACGGCCGGCATGGCACCAACCGCGCATTTTACGCTCTGGTAGTGGTCCCTGCCTACGTAGCCGGCATGGGTTAAAATGATGTCGAATGGCTCCCTGATAGGCACTTGAACATACTCCCTCATCGCCTCAAAGGCGGCGAGGTGAGCCTCAATGAGATCGCCGGCGAAAACCCCTGTTATCGAAAGTTTGTGATCCAGGGTCGTGTTGACCATAAAATCGACACCAACAGTCTGAGCAACCTCCAGTGCTTCTTCATGGCATGGGTTTCCCTCGAGCACTAAGTTCGTTGCATGTGGGTGCTCCAGAAACACAGCCCCATGGAACTTCTGGATGGTTGTGGTATTCACCAGCGCAGGGCATACCCCTTTCCTGCCACCCGATATGCCTGCCATGAAGTGGCTCTCCACCAATCCGGTCACGATCTTGATATCGGAGTCGTGGAATACCTTGTTCACGTACACCTCGGTGCCCTTGGAGGTACGGGCTGCCAGGACCTGGGAAGAAAGATCCTCACAGTTATGGTCAACGATACGATAGTTGTCCACGACCTCTGCTCCGAACATGAAATGTTTCTCCTCCATGGTGCTCGCTCGGTGCATGCCGGTGCCTACAACGAGTACTATGTTTTCCCTCCCAATCCCCGCACCCTCAAGTATCTCGAGAAGAGGCAGGAGAATCCCGTTCTCCCCCTTGTAAGGAACCGGTCGGGTGATATCGGAAACGGTGACGCAGACCGTGACCTCGTTGATGGGCTTTCCCTTGGATCGAATGATCTCTCCCAGCCTCGGTGCGCCGATTGGATTATTCAAGGCCTTGGAGATCTCCTCTCTGGAGTTGGCCAGCGGAGGCACCTTCTTCATGTGAAGGATCTCGCACTCAGGTGGGACGGCTACCTCCAGGAACTCATCCCCGAACTCCACCTCAATCCTCTTCCAACCCTTGGTATCAGTCTTAGCGATACGAGCAGCTATATCATCTCTCATCCTTATCTTTCCTGCTTCTGCTATGGTTGGCTGTCACACTCCCTTGAGTGTGGCAAGTTGGGCCGCGGCATCAAAGTTATAGTCAGCTGCTGAGCTAACGAAAAAGCTGTCAGGGAGGCTCACCGGGGGCTCCCCCTTGATGGATTTCACCAGCTCAAAGGCCTTTTCCACGTTCTCTTCGTCCCCCTCCAAAGCAAGGTGTACCGAGCCTTCAGAACCGCCGACACCACCGGAACCGATATGATACGCCCGAACACCCGCCAAGATTGCAAAGGCCTGAACCTCGGTCACCACCTTTGCCAGGGGTACGGGGACAAGCTTTGCCGGTAACCCGGTGCTATATCTAAAGTGGTAAATGCCGGTGTGCTTTGCTGCCTCCATGACCGAGACGACCATCTTCTCCAGGCTCACCGGCACAATAAGATGGCTGCCTCGCGGTGTGACTATGGGCCAGGCCATGCCGATGGTGCCGCCCTTCACCGACGATGAGTAGATCCCAACATTCCCCTCGGCATCGATGGCATTGGCTCCCTTAATGAAGACATCGTCAGGACCAAAGCTCAGTATCTCAACATTTGAGTCCGCATCCTCTACTGGCCTACCCTTCCTTATCACGTGCCACGTGCTGGGTGGAGGTCCTGAATTGGCATTAGTAATTCCATGGCAGATCAAGCCCACGGTCTGGCCAGCCTTTGGTTCAACAGAGATGTCGAAGAACTCTTCTGTTACGTAGGCGTTGGTAATGCCCCTCGCCAGGATTATTGTCCCGTTTTTCCACGCGTTTCGTACCTCTGGAAGCGCTACCGTGGCCTTGGCTAAGAGCCTTCTGGACTCGGATGCATTGAGCACCACCATTGCCGAAATCTCCCTTTGGCCTTCCTTCGATTTTAAAGCCTCTACCTCGTAGAACATAGCCACCTCCCTATCTAGATTGTATAAAAGTTTCCATTTTTTAGAGCGGCGAAGCCGCGTTATATAAAATTGCGAAGCAATTGTATCACTAGAAAAAAATCTTATCCGGGTTCATTAATCCCTTGGGATCTACCAGGTTCTTGATCTCCTTCATAAGCTCATAGCTCTGGCCGTGCTCCATTTCCATGAACTTACGCTTGCCGATGCCAACGCCGTGCTCCCCCGTGCATGTTCCGCCCAGTTCGATTGCTCTGGCAACAATGCGGTCATTAATAGAATCGAGCACCGACCACTCTTTTTCATCTTTGGGGTCTCCCATCATCACAACGTGGATATTGCCATCTCCTGCATGGCCGAAAACATACCCGATCGCGTGGCCTTCTTCCACGAGTTTCTGGCAAAAAATCACCATCTCCGGATACCGGGATATGGGAATAGCCGCATCGACAATCAGCGTTTCCTTGCCCTGATGAGCGCGGTGGATTGTCTCCCAGGCATCATGTCGAGCGCGCCACAGATCCTCTCGCTCTTTTTCCTCGATGCCAAACGAAAAGCTCGTTGCCCCGCAACCCTGCGTTAATTCCTGTGCGAGCGTCGAGGTCTCAAGCAGCGCTGCCTTGCTGATGCCATGAAATTCACAGAAGAGGCTGGGCACTTCTGCTATGCCCAGGCCTTTCTCCCTGTTCATGAGGCCGATTACGCCAGGAGTTAACAGCTCGAGAGCGGCGGGTTCCAGCCCCGAGCCTATCATCATGGCAACTGCTCCGGCCGCATCTTCCAGAGCACCGAAGGTGACGATAGTCGCCAAGTGGTGTGAGGGAATACCGCTTAAACGGAGTGTCGCCTCGGTCACCACCCCCAGTGTTCCCTCCGATCCGACGAAAAGGCGTGTGAGGTCATACCCGGAGGAGGACTTGCCCGCCCTGCACCCCGTGTGGATCTCCTTGCCCTGGGGAAGCACTATGGTCATCCTCATGACGCAGTCCTTTGTAGCGCCATATTTAAGGGTTTGCACGCCAGATGCATTGTTGGCGATCATGCCTCCGATGCTCGCGTCAGCGCCCGGATCGACGGGAAAGAACAGCCCGTGTTTTCCGGCGTGGCGATTCAGCTCCTTCCGCAACACCCCTGGCTGCACATCCGCCTGAAGATCATGTGGTCGAATCTCCAGGATCTTATCCATCCTGGTGAAATCCATTACCAAACCACCTCGAGTGGGTATCGGATTCCCCTCGGTACTCGTTCCTGCCCCCCAGGGAGTGACCGGAATACCCTGATCATAGGTCCAGGTCAAAATTCGACTTACCTCCTCGGTGGTGATCGGCCAGATAACGCCTGCGGGCAATTCTCCTTGGTGGGGTGAAATATCGTGTAGGTGGAGCTCCCGGATAGATTGGCCAACTGAAAAACGATCCTGATCCACAAAAGAGGATAAGGCCTTGATCTGCTCGGATGTAAACTCCTGTACCATCTTTCCCCCTCCGGGCATTCTTCTCATTTGTTGAGCGCCTCAAAATAAATCGATTTTTGGAGTATAATGATGAATATGGGAGGGATCAAGAAAAAATCAGCCCAGGGTATCGCTCGTCTAAGGGTTGCGGGAACCATCAAATTACCCCTCAGGCCATATCTCCTGGCGTCTCGCGTGGCAAGATAACCTTGCCCATTGGAAAGGAAGCTCATTCCACATGGGTAGTTATCCCTCAAGAATAAAGCAGTGAGGTTTTTCCTCATTGAAGTAAATTACCTGGTTGCACTTGTGCTCACAAACTTATAATGTCTATCCGAGCGATGAGACTGTGAACAAGAAAGCATTTCCAATAGCTTCCAGATTTATTTTATGATGCCAACAGCCTTTAGATCAATCTATATGCCAAGGGGTGAAACCGTAGCCAATTCCCATTAAAGAGAAAGGAGACGATATGGCCAAGAAAATGATCCAGGACTTTTACCGGATGAAGAAGGAGGGTGAAAAGATCACCTGGCTCACCTGTTATGACTATCCCACTGCCCAATTTGAGGAGGCCTCTGGTATCGATATGATCCTCGTGGGCGATTCTCTGGGGATGTGCGTGTACGGCTATGAGAGCACCGTGCCGGTGACGATGGACCAGTGCATCGTGCACTGTCAGGCCGTTCGACGGGGCGCGCCCAACACCTTTGTGATGGGAGATATGCCCTTTATGAGCTACCAGAAATCCGATGAGGATGCCGTGGTAAACGCCGGCCGATTTCTCAAGGAGGCCACCGTCGATGCGATCAAGCTGGAAGGGGGCAAACGGGTGATCAGCCGTATCAAGGCGATCCTCGATGCCGGGATCGTGGTGTGCGGACACAGCGGCCTGACCCCCCAGAGCTCCGGACAGCTCGGGGGTCATAAGGCCCAGGGCCGCACCGTGGAATCCGCACAGCTGGTGATCGAGGATGCCTTGGCCATCGAGGAGTCGGGTGCGCAGATGCTCCTGCTTGAAGCGGTTCCCCCGGAGGTAGCGGAGTTCATTACCAACAAACTGTCGATTCCGGTGCTGAGCATCGGAGCAGGCCCCCAGTGCGACGGCCAACTCCTGATCGTCTCCGACATGATCGGCCAGTTTCAGGCATTCACGCCCAAGTTCGTGAAGAAGTACGCTGCTATCGCCGAGGTGATCACCAACGCGATGAAGAACTATGTCAAAGAGGTAAAAGCTGGCGCTTTTCCCGCCGGCGAGCACTGCTACCATATGCTAAAGGGCGAGGAGGAGAAGTTCAGGGAAATGATCAGAAGATATGAATAGCATGTTTTTGCCAGATAGATCAGAGAGCGATCCTGCCTTACCAAGGCAAGGCAGGGAGAGTTATTCATGTCCAGCACCTCTATAGGGAGGAGCTTACTATATTCTTCCATCGGCAAATGCATTCCTCATAGGAAGAGCTCAAGGAACGGGCTCACTTCTTCGTTGGACCGCACGTAGTGCCCATGGGCAAGCTCTTCTTTTAAGAGGCTTTTCTCCACTACGGAGAAAAATAAACAACCGCAATAGTTATGTGAAAGGAGGCCATTGTGAAAGTTATTCATTATAAAGAGATAGAGCCGCAGCACTACAAGACCGAAACAGCTCAAAACGCATGGGGAAGAGTGGTTATCGGAAAGGCCGATGGCGCTGAAAATTTCTGCATGCGCGTCTTTGAGCTCAACGAGGGAGGCTCATCGGACTTCCACCAGCACGACTGGGAACATGAGGTTTTCGTGCACTCCGGCCACGGGGTACTGGTGACAAAGAAGGGAACAATCGAGTTAGGTCCGGGTAATGTTATCTTCATTCCCGGCGGGCAAAAGCACCAGCTTAGGAATTCTGGTAAGGATCCGTTTATCTTTGTGTGCGTCATACCTTCAGGGCCGCCGGAGATTTAGCCCTCCGGCACTCCAATGAACATAGAAAGTCATATTTGCCATCACGGAGAGATCTCTTAAGTTTGGATGGATCTCTGGTGAGCAAGATCGCATGCTTTTTATCTTGACAGGCATGAAATAACTTAGTATATAATATATTAGATTTAGAATCACAGATACGAGAAGGTGTCATGGCCCAGGATCTTCCTACCTTTCCTAGTATCAGCGTTCCACCGTCTCTCAAAGAGATAGCCTATCAGGCTATTAAGGATTCCGTGATCGCCAACAAGCTCACGCCAGGGGTCTTCTATAGTGAGCAGGCAATAGCTTGGGAGCTGGGGATCTCAAAGACACCGGTTCGGGAAGCGCTCATCAACCTGGCCTCTAAGGGATTCATTACTATCCTCCCTAGGAGGGGCTTCAAAGTAAACGCCCTCCATGAGGAGCACATCCGGGAAATATTCGAATTCAGACACGCGTTGGAAAGGGCCGTGGTATTGCATATCACCCCTATGGTAACAGACCAATCTATCCATGCCATCGAAGCGATTAATAGTAAGGCCGCTAAAACCTCCGACCAAAAGGCCTTCATCAAGCTCGACAGGCAATTTCATCGATCCCTTGCCTCTTTCACCGATAACAGATACATAACCGATGCGCTTGAAAACCTATGGGATCTCTGTGAATGGGTGGCTACTGTGGTCTACCATCTCAAGGGTCGTCCTCATGAGGCAGTGCAGGAGCATAAGGCCATTACTGAAAAGCTGAAAACGCACGATACGGAGGGTGCGGTAGCGGCTATGGAGGAACACCTTCGGATTACCGAACAGAGGCTCCTCTCGCACCTGAGTTCAGAGCACAGGGGCATTGAGGAGGTGTTCCCCGGCTAGAGGACAATTCATAGCTGAAGGCAAGAATTCTTCACCTCATCAATGAGATGGAGATAAGGAATCTTATAAACTTCGAGCAGGAGGGCGGAGCATGAATTCACCTATGGTTAGTGAACTTACGCTGCCAAAGATGCAAATGGTTCACCAGCATTTCGATGTGCCACCCCCGGTTGATGTGCTGGCAGAGGTGGAGCGTGCATGGAATCGGCTTAAGGATCGCCTCGATCTCTTTCAAGGGATGAGTATCGCTGTGTGCGTGGGAAGCCGCGGCATTACCAACCTAACCACTGTGGTTCGTGTGGTAGTGGCCACGTTAAAGGAGGCAGGATGCACTCCCTTCATCACCCCTGCCATGGGTTCCCATGGGGGGGCCACGGTAGAAGGTCAGATCGAGGTACTCGCTGTACGCGGCATCACCGAGGAGAGCGTCGGCGCACCCATTCGTGCAACCATGGATGTAGTCTCTATGGGGGAGATCGACGGAATTCCCCTCTTTCTCGATCGCCTCGCCCACGAGGCCGATGGCATCGTCCTTGTGAACCGGATCAAACCCCACACCAATTTCATAGGCCCCACCGAGAGCGGTTGGATCAAGATGATCGCTATCGGCCTTGGCAATCAGATCGGGGCCGAGCACTACCACCGTCTATCTCTCATTCGAGATCAGTACCATATTATCAGCACAGCGGGAAAAGAGCTGATCGAACGCTCTAAGGTGCTCTTTGGCGTGGGCCTGGTCGAGAATCAGGAGCATGAAACAGCGATTGTGAAGCTGGCCATAGCCGATGAAATAGAGGCTGTGGAAACCGAACTCTGCGCTAAGGCACGCTCCTATATGCCCGGATTACCCCTGAATGAGATCGATCTACTCATCGTCGATGAGATGGGAAAGGATATAAGCGGAGAGGGTATTGATCCCAACGTCGTTGGCCGCGATGTGTGCTCTTACGGTGCAAGGAGGCCTTTGCCCACTATTACCCGCATCTTTGTCCGCGATTTGACTGAGGGAACGGAGGGCAGTGCCCTTGGGGTCGGCCAAGCGGACTTCACCGTGAAGCGGCTGGTAGACAAGATCGACTTCCAGGTTACCGCTATCAATTGCCTGACCGCCTGTTGCCCGGAATCTGGAAGGATACCCCTGGCGTATCCCAATGACCGAGATGCCCTTGCGGCGGCCATGATGACGCTCAGGCCCTGCTCCATAGAAGATATGCGGATCGTCCATATCAAAAACACCCTGGAACTCAAGACGCTTCTGGTCTCCCAGGGCTGCATAGCGGACCTGGAGGGCAAGCCCGGCATAGAGATCGGGGAGGAGGTGAAGCTGGAATTCGACCAGGAGGGCAACTTGATCTCGACCGCTATTTTATAACTAAAGGAGTAAATGATGAACGAAAGCATTAAACAGTCACTTATCGGCATCGTAGGGGAGGAAAACTACACCGATAGTCTGGTCGATATGGTTGCCTACTCAAAGGACGCCTCGGAGTTCAAGCACCGTCCTGATGCAGCGGTGTGGGCAACGAGCACTGAGCAGGTTTCAGCGATCCTCAAGCTCGCTCACAGGGCGAGATTTCCCGTCACTGCCCGTGGTGCTGGAACCTCACTGTCCGGTTTGAGCGTGCCTGTACGAGGTGGTCTAATTCTTGATCTGGGGCGAATGAACAAAATTATCAGAATCAGCATTGAGGATCGCCTGGCTGTGGTCCAGCCCGGGGTAGTGTATGCCTCACTCGAGAAGGCCCTGGCCCCGTATGGATTCTTTTTCCCGCCTGATCCGGCAAGCGGCAGCGTGTCCACCCTTGGCGGCAACGTGGCCTGCAACGCCGGGGGTATCAAGGGAGCCAAGTACGGCACCACCAAGGATTACGTGATGGCCTTGGAAGTGGTCTTGCCCGATGGTAGGCTGATGCACACGGGTTCTCATTGCATGAAAAGCGTATCCGGTTATGATATGACCAAGCTCTTTGTCGGCTCTGAAGGCACCCTTGGTGTAATCACGGAAATTACCCTGAAGATCAATCCCAAACCGCCCCGTACACTTACCACCATGGCCACCTTCGATGACCTGGAGGACGCCGGACGTGCGGTAGCAGAGATTATGCACTCCGGAATCGTACCCAGTGCATTGGAGATAGTCGATCAGCAGACACTTATCGCCCTCAACCAGAACGCCCATCTCAACCTTCCCGAGGTTGAGGCGATTCTGATAGCCGAAACGGACGGGTACACCGAAGATGAGACGGAGTTCCAACTTGCGAAAGTCATAGACGTTTTCAAGAAAAATAAGGCCTCCACAATCAAGAGAGCCAGCTCGGCTAAAGAGGCCGAGGCCTTGTGGACAGCGCGAAAAACTGCCTATGGGGTCATGTCCCGGGTTAATACCAATCTCTTCGTGGAGGATTTGTCCGTACCCATATCAAAGATGCCCAACATACTCAGGATCGTCTCCGATATCGCCAAGAAGTATGACCTGAAAATTCCAACCGTTGGTCATGCTGGAGACGGGAATCTCCACCCAACCATCAGCTTCGATGGAACCAATCCCGAAGAGGTGCAACGCGTGGAAAAGGCCTCAGAGGAAATCTACGAGAACGTGATCGAGCTGGGCGGCACCCTCACCGGCGAGCACGGCATCGGGCTCGCCAAGGCTCGGTTCATGCATCTCGAGCATGATGAGGTGAGCATGGATATAATGCGCGGCATCAAGAAATTCTTTGACCCGAATAATATCCTCAATCCCGGTAAGATGGCACTGGATGGGTAAGGAAGCTGAAAGCTCATGTCTGAAAGAAGAAAACCTCCTTTCGCCTGGCATGAACTGTGAACTTTGAACTACGAGTTGTCCCTAAGAACATACAAAAAAAGACATCCCCATGTTCCTCACATTCATCTGTTCTCCACAAAAGGGCATAATAAAAGATGACATCTCTATGCTCAGTTACGCATTTTTTCACCTATAACCCTGAAGTGTACGCCGGGGTCATTTACTGAGGAGTTGTAAGATGGAAGCGAAGTACGAATTCGAAAAGAAATACCGCGACCAAATACTGAGGTGCTCTAGCTGCGGCTTTTGCCAGGCGGTATGTCCGGTATTCGGGCTGACGCTTCGGCCGGCCTTGAATACTCGAGGCAAAATGCTGTTGCTTAAAGAGGTAATGGACGGATCCATCGAATTTAATCAAGAAGTGGCAGACATCTTCTATACCTGTACCGCATGTAAGGCCTGCACCTATACCTGCCCGGCCGGAGTTGAGGGGAATGAAATCGTCGAGGAGGTCAGAAAGGGGCTCTACAAAGACGGCCTTGCCCCTGATTCTCTGTTAGGCGTGAGAGATAGCATCTTCAAGCAGGGCAATGTGTTCGCGAGCGCCCAGGACGAAAGGATCGAGATCTACCCCCCTGTCCTTAGGGAAAAGGCCAGGAGGGGGGCGCTCAAGCCCCATGCCGAAACCCTGCTCTTCATGGGGTGTCTTCCGAGCTACTTGGATATGAAGATCGTGCCCAGCTTTATCAAGGCCCTGGATGCCGCTGGGGTGGACTACACTACCCTTGGCACCCAAGAGACTTGCTGCGGGTTCCCGCTCTACCTCATGGGCTCGGATGAGTTCGAGTCTCAGGCGAAAAAGCTCATCGAGAGAATCAGGGCCACAGATGCACGTGAGCTGGTCACCCCGTGTGCGGGATGCTACAAGACCTTTACCACCCTGTACCCTGAAATAGGAGACCTCGGCCTCGAGGTGTACCACTCGGTGCAGTACTTCGACAGGCTCATCAATGAGGGCAGGATCGAAATCAAGGGGGAGACATCAGGGAAGATCACCTACCACGATCCCTGCGACCTCGGCAGATCCTGCAAGATCTTCGAGGAGCCGAGGAGTATCCTCAAGAGGATTCCCGGCGTTGAGTTTGTGGAGATGGAAAAAAACAGGCTCGATGCCCGCTGCTGTGGAGGTGGAGGCGGCATGCAGGCCTACAACCCGGAGATGGCGGTGGACATGGCAGCCCTCAGGGTCCGCGATGCCCTGGAGGTGGGAGCGGAGATCATCGTCTCGGGCTGCTCCGCGTGCAAGGATAACCTCAGAAAGGGTGCCCGTGCCATCCCCAGGGAGGAGAGGGGAAAGGTCAAGGTCATGGACATCACCGAGATGGTTATCAATGCCATGGGGTAAGGAAGTAGTGCCGCATATGAACTAGTCTTAATTGAATTCAGGCGATGTTCAGATAAATATTTTGGCGAGTATTGTTGAAAAATTCCAACCCCGAGCTGAATTCAATATAGGATTTGAGAGCACAAATCCCTGTTCAATAAGTATCCTTTTGCGTTGATTTTCGAGCCTTGAATGGCTTATTCTGCTCTTGTTAACTTGGCACTGACTTCCATGTTGCCTTTGACATTTTCCTTATATTCTACTATCAGCTCACGATCAAGCAAGTTAGAGAAGTATATCATATTTACCTAATAAGCTAGGATGAGCGAGGCGCTATGCGCACCTTAACGGCCTATAAATACAGAGACGGCGTATACGTAATGACCAGGGTACAAAGATTGGCCGAAAGGCGTGGCATTTGCAAGTCGGAGAGCGCCTGATGCCAAACCGAGAAAGGGGATCTATATGGCAAGAAATCTCAGAGATTTAACGGTGCTTGTGCTGTCCTCCATGCTTTTGCTGTCCTTTCTGGTGCCGGCGGTAGAGACGATGGCAGAAAACGGCAGTAACTTAACGGCTGTATGGGCAAACGACGGTGGCGACAAGGTAACGCGTGATGAACTACGCGCGAGCTCTAACCCAGGAGATGTCGTGAACAGGGTCTGGGATGGAACCAAGGTCGCGCTGTTTGGTGCCAAGAATGAGGTTGTGGCCTTCAATCTGATTTTGGAAGCTTCTTCAAGGGAGGCCACCAATATCACTGTCTCATTCAACGACTTGCTAGGTCCGAATGGCGCCTCTATAAGCGCATCAGCCACCAGTGGCGACGGCGTGTTTGATTGGACGAGCCGGGCCATTGAACTCTTTTACGTGCGGTATCTGCAAATCAAGGGGCTAAGCGAATTATCTTACGAATTCTATGACGAGCGGCACATCCCCAAAAGATTGCGCCGACCCTGGACCGGTGAAGGGGAGGGTGCTGGTACATGGTTGGACCGCCCTGATCATGACAATTTCTACCCAGAAATCGCTGTCCCTCTGGAGCTGGTCACGAGTTTTGACATAGCAGCTGATCAGAACCAAAGCATATGGGTCGATATTTATATTCCCAAAGATATACAAACTGGACTCTATTCTGGCGCCGTCACAGTTAGTGAAAACGGCACAGTAACCTATCAAATCCCTGTCGAGCTTACCGTGCGTGATTTCACTCTACCCGATGTACCCAATGCCAAAACCATGGTCTATCTTGGCTACGAGGATATAAACGTGCGCTATTTGGATGAACAGGACCCAGAGACCGGCACGGAAAACGCGTCCGCATCCAAACTCATCCGTGATCGTCACTTCCTACTTGCCCATCGTCACCGCTTATCGCTCATTGAATGGTATGAACAAGAAACTGGCTGGCAATGGGAATTAGACCAGCCGCGTGCAGAGTATATACCTCGTCTGGATGGCAGCTTGTTCACTGCCGCCCATGGATACGACGGCCCTGGTGTGAATACCGCTGAAAACGTATACTCCATTGGTACTTATAGTAATTGGGGTTGGCAAGACGAGGGAGAGGCGGGAATGCGTCTCCACACAAATGCGTGGGTCGACTGGTTCGAATCCAATTCCCCTGAAACGGAATATTTTCTCTACCTCATCGATGAGAGCGAGGACTTCGACAGGACTGAGCAATGGTCGAGTTGGATCAATAACAATCCCGGCTCCGGCAGCAGCCTCATGTCTATGGCAACCCTTTCTTTGCCAGACGCAGCGGCAAATACCCCGAGCCTCGATATCCCAACATCATGGGATACAATTGGCATTACTGAGGATTGGCAAAGCGCTGCCGATACGTACATCGCAGATCCGGACAAACGCCTCTTTCTTTACAACAGTAAATGACCCGGTTCTGGTTCCTTTGCCACCGAAGACGATGGTGTAGCCCTGCGCGAGTTGGCTTGGGGGCACTATAAAAAGAAAGTCGACCGTTGGTTCTTCTGGGCATGCACTTACTATAACAACTATCAAGGAGGGATGGGACAGACCAACCTTTTCCAGACGGCTCAAACTTTCGGCGAACATAGCAGCTTTGATAATGTGGTGGGAGAGACCGGGTGGAATTACAGTAACGGAGATGGTGTGCTCTTTTATCCGGGCACGGACTTCGTCTATCCCGAAGAGTCCTATGGTGTAAAAGGCCCCTTTGCCAGTCTTCGCCTTAAACACTGGAGGCGCGGCATTCAAGATGTGGATTATCTGGTCATGGCTTCACGTATCGATCCCTTGCGCGTGCAACAGATTGTCGATGAAATGATCACAAAGGTGCTCTGGGAATACGGCGTTACGGATCCAGGTGAACCCACGTATGTCCTAACTGATATAAGTTGGCCCACCGATCCCGATCGCTGGGAAGCAGCGCGCGCTGAATTGGCCGATATTATTGAAAGTGAATTACCCCACGGAGACGACGATGATAGTAGCGTAGGCAATGGAGGCGGCAGCGGCCGCGGCGGTTGTTTTATTGCAACAGCGGCTTACGGTTCTCCTATGGCAAAGGAGGTGGTTGTCTTGAGAAATTTCCGCGAGAATGTTTTGTTAAGGAATTCTCTGGGGAGAACCTTCGTGAAATCCTACTATGAGATCTCTCAACCTCTTACTAATTACATAAGAGACCATCAAATCTCAAGAACCGCCACGATACTTGCACTTACACCTGTAATTTACAGAGCCAAGCATGCCAAGGCATTTGTCTTGATATTCCTGCTCAGCGTCATGGCTATAACACTGAGCTTAAGGATGTGGGTGTCAAAAAGGTTCTAACCCATTCATTATTCCTTACGATAAAGAAAAGGCAACTAGGTGGAGTCATATTTCAAGACGGGGTCACAAGTGGCCCTGCCGCGCTTTAGCCTACTGGTATAAGCCTATTCTGCTTAGGATCCACCTGAACGTTTCACAATACGATAACTAGTCAACAGCTATCGCATCCTTGAAAGATATCGGTTAGTTCATCTGATCGCAGGCCATCTTTGCCTATGCAAAAAACCAGGCTTGTGATCGCTTACCACCATCCAACAAAGAGGTCATCCAGTGATCTGTAATGTTGACCTGAAGAAAATAATTGGCAGGAAGGTGTCAGGTTTGAGCTGAACTTTTTGTGGATACCTGTAAGATCGAATGTTAGTAACTGCATCTAAAGTTTATCCTATAGCCTGTCCACCTCGAAACACATCAGGTGCCGGTCAGGTATCTTGCGCTATCACGACTTTTTCAACCGGCAGTTTCTCGGCGCATTTCATTCAAGACCTGTTTGCCTGTTACCACATGGACGCCGTCTATCTCAACGAGCGTGTCTTCCGTGACCTCCGGCACGAATATGACATGAAGGAGCTCCTTATCTCGAAGGCCTTTGGCGGCAGGGATACCCTTTGTAAGGAGTGTTTTTGCAAGGGAGCGCAGTTTTGGCACATCAACCGGACGCTCCGACCACTTAACCTCTCCAAGGAGCACACAACGCCCGTCAAGGGTTTGCGAGACGACATCCCATTCCGGCCCTTCACCGTGCCAGAAGCGGCGGGCAGGCTCGCAGTCGCCTATCTCTCTGAACCGAGGAACCTGGGCACCCCCTAAGGAGACCCACTGACGGCACAGTTCCTCCCACGCAGTGGAAACGAGGGCCGGTCTGGCTTCCTTCCAGAGCTTCTCACGCGCTCGCGCAGGAGCGTCAGCGAGAAACCCCCGATTCGGCGCCACTACCCGAAACCACATACGGCAAAAGGGATCGGCAATCTTGTAAAGGGAGCGTTTTGCCGAGGCTGAGGAAGCACCAAAAGGTATCTCTCTTTGGATCAGCCCCAATTCCATGAGCCGCTGCAAGGGACGACTGAGGGATGTCGCAGGTTCACCAATCCGTGCGGCGATTTCCGAGACCCTGTGAGCCCCGAGGCCAATTGCGTCAAGAATGGGGCGCAACGCCACCGCGGGCGGCAGTTCCTCGAGTAAAAGGCGTTCCGGCTCTTCGTGCAGAGGCCCCAACGGGTTTAATACCAGATGATCTACCGCACGGTCCAGAAGTAAGCCCGACTCCGACGTCAGTTCCCAGTAACGAGGCACACCTCCCCAAGCCGTGTAAGCCATGATCACGTCTCGGGCAGTAGCCAGCCCCAATGCCTCCGACAGATATCCCGCAGCAAGAGGTTGAAGTTGAAACGCCTCCGTGGCTCGGCCATAGAGCGGCTCCGTAGCTTCTATCACCAGACCCTGCATCATACGCTGGCTGGAACCCGCGAGGGCTACCATAAGTTGCGCCTCCTTAGCCTCGTGGTCCACCCACACCTGGAAGATACTCGGCAGTTCCGGACTCGTGGCCACCAGATAGGGGAACTCATCCACTATGAGCGGCCCTCGCCACTGCTGATGCATTGCTTCTGCGGAGATTCTCCCAAGGAGGGATCTCCAATCCGGATAGTGCACTTGATCAAAACCGGGGAACCTGGCAGCCAGAGAGGCTGCAAAATAGCGGCGCTGAATGGGGGCCGCCGACTGGTCTGCAACCGTATAAAGCCCGCCATGCTGTTTACACCATTCCAGAAGAAGACGGGTTTTACCGATGCGCCGCCTCCCCCATATAACGGCCAAGCCACCAGTGTGCGCCAGCCGCTGCAATCGTTCTAGTTCCTCTTCACGGTCAAGGAATTTCATTGGGTTGCCCTCCTCCACCTGCTTATGCTTTGAGGGTCAAATAGAAAAGCTCTGTTTTGCCCACATACAGAGTTGAAATAATTATATATTCAAACATAATGTTTTTCAACATAATGTTTTATTGCATAAATTATCTTCGCTACACACTGAAAAATAGTTGGTTTTCAAACGATTTTCGAAAGCATATGATGTATCACCCCCTGAATCCATGGTCTTAACTTCTCGACCTTGGTCTTTGAACCGGAATCGTTAGGAGAGGAGATCCGGAATCATCCTGGTTTGCAATGGAAAGTTTTGAATGTGAGGGAATACAATAGAACAGGGCATGAGCTATGGACTTAGACGCTGAAGGGATTGAGTAAGCTATAACCCAAGATAGGATTTCTGAAAGGTTGCTTTAAAAGGAAATCCTACAGTCCACAATCCTTCTCTTCTCAATACCCCGGACGATTACATGGTGAAGCGTGCCGGGTGCGTCCAACCTTGCCTGGGCATTTTCTCTGCCCTC
>Ga0315545_1001829_pt1 | contig 20063 bp, 24 predicted proteins | sample SalMarSW160210MG_FD_203096 | JGI IMG/M metagenome (GOLD analysis project Ga0315545, IMG submission 203096) | Salt marsh sediment microbial communities from the Plum Island Ecosystem LTER, Massachusetts, United States - Salt Marsh Sediment SW1602-10 ...
TGTGCCGTCTTTTCATCCGGCTCGGTGAGCGGCAGTCGCGGCTTGCCCACCCGGAAACCGACATGGTTCACGGCGTACTTCACCGGGATGGGATTCGAGATGATGAACAGGGCGTTGACCAGCGGCAGAAGGTGACGGTGAATGGCCGCCGCCTCGGCAACCTTGCCGCTGATAAAACTGTCTATCATCTTTTTTATCTGCTTGCCCACCAGGTGCGACGCCACGCTGATGATGCCGTAGCCACCTATGGCCATGAGGGGAAAGGTATCAGTGTCATTGCCGCTCCATACCAGAAAATCGTCGCCGGTCTCCTGGATGATTCTGGCAATCTGCTCAAAATTGCCGCTCGCTTCCTTCACCCCGATGATGTTGTCTATCTTGCTCAGCCTGATGACGGTCTCGGCGGTCATGTTGACCACGGTGCGAGACGGCACGTTGTACATGATGCAGGGCAGGCTGGTGCTTTCCGCCACCGTCCTGAAGTGCTGGTAAAGGCCCTCCTGGATGGGCTTGTTATAGTAAGGCACCACCAGCAGGCAGGCGTCAACGCCTATTTTCTCCGCTTCTCTGGTCGCTTCAACGGCTTCAGCGGTGCTGTTGCTGCCGGTGCCAGCGATAACCGACCCCTTGCCGCCGACGGCCTCTTTTATTTCCTGGAAAAGTCGGTATTCCTCCGCCCGGACCAGCGTGGGCGATTCCCCGGTGGTGCCGACCACCAACACGCCATCACTCCCCGAAGCAAGCAGGGCAAGAGCCAGCTTTTTCGCCTGCTCATAGTCTACCTCCCCCTGTTCATCGAATGGGGTAACCATGGCGGTGAGCAATCTTCCCAGCTCTTTCATCTTGCTACCTCCCTCGGTTTTATCCAGTCCCGCTTGATCATCTCTTCGGCAATCTGGACTGCATTCAATGCCGCTCCCTTGCGCAGGTTATCGGCGACAATCCACATAACCAGACCATTGGGGTGGGAAGTATCGCGGCGGATGCGACCGACAAATACCTCATCGGTGCCGGCCGCCATCCAGGGATTCGGGTAAAGGCTGATGGCGGTGTCATTCAGTATCTTCACTCCCGGCGCCCCGACGAGTATGCGCTCGGCTTCGTCAGGCATCATCGGCGATGAAAATTCCATCCATACCGCCTCACTGTGCGAAGTAAATACCGGCACGCGCACACAGGTGGCCGAGATAGCGATTTCGCCGGCATGCATTATCTTTCTGGTCTCCTCCACCATCTTCCACTCTTCCTTGGTGTAGCCATCGTCGAGAAACACGTCTATCTCCGGCAACACATTGAAGGCAATCTGGTGAGGGTACACGTGGGGTATGGCTTTCTGCCCTTCCAGAACCTGCCTGCTTTGCGCATTCAGTTCCTCCACCGCCGCCACACCGGTACCGGAAACCGACTGGTAAGTGCTGACCACAAGGCGTTTTATCGGGTTGACCTTATGTAGCGGGTAGAGCGCCACCACCAGCTGGATGGTCGAGCAGTTTGGATTGGCGATGATGCCGTTGTGCCACTCAATATCTTCCGGGTTGACCTCGGGCACCACCAGCGGCACATTGGGCTCCATACGCCAGGCGGCACTGTTGTCAATTACCACCGCGCCCGACTGTGCCGCAAGCAGCGAAAAATGACGGCTGATTTCGGAGCCGGCAGAAAAAAGGGCGATATCTACCCTCTCAAACGAGTCAGGATCTGTCTCCCTGACCTCGATTTCCTGCCTGTTGACCACCAGCTTCCTGCCCGCGGAACGGTCGGAGGCCAGCAGCCTGACTGATTGCATCGGGAAGTTGCGCTGAACCAGGACCCTAATGAACTCCTGGCCAACCAGCCCGGTGGCACCAACAATGGCAACATTAAATTCCTTCATCGCTTCCTCACAGTCCGAGCAACTTGTCCAGACCGTAAACAAACCCTTTGCGCTTGACCGCTTCCCTTATCGCCAGCATCACACCGGGCATGTAACACTCCCGGTTAATGGTATCATGTCGTATGCTCAGTGTCTGCCCCGGCGCGCCCAGGATTACCTCCTGATGAGCCATGAGCCCGGGCAGCCGTACGCTGTGAATGCTCACCCCTTCCACCTGCTCCCCCCGGCTCGCCGCCGCTTCGCCCTGCGGCTGGACAAATGGTTTGCCCCGCGCCTTTGCCATCGCCCTGGCCGTAGTCTGCGCTGTTCCGGATGGAGCATCAGCTTTCCGGTGGTGGTGCAGTTCAATTATCTCCGCATAATCAAGGTACTTGGCCGCGGTCTGGGCCAGGTGCATCATCAGGACGGCGCCGAGGGCAAAGTTCGGCGCCATCACGGCGCCAATCCCTCGCTCCGCGGCCAGATGCTCTATCTCTTCGATTTCATCAGGCGAGAAGCCGGTGGTCCCGATGACCAGATTGACGCCTTTTTCCGCAGCCAGGCGCGCTGCCGGCATAGTCGCCTGGGCAATGCTGAAATCCACCATGACATCGGGCTGGCAGCGGGTTAATATATCAGCCAGGTCAGCCGAAAAGGGAACCGAACCGGAACCATCGGGCAGGGGCAGTGAATCCCCGGCCGCTTTCAGGTCTACGGCGCCAACCAGTTGCATGTCGCTTTCACCGCAGACGGCTTTGACCACCTCCTGCCCGACCTTGCCATCGGCTCCATGAACGATAACCCTGATTGGATTCATCGTGTTTCCCCGTCTGGTGAAAAAACTCTTAACGATCCCGGAACGTACCTTTGGTCAGTGGTGGCCTGCGCCTGGGCTGGTCGCGCCGCCCGGAATACGAGTCATTATCCCTCCGGAATGGTCGCCTTGACCCAAAGGAATCTCTTGCCTGAGCGCCAGAGGGTTGATAATCTTTCTCAAAGACCGCCCTTCGGGAAAGGTTTACCCTTCCCATATTATCGATATTAATGGCCTTAACCGTAACCTCGTCACCGACCTTGACCACGTCTTCGACCTTGCCCACACGGTGGTCCTCCAGCTCGCTGATGTGTACCAGGCCTTCTTTCCCGGGCAGGATTTCCACCATGGCACCGAAGTCGAAAATGCGCGTCACTTTACCCGTATAGATGGTGCCAATCTCGACATCCTTGGTCATACTTTCTATAATGGCGATGGCCTTCTGGGCTGCTTCTTCATTGATAGCGCCGATCAGTACGGTGCCACTGTCGTCGATGTCGATGGTTGTCTTTGTCTCTTCAATTATCGAGCGAATCGTCTTGCCGCCGGTGCCGATAACGCTGCCGATTTTTTCCGGGTCAATGGTTATCTTGTACACCCGCGGCGCATAATGGCTGACCTCGGGTCGGCTGGTGCTCAGGGTCTCGTTCATTTTATTCAGAATAAACATCCGCGCTTCATGGCTCTGTGTGATTATCTTCTCCAGAACCTCCAGACTGACGCCTTTGAGCTTGATATCCATCTGCACAGCGGTAACGCCGTCCCTGGTCCCGGCAATCTTGAAGTCCATGTCGCCGTAGGCATCCTCCAGACCCTCGATGTCGGTCAGAACCTGATATCGGCCATCATCGCCGGTGATAAGGCCCATGGCCACGCCAGATACCGCGGTCTTTATCGGTATGCCGGCATCCATCAGTGACAGGCTCCCCGCGCAAACGCTCGCCATTGAGGTACTGCCGCTGGAACTGAGGACTTCCGAGACAAGCCGGATGGTATATGGGAAATCCTCATCGGCGGGCAATACCGGCACCAGTGCTCTTTCCGCCAGCGCACCGTGTCCTATTTCGCGGCGACCCGGCGACCCCAGGCGCTTTACCTCACCGCTGGAGAAGGGCGGAAAATTGTAGTGGTGGATGAAGCGCTTCGTCTCCTCGATGCCCAGGCCGTCAAGCTGCTGCTCCTGCCTGGTGGAACCTAAAGTGGCAATGGTCAGCACCTGCGTCTGACCGCGACTGAAAAGCGCCGAGCCGTGTGTCCTCGGCAGGAGTCCCACCCCGGCACTGATTGTCCTGACCTCGTTGAGAGCGCGGCCGTTGAGCCGCCTCCCCGCCAGTATGCTGTTCCTCACCTCGGCCTTGGCCCTGGCCTCAAAGGCAGCCAGGATATCATCTTCGGCATGGGTTTCACCGAGGCTTTCCACCAGCCTCTTCTTTAACTCCGAGAGCTTTTCCTCCCGGATGGCTTTATCCGCCTCCGCCAGCGCCGCCGGCAGCTCATCGCCGATAGCTGAGGCCACCGCCGAAGCAATGTCGGGGCTGACCTCGTGGACCGGCGCCTCCTCTTTCGGTTTGCCGCAAGCCTGCTGCACCTGTTCCTGAAGCCGGATTACATCCTGGTTGGCCTCAAAGCCGAACTGGATAGCCCTGGGCAGAATTTCTTCGGGAACCTCTTTGGCCCCGGCCTCCAGCATAACAATCGCTTTCCCGGTGCTGGCCACGACCAGGTCAAGCTGACTGTTCTCAAGCTCGGCCAGAGTGGGATTCAGCACCAGCTCGCCATCGATATAGCCCACGTGAACGGCGCTTAAAGGACCATCAAAAGGAATCTCTGATATGCCCATTGCCGCCGACGCACCGATTAGGGCCAGGACATCGGGGTTATTCTCATGGTCAACCGAGAGCACCGTGGCCACAACCTGGATATCCCGACGCCATTCCTTGGGCAAGAGCGGTCGTATCGGACGGTCCACGAGCCGACAGGCCAGAATGGCCGCTTCGCTGGGTCGTCCTTCCCGGCGGATGAAGCCGCCCGGGATTTTACCCGCCGCGTACAACCGTTCCTCATAGTCTATGGTCAATGGCAAAAAGTCAGTACCCTCACGGGGGTCATCAGCCACGGTGACCGTCACCAGGACCACCGTATCCCCGTAGCGAACCGTTACCGCCCCACTGGCCTGACCGGCCAATTTCCCAGTCTCAATAATAAGGTCTCTGCCGCCAACCTGGCACTGAAAAGATTGAAGTTTCTGCAATTTACCCTCCACGCTCAGACCTTATTTACGCAGTCCGAGTCGTTTTATCAGCTTGTTATATTTACCAACGTCCTCCCGGCTCAGGTAGTCCAACAGCCTCCTTCTCTGCCCCACCAGCGTGAGCAGACCGCGCTGAGAATGAAAGTCATGGCGATTCGCTGTCATATGATTGGTCAGCTGCTTTATCCTCTCGGTAAGCAGCGCTACCTGCACCTCAGTGGAACCGGTATCTCCATCCTTGTTCTGGTAATCACTGATGATACCAGCCTTCTTCTCTTTATCCAAACTACACCTCACTAAACAGTCATAGGCAATAAATTACAAATCAAGTGATTATAACATACCGCGCTGCTATATGTAAATTGGCGCACGCCTCGGGTTCTGCTTGGTTTTGGTTGGCAGTTGACGCCTTACCCCTTCCCCCTCTACAGCCAGCATCACTGGTAAAAGACCACAGGCATTAATGGCTGGAGAGGGGAGTCCAGAGAAGAGGGGGTGGAGCCCCCTCTCAAAAGCTCTCCCCCTCTCAAACATTACTAAATGGAACGCAAAAGACAAAACTGTTTGAGAGGGGGATAAAGGGGGTGAGTAAGTAAAAGAACAACCATATGCAAATAAAACCCACGCCTCCAGCCTTTACCGATTTGGTTCTTCTCGGTAGGGGTTAAAAGGAGGTTATATTAATGATTTTAACGGTATGGATTTCCACATTTGTCATATTCATAGTTTGGTTACTTTGGGATACAGTAAGGGGCATTGTGAGATTAATAAAAACCCCTTCTTCGCCTTTGTCTCCATTCCCAGAGCAATTTAATAAACAAATAGAGCAACCATACAATGATAACACTATTAAAAACCCAAACGAGCCAAGCGCCGTCAGCCCACCAAGTTCTAAAGAAATCGGTTTGTGCATTGAAAAGCAAGAAAGAAAAAATAGCACCAACCAAAGCACACAACCACTGAACATTGAAGGTCTTGGAGCGTATACCTTGAACGAAGTAGTCAACACAGAAAATAAAGAGAGCGGTAAAACAGATAAATATGAGCCATCTTACCCACGGATTGTCTTCAATAAACTTTTTAATCAGGGCAAATACAATAATTACTATAATTGCGATTATAATCCACAACCAGATGTCGCTATTACTACTACTGCTCCGCCTGCTTCGTCTCGGCATATTACCCAACTAATATCGCTTTTTAGGCGCATTATAGTTCGCTTAAAAGGGGGCTGTCAATCCCAACCGAGAAGAACCACTGATTTAACATCGTAGACATGGTACATGCCAACTAGTATAATACACGTTAGCATGGGCAGAACGGTAGAAGAAGGCACGGGAACAGGCGTCACCCCTGAGGTGACCTGCAGCTTTTTCCGCGATGGGACATGGCGGAAGGAGACGGTAGCCATACCCGGCGAGCTGCCTCTGACCATCTTTGTCAATGGCCAGGAGGTCGCCACGGTGCTGTGCACGCCCGCCAGACTGACCCAGCTTGTTCTCGGCTTTCTATACCTGGAGGGAATAATTGCCGACCGGCACGAGGTGGCCGGCCTGCGCGTCTGCGAGGACGAACCGATTGCCGATGTGAGGCTCCTGAAGAGCGAATACGAGGCGCCACCCAGGCGCACCATTACCTCGGGCTGCGGGAGCGGCTTCAGCTTTGCCGCCCGACCACCGCAGGTGGTCTCAGATATAAGGGTAACTCCAGAGCAAATTCTGGCGCTGATACGGCAGCTTTATCAGCAGCAGGACCTGTTTCAGGAAGTGGGCGGTATCCACTCCTCGGCGCTGGCGGACCGCGAAAAGATACTGGTCTCTGCGGAGGATATCGGACGCCACAACACGCTGGACAAGATTATTGGCGAGTGCTTGATGACGGGCCTGTCCACGCAGGACAAAATCCTGCTGACCACGGGGCGCATCTCCTCGGAAATGGTGCTGAAAGCAGCCAGAATGCAGGTGCCGGTCATCGTATCGCGCGGCACGCCAACCGAGCGAGCGGTCAGGCTGGGCAAAGAGCTGGGAATCGCTATAATTGGTTATGCCCGGGGAAATAGACTGTCCGTTTTTTCGGGTGAGGAGCATATAAAGCAAGGAACAACTTAAACTAGGAGGACTGTATATTATGCCACACTTCTTGGGATGGCCAGAAATTGTCATTATCCTTGTAATCATCCTCATCGTGTTCGGCGTGGGCAAGCTGCCACAGGTAGGCGGTGCCCTCGGCAAGGGAATACGGGCTTTCCAGAAAGGGCGGCACGGTGAGGACGAGGAAGAACCGAAAGAGGAGCCGAAACCCGTAAGGTCTGCCCGCAAGAAAGGTGCCAAGAGTTAAATACCACCGCCGCAGGCTCACTCACAGGCTCACGCTTTCATAGATAAGCCAATATTTGTATCCAGCCAAGGAACAGACATGGACTTTTTCGGCATCGGTTTAGGAGAATTACTGCTCATCCTCATCCTCGCCCTGATTATCTGGGGGCCGAGGAGATTGCCCGAGATCAGCCGCAGGCTGGGCAGAACGGTGCGCAACCTTCGGAAGGCGACCAATGACTTCACCTCCCAGGTGACCAGGGAAATCGATATTGAAGAATCGGAGAGCAGGGAAAAAGGCCAGCTCGCACCACCTCCTGAGAACCGTACAGCCGATAGAGATGCCGCGGACGATGAGTGAAGAGAAAAAACAGTCCATCCTGGAACACCTTCAGGAACTGCGCCAGCGCCTGATTAAAAGCGTCATCGCCATTGCCATTGCCACGGTTATCGCCTTTGTCTTCTACAAATGGATATTCTACATCCTGAAGCTCCCTGCCGAGGGAATCAACCTTGTTTTTATTGAGATGACCGAGATGGTCGGCACCATCATGAAGGTGTGTCTCATCGCCGGCGTCATTCTGGCCATGCCCTACCTTGTTTACCACGGCATTATGTTCGTCTCCCCGGCGCTGACCCCCAGGGAGAAAAAGTACGTCTATATCATCCTGCCCTGGATAGCCCTGATGTTTATGGGCGGCGTCGTTTTCGGCTACTTCGTGCTCATTCCACCGGCCGCCCGATTTCTAATCAGCTTCGGCTCCGATATCGCCAGCCCCGAGATTCGGGTGGGCAATTACGTGGCAGTGATGGCCAGGCTGCTGCTCGCTATTGGCATCGTCTTTGAGATGCCGGTAATCACCACGTTTCTAGCCAGGCTGGGCGTGCTCAAGCCGCAGTGGCTCTCCAGACATCGCCGGCTGGCCATTATCTTTGCCTTTATCCTCGCCGCCATCATCACACCGACCTTTGACCCGATAAATCAAAGCCTGGTCGCCGTCCCGCTCATCATCCTCTATGAGATGAGCATCTGGCTGGCCAGGCTCTTCCAGAAAAGGCAGCCGGTGGAAGAAGCTGCGTAAGCCCGGGCTACTCCAATGATTGCACTATAACCGCTGTTGCGCTATACTGATTGACTGGTCGGGAGCGGATGAGTCCCGGTGGGCTTTGCGGACTTCAAATCCGTTGGGGGGCGCTAATAACGCCTTTGGTGGGTTCGACTCCCATGCGCTCCCGCCAAGTTTCTGCCTGCCAGATTGAGCTGGCCCCCCTATTTCTTTTCAAATTCCGGACCGAATTCGTTCACCGCATCCATAAACAGGGTGGCGCTATAGGTCACCGCCGGGCCACCGCCCATGAGATTGGTCACACAGGCAGTCTCAATTAGTTCCTCCCGCGTTGCCCCGGCACGCAGGGCTTCATATATATGGTGGACGATGCAGTACTCACACCGTATAGAAAGCCCGATAGCAGCCGCAATCAGCTCCTTTGTTTTTAAATCTAAAGCCCCCGGCTTCATAGCGGCCTTACTCAACTGCCTGAATGCGGGCATGCAGTCCGGGTGCGCTTTCGCCCATTCCTCAACGCCTCCACGAAAGTCATTCAGAATCTGTCTTGGATTAGTTGGCATGGCTATCCTCCTTTAATTATTTGCCTATATATAATTATAACGTTCATTGCCCCGGCTGTCTGTCGGCAATTGGTCTGCGCATGATACGGCTCGCCACATCATGGTAATGAGTAGAATTATATACCAAAATGGGAAACTGTCAATAAATACCCCATGATGCCAGAGCAGGGCTTTGTTATAACTTGGAATCGGGCATACGTTTAGAATCTAAAAAGGGCAGGTGGGCAAGCCTTAAGATGGCGCAGAGATATACTGGGTCAGTGAAGTTTGAGGATAGTTTAAGGCTATATAAGGCATTGGAAAGATAAGAGGCTCTCGAATAGTCATGTTGTTCAATCGGGCTCGCTAATATTGCTCAGTATCTCTACGGCTTTCTTAAACCCCTGCTGAGTGAGAACATAGTTAGCCCCTTCCTTGTGAATAATCTTGTTACTCCAAAGCTTGCTTAGAGCATTGGAGATTCCTGACTTTGACCTGCGGTCCATCGATTGCTGTATCACTTTCAAGGAAATATAACCTGGATAGTAGCTATGCAAAAGAACAATCAGCTCCATCTCAATGGTTAAATTTCCATAAACTAGCCTTCTATCACCGAATCTCTCAACAATAGACGTAACAGGAATTTGAATAAACTCAATTATTCTACCCGCGACTGCCATGTTAGTAGTGATAACCTGTCTGACAATCTCAGATAACATCCATTGTGCAGATGTGTAGGTGAAATGTAGGTCGTAAATGTTCGGATCAACCTGTCCTTTATGCGCGATATTTCGCTTGTTTCTAAGACTATAGGAAGAACGAGCGATTCGGGAGCAACATATCCTAAGATCATCAGACAATAGCGAAGACCTTGATTCAAGGTTTCGAAGATAATCATCTACTTGTGGTTTGGCATCGTAGGTGCTATTTTCAAGATATTGCAGAACTTGCACCACAGTCTCCACAAACTTACCAGCACTCGATCGTCCCAGCGTGCCTGTCTTACAGTCCTTGCGTAGCTCTATAAAAGAGCTAACGAGATCACTCGCCAAAGACTCATCAACATGCTTGGAAAGTTCATGAATCAAATCGTTAGATGTCATAAGTTACTATTCCTGAGAAGTAATCAACATCTGCTGAACTGCTTTGAAACCCTCCGCTGTAACCTTGTATTTCTTTCTTGCCTGCTTGGTTTTTCCTTCTTTTCTCACTTGCATCATTAGTTTAGGCCTTTTGTTTATCATTTGGTCTATTGCGTCGGTAATATTATTCAGGCCATGCCCCAATTGCCGCAATTCATTGTTTATTTCATACCCTGTGACCTCATCTTTTTCCGAGTTTTTATGAAGAAAGGCAGCGACAACCAAGGCTTTGTCTCTATCTATCTCTGGGGAAGCAGCATTAAAGGCATCTGCTACCGAGCTAAAGGACTCAATACTAATAGTCTCATAACCCAAACCCTGATCAGCTAATGTTTTTGTACCTTTGATAGCAGTTATAGGCGATCCCAAAGAAAACTTCCCAGCGATCCAGCCAAGCACTCTTTGTTTAGCTTCATCATCAATCCTCATAAACTCTTGATAAACTGCACTCATAACTTCCAATTCTTCATCCTGTACCATGCGGAGTCCTCCTAACATATATAATACTTGATACGGCAATAACATTAGTCTAAATATTAGTTTAACACCAAATGTGCCATTAGTCAAGTCATCACTAATATATTGGCATATGGATGAGGTGACTCGTTATTCTCAATAAAAAACCGATACCTTATACTCATCCTTTGTGACCCCAATGGATTACGAATCCGCACTGACTTTAAACTGGTGAAACACAACTACCTGAACAGCTCATCGAGGGAAAACTCATCTTTCCTGGCCTCTTCCGCCAGCGGCCAAGTGAAACGCACCGAGACCCTCGGCGGCACGCCTATCCCCGCCTCAACGGACATCTCCTTGGGGCCGAAAATGAACGCGATTTCGTAAGCCTTGTGCAGAGCATCCCTTATATGGTCGCGCACCGCGGTCAGCGACTTTCCCCGGAGGGTATCGGAGCGCCTCATGATGTTGCTGATTTCATTCTCTATGCTCAGGAGCTCGGCCAGTTTGTCGGAAAGCTTGCCCTCGGCAGGCTTGCCATCTCGCTGAAAGACCATCTCTGTACCTCCTCTCTAACTCAATCTATCGAGAATAACCCCGTCCCTGACAGCATGTCTTTTCCGCTATAGTATGCCATCAATATGAGGCTGTCAATCTGTGGGGCCTTAAAGGGGACCAGATATAGCGCAGGAGGTAAGCAAATAGAGAAGTCAAAGGTAAACCTGGTGAGGCAGACCGCCTCACCCGCTTATGCTTCAGGTAGAGCCGGTTGGCGCACAGCTCGTACCGGAAGACGAGGTGCTGAACAGGGATAAAACCCGGTTGAGTATGCCCTTCCCGCACTCGGGGCATTTAATGCTGCTATCGCTGTCGCTCATGCTGCGGCGCAGCTCAAACTTCTTGCCGCATTCCGGGCATTCGTATTCATAGAGGGGCATTGTTTCCCCCATCACCGGCTTTTTTATCCTCGGGGTCTTCCACGGGACCCCAGTTAAACAGCGCTCAGCCAAACCGGGGGCTTTCGGCACCGCAGCCGTCAGCACTGGCACTGCCTTTGCCTGACGCGCTTGCCGCGGAAACAATGTACAGGCCGACCACCATACCAATCAGTGCCCCTATCCCCAGGTTTGAGGCGATGGCGGCAGCGTCACCCTGACTGTACAGGTAACTGAGTATAAGGCCAACAGCCGCGCCGACCAGCGCCCCCGCTACGTATCTTGCTTTCATCCGTTCTCACCACCCATTGTCTTATGCAAACTACTTTATTTTATTAAACGGTTTCCCACCTGTCTGTGACTATTATCACTGTTTCCAGGCAATTAATACCCCTCCGGCCCCAGGCACAGCCCCCCGTCAACGACGATGTTCTGGCCAATGATATAGCTGGACTCCTCGGAAACCAGGAAAAGCACCGCATTGGCAATCTCTTCCGGTTTGGCCAGCCGGCCCAGCTTGATGCCCTTCTCCCACTGGGGGATGCGGTCCGGCGCCATCTTGAAGACGCGCTGCGTTCCCACAATGCCGGGAGAAACGCAGTTAACGCGTATCCCGTACTCCGCCACCTCCTTGGCCAGCGTTACCGTCATGCCAATGATGCCCGCTTTGGCCGCGGAGTACTCAACCCCCTTCATCATGCCGATTACCCCGGCTGTGGAAGATATACTGACGATGGCGCCGCTTCTCCTTTCTATCATGTGGTTTATGACCGCCCGGGCGCAGTTCAATGGCGCCAGCAGGTTGAGACGCACAATCTCCTCACCACGGGTTTTTTCCGACCGGGCGAAGAAGTCCATCTTGGTTTTAATTGATGGGCCGGTGGAGCCGCCGGCCACGTTGACCAGTATATCTATCTGCCCGAACGCGTCGAGGGCTGCCCTGACCAGCTTTTCTGCCTGGTCAATTTCAATCACGTCAACACCCACGGCCAGAGCCTCCGACCCCAGGGCCCTTACCTCATCAAGCATCTTGCCGCTTTCCTCAGCGTTCACGTCAGCGATAACGATTCTGGCACCTTCCCGGGCCAGCAGCTTGGTTATTTCGCCTCCGATAGCCCCGGCACCGCCGGTCACGATGGCAACCTTATCCTTTACTCGCATTCGATTCTCCATCATTCCGTAATTATAGTTATCGGTTCTCTTTATTATACTTAATCGACCATCCACCAGGGAAATGGGCACTTTAACCGGCAAATAAACCGGGCACTGAATATAGCATAAAACCGCCTTTCCAGTGCCCGTTTGTCTTCGCGGTGGTTATCTCGGAGTTTTACGACTGAAAAATGACTGTATTATTTCCGCCTTATTATGTATCTCAGAAAAGGTGAAAGCCAGCTACTGGTCGGTTAATAGCTTACCTGCCCTGGCAATATTATGCTTTGGCATGTCAAAGAAATTAACGCTCACCCTGTCCGCCTCAACCTTAAAATGTTTCACCACGGCATCGGTGATGTCCTTTGCCAGCTTTCGCTTCTGCTCCACAGTCCTGCCCTCGATGGCTCTCACGGTTACGATTGGCATGATTACCGCGCCTCCTTAAATTTGCTGTTCCCTATTTATCAGCTTTGGGTTTCTTGTACATGGCCTCGACTTTCCTTTTCCATGCCGGAGCCCTATCCTTGATAAAGCGCCTTGTCGGTTCCTGTTCCGTGCAGACCAGCATGGAGTTAACATTGACCCAGGGAACGAAAATATCTTCGCTAAACTGCTTTACTCCATCCAGCTGGTCATCCCACTCGACCTGAGTAATGCGTACGCCGTACTCATCCAGAACCTGCACGAGACCAATATAGCAACATTCTGGCGCCGTTCCCGGAATCAAACTGACGGCCACAAAATATCCGGGCTTGATAACTTCTGGTTTTGCCATATGCCACCTCCTAAGTGCGGTAAGACAATAATAAACGGTTACGCGCTAAACGTCAATCCGACAAAGAACACGCTGCTCTCTCGCGCTCCTTATTGACTTTTGGCAACGCTCCTCCTATACTTGGCTCAAATCTTTGGATAGTGGAGGTGGAAAAATGAGCACGCTATTTATGATATTGCCCTTCATCGGCATTTTACTGCTCATTTCCGGGGGTATCGGGCTCTTTATAACCAACCTCAATTATCCCGCCGGCGATCTCACCTGGATTCAGGGCAACCTTACCTATGGCGTCTTCACCCTCATCGGCCTGGCTATCACCATCTGTTTCATGGTCAGCGGCCTCGAACAGGAATGACAGGAGCGGAGTAATCAGATGCACCGCCTGCCCTCAACGGGATTTCCCGTCACTTCATTTACCGCCCTCCTCCCGTGGTGAATTGCCGAAATACACCTTGGTATGCGGCCAAGGTATCTCAATACCCTCAGCATCAAAAGCCTTCTTAAGGCGATACCTCAGCTCACCCATCACGTTCCACTGCTCGATCGGCTTCACATCGCCCAGAATCTTGATATCAATTCCGGAATCGCCCAGTTTGTTTACCCTCAGCACCTGGGGTATGGTCCTGATGCGCCAATTCCAGTCTGGCTCCTCCGCCAACTCCTGGCCAACGCGATTGATGACGGCTATGGCATGGTCGAGGTCCGTGCCGTAGGCGACCGATACATCGAGGTTAACACGGGAAAAATGCCTGGTGTAGTTGCTGGCAACTTTTATCTCGCCATTGGGTACATGGTGGACAATACCGTCAAGGTCACGCAGCACCGTCTTCCTTAAAGTGATGTCTTCCACCAGCCCGGCGATGTCGGCCACCCGGGCCACATCCCCCACCCGGTACTGGTTTTCCATAAGGATGAAGACACCGGCAATAAGGTCCCGGATTAAATACTGGGCACCGAAGCCAACGGCAATGCCGACAATACCCAAACCAGCCAGAATCGGGCCGATGGGAACATTAAGTTCAGACAGAATCATGAAGGCGACGAACAGAATAATCAGTATTTTGCCCAATCCCATGAAGACGTACTGGATGGTATCCGCCCTCTTCTTCATCCCCTCCCGGCTCTCACCTCGCTTCGGCTTGGCCATGGAGCGCTGTACTATCAGAGGAAGATATCTCTTCAGGACAACCCAGAGGACAAATCCCACCAGCAGGATGACGAGGATGCGGGTGCTATGTTCAAGAAACCACGCCTGCACCATTGCCACCGTTATGACACTGTAAATCCCCTCTTCAGATAAGACTATGGATACCCCCGTCATGCCGATTAGTATCAGCGCGATTCCTTCCAGTGCCCAGAAGGCGATGCTCAGCCATCTATGTATGACGGTAGTGTGCGATTCGGACACCAATCTCTCGATTCTGCTCTGAACCCGACCCCTTACGGCAAGTAACGTAATCAGCGCAAAAGCGGAGACAATAAAGAGCCACCAGCTATTGACCGTAATCCAGTTCCACATGGCAGGCACCTCCCCTGTAACGGATAAGACTAATTATACCACCGCGAAGTTTTAATTAGTATAGAACGCGTGCGTCGCCCACCCGACGGGTGACCTTTTTCCCATCCAGATGCTCCAGCAGCGCCTGGGCGTACTTGCGACTGGTGTGAAACATGTCCCGCGCTTCTGCCAGCGTTATCTGCCCCTGAGCCTTGATTCGAGAGGTCACCTTTTCTACCATTTCATCATATACCGACGAGGCGAAAACCACGTCGTTGCTCACCTTCACCACCTGGCGCTGTTCAACGAGCAGATTGAGCAGGTCAGGCTCCGGAATGAGGTCGCCGGGCGGGGCATACGGGTTCTCGGCAAGCGAGCGGAGAAAAGCGTCCATTCTGGCCCGCTGTGCCTGGGTCAGCTGTATCCGGTGCGATGGCAACCGGGCCACCGTTCCTTCATCAGCGATGATACCCTGCGCCGCCATTTTCTGGAAGGCAGCAGCAGCGTATGCCCCCAGTTTCAGCCGACTCCCCAGCTCCACCTTCGGCATACCGGGACGGGTGGGGAACTTACGGTGATATTCCTGAAGGGCATCCCTCGTTTTTTGGACCAGGTTTTCCCACCTCTTGGCGGTTACCAGCAGAGACTGGTCCCCCCGCCCCAGAACCATTACCCTCCCCTGCTCGGCGAGGGAACCAACCGCAACTTTTATTTCATCGGGTTTCAGGCTGAGCTCGGACAACAGCGCCGGGGTTTCCAGAAGCCCTTTTGTTTCCACGAGCGCCAATACCATCTCTTCAGCGCTCCCCGTCTCTTTAGCCTTGAGGTTCTCAATGATATCGGGACGAAAGCGGCGGAGCCGCCTCGTGTGCGCCTCGATGATTCTCCCGCCACCGAGGGTTTCCATCGGGGAACGGACGATAAAGTGGTCCCCGCTGACCACCGCTACCGGTCGGTCAAGCGCGACCTGAGCCCAGATGGCCTGTCCCGGCTTCAGCTCGTCCCCTTCCAGCAGGCGGACTCTGCCCATTGCCTCCGCGGCTCCGGTGTGGAAGCTGACGGTGGCACCATGCTTCAAGGGCCGGCGCAGGTAACCAAGCAGCCGCAGCTTCACGGTCAGCAGCGTGGTGGGAACCAGCCAGCCCGGCCGGGTCAGCACGTCGCCGCGCTGCAATTGGGAGGTGTTGACGCCCACCAGGTTTGCCGCCACCCGGCTCCCGGGCGTGGCGGTGTCAAGGCGTGTTTTATGTGACTGCAGCCCGCGCAGTCGCGACTTCAAGCCCGGGGGTACAATCTCCACCTCCTGTCCCACAGAAAGCGAGCCATCAATCAACGTGCCGGTAATCACGGTGCCCGCTCCGGTCATGGTAAAGACACGGTCGATGGCCAGCCTGGGCCGGCCAAGGTCGCGCCGCGGCTCCGTGGCGTTCAACAGCTCATCAATCGCCGCCACCAGCTCCGGCAGGCCTTCCCCGGTCAGCGCGGACACGGCAACTGCCGGTGCCCCGGAAAGAGCCGTGGTGCTTACAAGCTCCTCGGCTTCCATGCGCACCAGCGTCAGCAGTTCCTCATCAACCAGGTCCTTTTTGGTGATGACCACGATGCCCCGGCCTATCTCCAGCAGGTCGACAATCGCCAGGTGTTCTCTGGTCTGCGGCATGATACCCTCGTTGGCCGCCACAATGAGCAATGCCAGGTCAATGCCACCCACACCGGCGAGCATGTTACGGACGAACCGCTCGTGCCCGGGAACGTCAACGATGCCCACCTCGCGCCCGCTTGGCAACTTCAGCCAGGCAAAGCCGAGGTCTATGGTCATGCCACGCTCTTTTTCCTCACGCAGCCGGTCCGGGTCAATCCCGGTGAGCGCCTGCACCAGTACCGATTTGCCGTGGTCAATGTGGCCCGCCGTACCCAGAACGTACACTTAAAACACCTTTCCTCACGAAGTGTGTTGCAAATCAGAAGCCAGATTGCGCAGCGCTTTCAGTACCATTTCATCCTCTTCGGGGAGCACCGAGCGCGGGTCCAAGAGCAGGATGTCATCGGCAATCCGCCCCACCACCGGTATTTCCTGCCCGCGCAGTTTGCGGGCCGCTCGCTGCGCCAGATTGCGGTCTTTTCCGTCGCCGACGGCAACCAGTTTCGTGGGCAGCGTTCCCCCGGGCAGGCTGCCGCCGCCGACCATGGTCTCGCCATCAATAACGCGCGCCATGCCGCCGAGCGCCCTATTCCATTCCTCTGCCCTCTTTTCCATATCCTTTACCGGCGCGGCTATCATTCTCCACGCCGGGACTTTGGCCGTTGCCTCACCTTTAAGATAATGAAGCAGCGTGGCCGCCAGCCCGGCAAGCCGTATCTTGTCAATGCGTGCCGCCCGGGCCAGCGGGTGCTGGCGCAGCTTTTCCATATACTGCTTCTGGCCAACGATGATACCCGCCTGCGGCCCCCCCACCAGCTTGTCGCCGGAAAAGAAGGCCAGCCCGACACCGAGGGCTACGCTCCTCTGCACCATCGGCTCCGGGGCAAGCCCAAACGCAGTCGTATCCAGAAAACAGCCGCTGCCCAGGTCGTCAAGGACAGGTATATGGCAACGTTCACCCAGCGCCATCAGGTCCTCGAACTCCACTTCGTTGGTAAAGCCCATTACCTGAAAGTTGCTGGAATGAACCCGCATCAGGGCTGCCGTCCGCTCGCTGATTGCCTGTTCGTAATCGCTGATATAGGTGCAGTTGGTCGTCCCGACCTCGACCAGCCTGGCGCCGCTCTGCCGCATCACGTCGGGAATGCGAAAGCCGCCCCCGATTTCCACCGCCTGTCCCCGGGAGACGATTACCTCTTTTCTTTTCGCCAGCGCCGTCAGCCCCAGCAGCACCGCCGAGGCATTGTTGTTCACCACCAGTGCCGCTTCAGCCCCGGTAAGCTCGCACAGGAGCGATGCAACGTGCACCTGCCGCGAGCCCCGCGTGCCGCTCTCCAGATTGAACTCCAGATTGGAGTAACCCCTGGCCACGGTATCCATGGCCGCGGTTGCTTCCCGGCTCAGCGGGGCGCGGCCCAGATTGGTGTGCAGGATGACGCCGGTGGCATTGACTACCGGTCGCAGGCTGGGCATCTCCATCTCCTTCACCTGATTGCGTACCGCAGCCGCAATCCTTGACAGCGAGGAAGCCTTTTTCCCGGTGGCGATAGCAGCTCGCTCCCGCTCCAGATGCTGCCGTACCAGCTTAACCAGCCAGTCATGGGGATAGGCCCCCACCAGCGGCTTCAGCCGTGCGTCGGCCAGAACCCTGTCCACGCCGGGTATTTTACGGAACTCGCTGTCCACGTCCCATATTTTACACGATGGCGCGGGACACTTCTAGTATGACCCTAATCAGACCGAAACGGTGACAGGTGATTTTAATTGCACCGCCATCTTTTACTGTCCCTGATTCCTTGCTACAATTAACAGTATAGCCCTGTATTCCGCAGGTGGCCTTACCCTGAAAAAGGAGGGTAGCAGAATGTTAACCGGGGACGAGCTGACCAGGTATGACCGGCAGATGATAATAAAAGGCATGGGCAAAGATGGGCAGGAAAAGCTGAAAAAGGCCAGGGTCTTTGTGGCTGGTGCCGGCGGTCTCGGTTCCCCGATTGCCATTTATCTGGCGGTCGCCGGGGTCGGCACTATAAGACTCGCCGACCATGACACGATTGAGCTGAGCAACCTGAACCGGCAAATCCTGCATGGTGATGGAGACATAGGCAAAAGAAAAATCGACTCCGCTGCCGAGAAGCTGAAAAGCCTGAACAAAGACATCACCGTGGAAACCGTCGCGGAAACAATAACCGAGGAGAACGTCGCTGAATTGGTCGGCGACTGCGACCTCATCGTTGACGCCATGGACAACCTGCCCACCAGGTACGTATTGAACCGGGCGGCCATCGAAAAAAATATCCCCTTTTTCCACGGGGCGGTATACGGCTTTGAAGGGAGGGCGATGACGGTGATACCCGGCAAGACGGCCTGCCTGTGGTGCATCTATCAGGGACGCGTCGCCGGGGGCAAATTCCCCGTCATCGGCGTGGCGCCGGCGGTAATCGGCTGCCTTCAGGCCACCGAGGTCATCAAGTACCTCACCGGCATCGGGGAGCTCCTGACCGACCGGCTACTGATGTATGATGGGCTCAACCTTGAGTTCACCAAGCTGGAAGTGAAACGGGACCCGAACTGCCAGCACTGCGGTCATCTGAAGCAGGAGAGAGGACGGAGATGACGGATAAAATAAAATTCAAGACAATCGAGATACCGAAGCTAACCAGAGGCATCGCCCGCGACGTCATGGAGCTCATCGGCAACACGCCTCTGGTCAGGCTGAACCGGATAACCGGGGATATACCAGCCGAGGTGGTGGCCAAGCTGGAATTCTTCAACCCTGCGGGCAGCATCAAGGACCGGGTAGGGGTAGCCATGATACTCGATGCCGAGATAAAAGGCCTAATCAACAAGGATACCGTCATCATCGAGCCCACCAGTGGCAACACCGGCATCGCCCTGGCCTTCGTCTGCGCCGCCAGGGGATACCGGCTCATCCTCACCATGCCGGATACCATGTCGAAAGAGCGCCGTCAGCTTCTCTCCGTCTTTGGTGCCGAGCTGGTGCTGACGCCCGGGGCGGAGGGGATGGTGGGGGCCATAAAAAAAGCGGAACAGCTGGCTGCGGAAAACCCCAATTCCTTCATCCCCCAGCAATTCAAAAACCCGGCCAACCCGGAAGTACACCGGATAACCACCGCCGATGAGATATGGCGGGATACTGAGGGCAGGGTTGATATTCTGGTTGCCGGCGTTGGCACCGGGGGCACCATTACCGGCATCGCCGGGGCAATCAAGGATAAAAAGCCCGGGGTCAAGGCCATTGCCGTTGAGCCGGCCGATTCGCCGGTGCTTTCCGGAGGCAAGGCCGGGCCGCATAAAATTCAGGGCATTGGCGCCGGCTTCATCCCCGATGTCCTCAGGACCGACCTGCTCGACGAAATCGTCAGGGTCAGCAGTGAAGACGCCGGGACAATGGCCCGCCGACTGGCCAGAGAGGAAGGGATACTGGCTGGAATATCATCCGGGGCGGCCACCTGGGCAGCGCTGGAAATCGCCAGGAGGCCGGAGAACCGGGGCAAGCTCATTGTCGTTATCCTGCCCGATACCGGAGAGCGCTATCTATCGACCTGGCTTTTCCAGGAAACGTAGCCGGCAGGGATATTCTTGAGCACATTGC
>Ga0315545_1001831_pt1 | contig 20062 bp, 14 predicted proteins | sample SalMarSW160210MG_FD_203096 | JGI IMG/M metagenome (GOLD analysis project Ga0315545, IMG submission 203096) | Salt marsh sediment microbial communities from the Plum Island Ecosystem LTER, Massachusetts, United States - Salt Marsh Sediment SW1602-10 ...
GCGCGGCGGGAGGTCAGCACCCGCGTGTGATCGTCAATCAGTTGGAAGGTGTCGGTGTCGCCGGTGACGATCAGCGTTTCCAAGCCCTCTTTTTCCGCCTGCTGGGCCAGGGTGCCCAGCACGTCGTCCGCCTCGTAGCCCTCCACCTCGACGATGGGGATACCCAAGGCGCAGACGATCTCCTGGATGCGGGCCATCTGGGTGCGCATTTCGTCGGGCATCTTGATGCGGTTGGCTTTATACTCCTTGTACTTCTCGTGGCGGAAGGTCTTGCCCACGTCGAAGGCCACGGCGATGTAGTCGGGCTTCTCGTCGCGCAGCACGTTGAGCAGCATGGAGGTGAAGCCGAACACTGCGTTGGTCAACTCGCCTTGGGAGGTAGTCAAACTCTGCGGCAGGGCATAGTAACCACGGTAGGCCAAAGCGTGACCATCAATGAGCACCAGTTTACCTTTGGACATTCGAATCTCCTTTCCCAACCCCATTGCCTTCGCCTTTATTTTACCACCTTATGGCCGAAAGTCAACCGCATCTTGCCAAACATCCCCTAATGTGATGCAATGGAAATGGCTCAACGAAACTTGGCCGATAGGTGCGATGGTGCCCTTGAGGCCGAACTGTAATCTGCCGAGAGCGGGGAAAAGAGAAGCTTTTAGTTGACTGCTGACGCGGAGGTGAAGAGCTGAAGAACGTGCCAATGACCAGAAGGATTTTACTTCGGTAGTGGTAAAGAAGTAAGTGATGGCCTCGCGAGTTCGCTGGCTGAGTAGGAGCGGCAGCGACGTAGCGAAGAGATCGGTGCCCAGATCGAGGCCCAAATGGGGCAACACATCATTTGTACGGAATGTACTGGAAGTGCACCGTTACCCCTCAGTATTCGACAGACTTCCCCCCACTGCCCTGTCAAGCCTCCGGCGCTACCAACACTTTTAGCGTTCCAGGCTGGGCTGCCCACTCGAAGGCAGTAAGCACCTCGGATAAGGTGTAGCGAGCCTGGATCAGAGGGGCTACCTCCACCAGTCCCCGCTCCAGTAGCCGCAGCGCAGGGGCGAACGGCCCGCAGCGCGAGCCGACCAGTGTGATCTCGTCCACCACGACCATAGTCAGATTCGCGTCGAGCGGTCTCTGTAACTTCCCCCCCAGAGTTGGGGGGGACTGAGAGGGAGCATGGTAGGTGGATTTCAGCACGACGGTGCCCCGAGGGCAGACGAGTCGCCGTGCGGCCGCGTACCCTTCTGGATGGCCGGTCGCCTCGACGATGACGTCGGCCCCTCCTTCGACATCGGCATCACCCAGCGCTGTGGGGATGCCTTGCCGCGCCACGATCTCCAGTTTCTCCCGATGATGCCCCACCACGGTCAGATGGCAGCCCGTGAGAGCCAACACCTGGGCGCAGAGCAGCCCCAGCTTGCCGTCACCCACGACAATGACGCGGTCTGTGGGGCGCACGTGCACCTGCTGGACGATCTCGCAGGCAGCGGCCAGCGGCTCGGTGAAGACGGCAGCCTCGTCCGAGACGGCGTCGGGCACGGGATGGAGGTTGGTGATGGGCAAGGTCAGGTACTCGGCGAAAGCTCCGTCGCGGCCACTGATGCCCAGCGTGGTACGATTGGGGCAGTGGGTCGGTCGGTTGGCCCGGCAGGTAGGACAGGTGCCGCAAGCAACGTTGATCTCGCCCACCACGCGGCGGCCTTCCCAGGCCTCCGCGCCCGGCGCCCGCTCGACCACGCCCACGAACTCGTGGCCGGGGACGCCTCGGAACTGGTGGTATCCCTTCACCAGTTCCAGGTCAGTGTTGCACACCCCGGCCACGTTCACGCGGATGAGCGCCTCGCCTGGCGGCGGCTCTGGTGTGGGGTAGTCATCCACTAACTTCAGTTTTCCATCAAGCAGCAGTGCACGCAATGAAACACACCCTCCAGGCGTCATTACAAGGCGCGCTGTTTGCAGCGAAGCAATCCCCTAGCATACTTGGAGATTGCTTCGCTGCGCTCGCAATGACAAATGTGATGTTGTCTAAACAGGCTTCCACCGCAACCTCGGATGCCTGGCCGCTCTGACCTCGTCCAGCCGCGTGACGGGGGTGGTGTGGGGCGCTCGGTGCAGGAGGTCTGGGTTGTCCTGGGCTTCCTCAGCGATTCTGAGCATGGCCTCGGCGAAGGCGTCCAGGGTCTCCTTGCTCTCGGTCTCGGTAGGCTCGATCATCAAAGCCTCGGGCACGATGAGGGGGAAGTAGATGGTGGGCGGGTGAAAGCCGTAGTCCATCAATCGCTTGGCGATGTCCAGCGTGTGGACGTCGGGGGCCTGCGGCAAGTGCCCCGATAGCACGCACTCGTGCTTGCAGATGCGGTCGTAGGGCAGCGGGTAAACCTCCCTGAGCCTGGCCAGGAGGTAGTTGGCAGCCAACACTGCGTCCTCACTGACCTGCCTCAAGCCCGCGGCTCCCAGCATCCTGATGTAGGTGTAGGCCTTGATGAACACGCCGAAGTTGCCGTAGAAGGCCTTGACCCGGCCGATGGAGGCGGAGGGCATCTTCAGATGGTAGGGCTGGAGGTTGGAGGTTGGAGGTTGGAAGTTGGAGATTTTACGTTTTACGTTTGACGTTTCACGTTTCACGTTTGACGTTTCACGTTCTACCTTGACCACAATCGGCCCTGGTAAGTATTTTGCCAGTCGCTCTGAAGCGCCGACGGGGCCGGAGCCAGGGCCGCCGCCGCCGTGGGGGGTGGAGAAGGTCTTGTGCAGGTTGAACATCATCACGTCAATGCCCAGCTCACCCGGCCTGGCAATGCCCAGGATGCTGTTCATGTTGGCCCCGTCGCCGAACATCAAGCCGCCGCAATGATGGACGATCTCGGAGACCTCCAAAACGTGCTCGTCGAAGAGGCCCAGGGTGTTGGGATTGGTCAGCATCAGGCCGACCACTGTGTCGTCGCAGTAGGCTCTGAGTGCTTCCAGATTCACGTTGCCCCGCTGGTCGGATTTGATCTCCACCACCTGGTAGCCGCTCATGGCGGAGGAGGCGGGGTTGGTGCCGTGGGCCGAGTCGGGGATGAGGACTTTGGTGCGCCTGGTGTCGCCTCGCTCCTCGTGATAGGCTCGCATCATCAGAATGCCCGTGAACTCGCCGTGAGCTCCCGCCGCTGGCTGCAAGGATATGCCAGCGAAGCCACCGATCTCCTTCAGGTACTCCTGGAGCTCGTACATGAGCTTCAGATCGCCCTGGACAGTGCAGTGGTCTTGATAGGGATGGGTGCGAGTGAAGCCGGGAAGCTTCGCTGCCTCCTCATTGACCTTCGGATTATATTTCATGGTGCAGGAGCCCAAGGGGTAGAAGCCCGTGTCCACAGCGTGGTTGAGCTGGGAGAGGTGCACGTAGTGGCGCATCAGGTCCACCTCGCTGACCTCAGGCAGGGAGAGGTCTTCTCGCAGCAGCTCGGCCGGCAGCTCGGCCGCAGGCACATCGAGTTCTGGCAGGAATACCGCTTTTCGGCCTGGCGAGCTGATCTCGAATATCAACGGCTCGGTCATAGTGCCACCTCCTCCAAAACCTCTACCAGGTGATCAATCTCGTTCTTCGTGTTCATCTCCGTCACGCAGAGCAGCATGGCGTCCTCCAGGTGGGGATAGTCGCGGCCCAGGTCGTAGCCGCCGATGATGCCCCGCTCCAGGAGCGCCTGGTTGATCTCACTGGGCGGCCTGGGGCAGCGGACGACGAATTCTTTGAAGAAGGGCTTGTCTCCTACCAGGTCGAAACCAGGAATGGCTGCGATCTGCGTGGCAGCGTAGTGAGCCTTGTGGTAGCACAGCTCGGCCACCTGGCGCAGTCCGCTCTTGCCCATGGCCGCCAGGTAAGCCCCGGCTGCCAGAGCGCAGAGAGCCTGGTTGGTGCAGATATTGGACGTGGCTCTCTCGCGGCGGATGTGCTGCTCGCGAGTCGCCAGGGTCAAGACGAAGCCCCGTCGCCCCTCGGTGTCCACCGTCTCGCCCACCAGCCGCCCCGGCATCTTGCGCATGTACTTCTCCCGACAGGCGAAGAGGCCCAGGTAGGGTCCGCCGAAGTTGAGGGGGTTGCCCAACGGCTGCCCCTCACCCACCACGATGTCGGCGCCGTATTCGCCGGGCGGGGTGAACAGGCCCAGGGAGATGGGATCCACCACGACCACAAGAAGCGCTCCAGCCTGGTGTACTGCATCAGCTAATCCGTTCAATCCGTTCTCAGAATCCGCTGACAGCAACTGGCCGAAGAAGTCCGGGTTTTGGATGATCAGGCAGGCGGTATCAGCGTCGAGTTGGATATTGGATATTGGGTATTGGAGATTGGAGATCGTCAGGTCTGGGCCTGGGGTGTAGGTGCGCAGGGTGGCGCGGTACTCAGGGTGCACCGACGGCGAGACGATGATCTTGCGTCGTTTGCCTCGGGAGACGTTCACCGACATGATGGCTGCCTCGGCCAGGCTGGTGGCCCCGTCGTAGTGGGAGGCGTTGGCGACGTCCATACCCGTGAGGGCGCAGACCATGCTCTGGTACTCGAAGATGGCCTGCAACGTGCCCTGGCTGATCTCAGGCTGGTAGGGAGTGTAGGCGGTGTAGAACTCCGAGCGGCCGGTGATGTGACCCACCACGCTGGGCACGAAGTGGTTGTAGGCCCCCGCGCCCAGGAAGCAGGCGTGGTGGTCGAGGTCGGCGTTCTCCTCGCTCATGCTTCTCAGCTCCGCCAGGATCTCCATCTCGGAGAGGGGAGGGGGAAGCTTCAGCTCAGGGTAGCGCACGATCTTCGGCACATCCAGGAAGAGGTCAGCGACGGTCTCCACCCCGATCTCGGCCAGCATCGCTGCTCGGTCGGAGTCGGTATGGGGGATGTAGGACATCAGTGTCCTCCTTCTTCTTGGGCCACGTACTCCTGGTATTCCTCAGGCGTCATCAGATCGTCCAGTTCCGCGAGTTCACTGGGGGTGAACTGGACGAACCAGCCCTCGCCGAAGGGGTCTTCGTTGACCAGCCCAGGGGAGGCGGCCAGCCCCTCATTGACCTCAGTAATCTCTCCGCCTATAGGCATGTAGCAGTCGGCGGCGGTTTTGGCCGATTCCGCAGTAGCGAAGACCTCGCCCTGGTCGAAGACATCGCCCACCACGGGCAGCTCGACATAGGTGACATCGGAAAGCTGCGACTGAGCGTAGTCGCTGATGCCCCCCGTGGCCAGGTCGCCCTCGACCCGCACCCATTCGTGAGTTTCGGTGTAGCGGCAATTCTTATCTACTTTCATTTTTGCATCTCCTTTCTTTTGGTCAGATAGTCCTTGGTCGGATGGTCATTGGTCACTCTACTCTTCTGCCACAGGGAAGCGGGTGAGAACTGTAGCCCACTCCTGGAGGAGCATCTTGTCCCCCAGAGCCAGCTCCTCCACCGGCTTGGTCGGAGGGACTTTGCCGTGGGGGAGGGGGATGACGCCGATTTGCGCTCCCTCGCGGTTGTATTTCTGGTCAACGTAGGCCAGACCGACCTGGAACCCTTCGGTGTCTAAAGCGCAACTGGTGACGCGACCGATGTACTTGCCTCGCTTGTCAACCACCGGGTCTCCCAGCTTGGCCATCCTCACCCCCTTCTCGTCCATGCGGAAACGAAGCAGTTCCATTTTCCTGGTGGCTTCTTTGTCCAGCAGGGCTTTCCTGCCGATGAAGTAGGGCTTGTGGAACTTCACGTAGGAGCCAAAGCCGGCCTCGATGGGAGAGATGTTGTACGGGCCAGCCAGATCGTGGCCGTGCAGCGGCAGGCCGGCCTCGGTTCTGGTCGAGTCCCTCGCGGCCAGGCCGGCTGGTTTCAGGCCGTAGTCCTGGCCTTTCTCCAGCAGCAGATTCCACATCCTGACGGCGTTGTCGGGGTGCAGATAGAGCTCGTAGGCGATGTCCTCGCCGGTGTAGCCAGTGCGGGACACAATGAGCTCCATGCCCGCCAACTCCGTCTCGATGAACTCGGTTCGGCTGATCCGGGCCAGCTTCTCTCGCAGCTTTTCGTCTTCAGTCAAGCTCTGGAGGATGGCCAGGGAATTGGGACCCTGGATGGCCAGGTCAACCCGCTGGTCGTCCCCTGACGCCGGATCCTTCAAGTCGCGGATGATCGCGGGACCCTCGATCTCGATGTCCGGATGCTCTCGGTCTATCAGGCATTTGCCGGAGTTGACGGCGTTCAGCCAGGCCAGGTCTTTCTCGGCGTTGGAGGCGTTGATCACCAGCATGTAGCGGTCCGCCGCCCGGCGGTAGATGAACACGTCATCAATCACGTTGCCATCGGGGTCGAGGAGGTAGGCGTACTGGGTCTGGCCGTCGCCAATCCAGCGCACGTAGTTAGAAGTGACCGCATCGAGGAAAGCGGTGGCGTGTTCGCCGGCCACCTCCACCGTGCCCATGTGAGCCACGTCGAACAGCCCCGCCGTCTCCCTCACGGCTCTATGCTCCTCGCCGACGCTGGTGTACCAGACCGGCATCTCCCAGCCGGCAAAGGGTATCACTTTTTTGGTCAGCTTGAGATGCTCTTCGTAGAGGCAGGTTCGCTTAAGCTCGCCTTCTTCTTGCCACTGCCACTCCTCTTTCTCCACCCTGGGCCGGACGCTTTCCAGGCTCTTCTGCCCCACGAAGTAGGGCTTGGAGAGGTGGAACAGGGAATCGTGGCCGGCTTCGTAAAGCGAGAGGCCGGTTGTAGGCTGTAGGTTGGAAGTTGGAGGTTGGAGGTTGGAGATTGGGTATTGGAGATTGGATATTGCGTCTTCGTCCAAATCTCTCACCACCACCGGCCCTTCGACCTTGCGGAAGATGTCGTCTTGGTCGAACAGGATGTACCCGTCGCCCAGGCCGCGGAACCAGGCTTTCACCCTGTCGGTGTTGGCGGGATTGGTCATCACGACGTAGTGGTCACGGCCCCACCTGTCCGGCTCAAGGCGCAGGACGGCGATGCTGTCAATGAGCTGCCCCTGGGCATCCAGCAGGAAGGAACGCTGGCTGTCGCCAAGCTGGAGCCTGGACACGTCGTTGGTGGATACCTGCTGCAAGAAGGGCGTAGCCCTTTCGCCGATCACCTCCAGCAGCCCCATGCCTGACGTTTTACGTTTTACGTTTGAAGTTTCACGCAAGAAGTAGTAATGGGGATAGCCGATTCCCTGGGCCGGAGTTTCGACCTCGGCTCCGCTGGCTAACTCTTCCACTTCGAGCTTCACTTCCTCCAGGATGTCCAGGTCTATCTTCCCCCTCCACAGCGGCCCTGTCAGTCCCATGTAGGTGAAGGGCTTGATGTTGACGATGAGGCGGTGGATGAGTTCGGCGATCTTGTCCATCTCCGCCTGGCCCATCCCGCGCTGGGTGAGCCAGGGCGTGCCCATGCGGATGCCGCTGGCCTCGCTGGCGTCCTCGTCGCCGGGGATGGTGTTCTTGTTGACCACGATGCCCGCCAAGTCGAGGATGCGGGCCGCGATCTCGCCCTTTAGAGGGTAGCCCTCGGCGGACTTGAGGGGGTTAAGGTCAATGACCAGGAGGTGGGTGTTCGTCCCGCCGTAGGCCAGCTTCAGGCCGCGCTTCTGCAGCCCCTCGGCCAGGGCCACGCAGTTGTCCACGATCCTGTGTTGCAGCCGCTTGTACTCTTCCGTCTGAGCGATCTTGGCGGTCACTGCCACAGCCGCGAACTTATGCACGTGAGGCCCACCCTGCCGGCCCGGGAAGACGGCGTTGTCTATCAACTCGGCCAGGTCCTCGTCGGTGGTCATGATCACCGCTCCACGGGGGCCGAAGAAGGTTTTGTGGGTGGTGAAGGTGGTGACGTCGGCGATGCCTACCGGGTTGGGGTACGCCCCGGCAATGGCCAGCCCTGCCGTGTGAGCGATGTCGGCCATGAGAAGCGCTCCGCAGGCATCAGCGATCTCCCGGAACTTCTCCCAGTCGGGGGCCCAGGAGTAGGAGGTGAATCCGCCCACGATGATCTTGGGCCGGTGTTCGAGGGCCAGCTCCATGATCTGGTCGTAGTCCAGCTTTTCGGTGGCCCTGCTGGCGCCGTAGGAGACCACGTTGTAGCGGCGGCCGGAGATGTTGAAGGGACTACCGTGGGTGAGGTGTCCGCCCTGGGGGAGGGCCAGGCCCATGATGGTGTCGCCTGGGTCGAGGAGGGCCCCGTAGACCGACAGGTTAGCGGGCGAGCCAGAGAGGGGCTGGACGTTCACGTAGATCTCGTTGGCGCTCACCCTCTCGTTGGCGAAACATGCGGCCACCCGCCGTTGGGCCAGGCACTCGATGAGGTCCACATAGTCAACCCCCTTGTAGAACCGCCGGTCCGCGTAGCGCCGGTAGTTAGCCAGCTCGTGGTCGAACTGGAGGAGTAGTTCTTCCTCGTCGCGGGTCATCTGCAAGCGGGGGTAGCCCTCGGCGTAGACATTGTTGAACACGCTCCCCAGCGCCTCCCGAACCGGCTTCGGGCAGTAGCTCTCCGAGGGGATCATGATCAGCTTCCTGGCCTGCCTCTCCTCCTCGAAGGCGATCAGGTCAGCTACATCGGGATCCACCTCGGCCAGGTCCTTGCCAAAGACGAGGTCCCAGTACTCTTGGTTCTTCTCTGCTGTTTTCATTTGGCAAACTCCTTTGTTTGATTGGGATTAAGAAACCTCTGATAGCCACAAGATCACTCAATACGCTCATTCGACAAGGACATCGCTGTAGCGTATGTCCTCTTGCCGAACATCTCTAACATCTGTTGTTGCTATTGCTCTTCCCCTCTAGTGTTCGTAGCCATCTCTCCAATTGTTCGATCACCATCGTCTGTGGCTTTCCATCCCCTTTCTCTCGCTCTCTACCCTCACTCTCCGCCCCCATTATCGGCTTCCCATCCAGCGTCCCCGTCTGCCAGAACTCGATAAGCCTCTCAATGAGCGCCCTGGCCGCTTCCACTTGTCCTTTCTCTACCACCCCCTTCGCTTTCCCAATGATGTTCTCCACCGTCTCATCCAACAGGTAGCGATTAAAGTGCAGGGCGAAGGTCATTGCCTCAGCATACTTGGTGAACGCTTCCTCGCTTTTTTCTTCATCAAGCAGCACACTGGCCTGTATCAACCACAACTTTGCTAACTGGTCCCAATATCCGTACTCCCTTGACAGTCTCTCTGCCTCCTCGGCATACCGAGGCATTTCTGCTGGGGTGCCTTTAGCGGTATGCATGTCACAGAGAAGTACCAAGGCTTCAGCAGCATGTCGAAGCCGATTCTGTCCGCGAGCTAACCTGTAACTTTCAAGGTAGCGCTGTTCCGCCTCCTCCCATCTGCCTTGTGCTTGATAAACTCTACCAAGCAATGACGTTACTACTTCGAGCAGAAAGTCGTTCTTTGCTTCGCAAAATACTTTAACAGCGTACTCAAAGCGACGCTTAGCCTCTTCTAGATCGCCTCTTTCAAGATACACTCTTCCCAAAGCAAATGTGCTTTGAGCCAATAATTCTCGAGGGTGTATATACTTTGGAAGCTTTTCCTCGGCCCATTCGCTTCGGAGAACTGCCATACTTTTCTTATACCTCGCAAAGGCCATATCCCACATATCAGCAAATCTATAGGCATCTCCCAAGGCAACGAGGTTTTCCACTTCCTTTCCTTTTACCTCCAACTTATCATATTCCTCAAAGCTTTCTATCGCTTCGGTTATTCTACCTGCTCGACGATAAATAATACCCATTCGATGAAAAATTGCTCCCTTCATATAATCTGAAGTAGCGACTTCAAGTGCTCTTCTCATCATCTCTAATGCCGTTTCTGAGTACCCCATGCTTTCATAAACTTCCCCCATTCCTTGAAAGGCGATAGCCTCTGCATTTCTGCCCCCGACACCTTCGGATATTTTTTGCATTTTATCATAATATCGAAGCGCTTTCGAATGTTCACCTAATTCTAAACACCTCCACCCAAGGTGGCTCGCTATTCTTGCCTGAAGAGTAGTGCCCTCTATCTCAGGGTTACCATAGAGTTTTGAGAAAACCTGCTCTGCTCTACGTTTGCCTTTAGTGGTAGTCCTTAGCAGCATTGCCTTTGCATAATTTGCCCAGTTTACGATCTCGTCTTCTACCGCATATTCTTCAAGTAGGCCAGCTAACCCATTGCAATAATCGACTCGGTCAAGTCGCCACGCTAGATCAAACTCCTTATCAAATAACCGGAGTCCTTCTTTCCTATTCAACCTCAGCCGATGGTACACTCTCTCCAGCATCAGCCGTTGCCACTCCTCGCTGAACTTACGCCCCGTCTGCTCGATCTTCTGTAATCTTTTTTCATAGAACTTGGCTGCTCGCTCATTAAGCTCAATGTACTGGGCTGGATCGTCTCTTTGCCACTTGTCGAGAAGGAGCTGGCGCACAATCTCGTGATACTCGTAGCCACTGGGAGAATGAGGCTTCACAAAACAGCGGTATTGGATTATCTTGTCCAGCAACGCCTGGCTGCCATCCTCTACTTCCTTCAGCGTCCTGATCATCCCTGCATCGAACCAGCGAGGAACAGCGCAAAGCCATACTGCTTCCACCACGCCTTTGTCTAACCGCTCCCAGACTCGCTTCATTAGCAACTCTGTTCTCATCCTTTCGTCGAGTTCGCCTTTGAGAACAGGGAACATTTCCTTGGACACTCGCTCTCCCCTCTTGACGCTCTCGGCGATCAAGATCGCCGCTAGACCCACACACAGGGGATGGCCTTTAGTATAGTCCAGGACAGCCATTGCCAGTTCACCGTCCACAGCCTCCATCTCTATCCTTATCTCTATTGCCAGGCGAGGTTTGATCTCCTCGACAGAGAAATACCGAAGCTCGTGAGGGCTGATGACCCTCTCCCAGCCGTCGCGCCAAATCAGCCTGTTCCACCCGGCGACAACCGCCATCAGGTTCGGCAAGCTCCCATCCTTCACCTCAGCCAGCAACTTCTCTCGCAAAAAGTTGGCTAATGCAGTATCCTGTACCCTCTCGAAGGTGTCGAAGAGCAAGATCATTTGCTTTTCCTTGACCAGTTGCGCCAGGCACTCCAGAAATTTACCGACCGCTTCGTCCTTTTTCTTCTGGAGTAGAACCGTTTTGCTCATATCGTCTAGTGACGGATACTCCCTTTGTTGCTGTGCTCTAAACTCGATGTACTCTTGCAATTTATCACTGAAGCTAACGAAATACTCCTCTCCCAATTGGCGTTGGATAGCATTGAGAAATGTTAGTGGTTCATAAGAGGCTTCGCGGAAGTCAATCGTTGCCCATACAGCACCTGCGTCTTGGCACTCCTTCGCCAGCCTATTCACCAACCACGATTTGCCAATGCCCGGAGCGCCGTAAATGGACATGATCCGCTCTGCTGTGTTTCCTTGGAGCATCTCTTGGAGCCAGGTGATCTCCTCCTCTCGGCCAACAAAGTCCTTTGGCACGGTTATATGGGACGTATCGGCTCTATCCTCTTACGACGCCATCGCCGCCAGAGGACGAAGCCCACTATCGCTAGTGCAACTGCGACGACGATCACCAGTATTAGTGTCAGGCTGATCCCGCCGAACCAAGGGAGTGAGATGCCAGGCAGTCTACCAGTCAACACTGCCCATATATAGCCGATTGCAGCGATGATCGCCGCCACGATTAATTCGTCGAGGACACTGTAGAAGCGCTCTTTGAGCCATTGGGAGAAACGACCTCGTCTCTTCATGCTTGTTCCTTCAGGCTAAATCCCTCAGCGGTTACCAGTGTATTCAGGTGTTCAGTGTTTCAGTGTTTCCACATGCCTCACCAAATCTTCCCCCCTGGCCCAGGCCGCCTCCACCAGGGCGTACAATCCGCCGGAGACCAGGGAGTGGCCGCCCAAAACAACGGGGATGGGGGCTTCGATGGCCGCCTCGGTGAAGCGGCGCACCCAGGGGTCGTTGATCTTTTCCGGTCGGCGCAAGTCAGAGTAGAAACGATCGGCGGCGGGCGGCCAGATCCGCCGGTGGGCGAAGAGGACACGGCTGTCTAAAAAAGCGGCCTGGCTCATTTTCGCCAGGGTAGCGAAGAATTTCTCCAGCCCCACCTCCTCCAGATAGAACCCCAGCAGGGACAGGGCCTCGCCCCGCGCCTGGCGACCACTGGCGCGCATGCCCCGCTCCTCGGAGAACAGGCGCACCTGGCAGGCTGTCTCCTGCTCCAGGTAGGCCCAGGTCGAGGCCGACACTCGCCCCGCCACCAGAACCTCGGCGTCACGGTCGGTGAGAAATTCCAACGCTTGCTCGATGTGGGAGGTATCCAGCTCCAGGCTGTCCAGATAGCGTCGCGTGTGAGGCCCCACATCGGGGTGGGGCTTCAGCGTCATCAGGTCAGTGGGGGTGTCTACATCCAGTTGAGTGGCGGCGCTACGGGGCAGCTCCCTGCATGGCAGACCAGCCTGCTCCACCAAAAGCCAGGCGAGGTCATTGTCAACAGTCGGGGGTTCTATGGATTCGATGGCCTGAGCAGGGGCAAAGGCGGCGAAATCGGTGGAGTAGAAGTTATTGGCGATGACGAGCTCGTCGGCGGAGAGGAGGGTCTGGGCGATGCGACCAATGTCCTCGGCGGAGAGCAGGGCGCTGCTTCCACCCCCGACGTAGAAGACCTTTTCCATGCCCTGTTTGGTGATCAGCTCTCGCAATCGTTTTCCGAAGTGGAATTCTTCGCCTGGTGCTCCCAGTTCGATGCGCACTGGCTTCCCTCGTAGCTTCTCAGCCAGGGAAGCGGAATTGGTAGCCAGTACGATCGGGCCGATGGCTTCGACAGAGAGGGCTCTCTCTACGGTGTCCAGGGTGATGGCCTGACGGGCCAGGGCTACCATCCTTTCCACTTCGCTCCTCTCGCTGGAGCCTGTCATTATCACCAGGGACACCTTCGAACCGGGCATATCGAGTTCACCTGATCTTGAGGAATGTTGGATATTGGGTATTAGAGATTATAAACCCCGACTTGGTTTTTGTCAAAAGGGGAACTTTTGCGGTAGACCCTGGTCACCCGCGGCAGGATGCTGGTGGTCACTTCGTAGTTGATGGTCTCGGCCCAGGCGGCCACTTCCTCAGCGCTGATCTCTGCGTCGCCTTGCCGCCCCAGCAGCACCACCTCGTCGTGCTGCTGCACGTTGGGGATGTGGCTGATCTTCACCACGAACTGATCCATGCACACCCGGCCCACGATGGGGGCCCGCTGACCGCGGATGAGCACCTGCCCTCGGTTGGAGATCAGGCGGTGATAGCCGTCGCCGTAGCCGACGGGCACCAGGGCCACCAGGGTAGGCTCACTGGTCGTGTAGGTGCAGCCGTAGCTGATGGAGGAACCAGTCGGGAGGGTGCGAACTCGGGCCACCCGGCTCTTGAGGGTCATGGCCGGGCGCAGGGGAATGGTCGGCTCCACTTCATTCGAGGGGCGCAGGCCGTAGAGGACGATGCCGCAGCGTACCATGTCCAGGTGGGTCTCGGGCAGGTCCAGGGTGGCCGCGCTATTGGCCGCGTGTTGGATGGGGATGGTGAAACCCGCTCGCTCTAGCCTTTTCACCACTTCGAGGAAGATCTCGAACTGTTGAAGAGTGTATGACTTGTCTGCCGCGTCGGCCAGGGCGAAGTGGGTATAGACGCCCTCCAGGCTGAGGCCGGGCAACTCGGATATGGCCCGGACGAAGTCCACAACTTCATCAGGCAGGAGACCGAAGCGACCCATCCCTGTGTCTATCTTGACGTGGATGGGGAGTCCCGCTCCTCTTTCCCCCCCAGAGTTGGGGGGGACGAAGGGGGGGCGAGAAGCCGCAACGGAGAGGGCCTGGGCCTGCTCTGGATCGTTGACCGTGGGGGTCAGGTGCCAGCGGACGATGGTCTCCGCCTGGGCCGGCAGGGTGTAGCCCAGGATCAAGACGGGAGCTGTGATCCCCGCCTGGCGCAACTGCACGCCTTCCAGAGCGCGATTCACCGCCAGGCGGCTGGCCCCATTATCCAGAGCTGTTTCAGCTACCTGCACCGCGCCATGGCCGTAGCCGTTGGCCTTGACCACGGCCATCAACTCCGTTTTCTCTCCAATGAGCCTCTTGAGTTCTCGCGCATTATGGGCGATGGCATCCAGGTCTACCTCGGCCCAGGTCAGGTTCTCCACCACTTTGCCTCCCCCTGTTTGCTCGTATCGTAAATAGATCAGGCTCTTTATGAACGAAAACCCTGGGCCTGATCTCTTTAACCGAAGTATGTAGCTCACAGAGGATCGCCAGACTTCGCCGTGAGCCTTCGGCCTGAGTTCAGGTCGAAGGCTCAGTCGAACGATTCCCGCCCAAAGCGGGGATCTGGCAACTCCTGGCGAGCGGTTGGGTCATCCTCCCAGGTAAGCTCTCTTTACCTCCGGGTTTTCGGACAGTTCCTCGGAGCTTCCCTCCAGCACCACGTTTCCAGTCTCCAACACGTAGCCACGACTGGCGAAGCGCAGGGCCATGCGGGCGTTCTGCTCTACGAGGAGGATGGTTGTTCCTTCCTGGTTGATGTCTTTCAATGCCTCGAACAGACTCATCATCAATACGGGGGCCAACCCCATGGAGGGCTCGTCCAGCAACATCATCTTCCTCCCGCTCATGAGGGCCCTTCCGACGGCCAGCATCTGCTGTTCCCCACCGCTCAAGGTGCCGGCCTTCTGGGCCTCCCTTTCTGCCAGGCGGGGGAAGAGCGAGAAGACCATCTCCAGATCCTGCGCGATCTCTTGGCCATCCTTGCGGGCGAAGGTAGCCAGCCTGAGGTTCTCCATGACCGTCAGGTTGCCGAAAAGCCGTCTTCCCTCAGGGACGTGGGAGATGCCCAGTTCACTGACTACCTTGTCGGCAGGATAACTGTTTAGATCTTTTCCCAGGTAGGTCATCTTGCTTCCTGGTTCGGCGGGAACCAGGCGGGAGATCGCCCGCAACGTCGTGCTCTTGCCGGCCCCGTTGGCCCCGATGATGCACACAATCTCGCCTTCGTCTACCTGGAAGCTTATGCCGTGGAGGGCTCTGATCCCTCCGTAACTAACTTTGAGATTCTCCACTGATAGCAGCATCAGGCTATCCCCTCCTTGCCCAGATAGGCATCAATGACCCTGGGGTTGCTTCGGATTTCTGCCGGGGTGCCCTCGGCGATGACTTCCCCAAAGTCCAGGGTCTGGATGATCTCGCAGAGGTCCATGACTACTTTCATCCTGTGCTCGATGAGGAAGATGGCCAGCCCCAGCTCGTCTCGTACTCGCCGAATGACTTCCATCATCTCTACCAACTCTTCCGGGTTCATCCCTGCGGTGGGCTCATCCAGGAGCAAAAGTTGGGGTTCAGAGGCCAGTGCCCTGGCCATCTCCACCCTTCTCTGGACGCCGTAGGGCAGGTTAATCACCACCTGGTCCGCATCGTGTTTGATTCCCACCATTTCCAGAAGGTTATAGGCTATCTCCTCGATCTCGGCTTCTTCCCTGTGGCGCTTGGATGTGCCGAAGAAGGCACCGATCAATCCGTAGTGGATCTTCGAATAGCGGGCCAGCTTCACGTGATCCAGGACGGTCATGTGCCTCCACAGGCGTAGGGTCTGGAATGTCCGGCAGACGCCCTGGGCAGCGATCTGGTAAGGCTGAAGTCCCACCAAATTCTGGCCATTAAAGATGATTTCCCCCTCAGTAGGCGGGTAGATGCCTGTGATGAGGTTGAAGATGGTGGTCTTTCCCGCTCCGTTGGGGCCAATCAGCCCTCTGACCTGGCCTGGCTCGATCTCCAGATCGTAGTCGTAGACGGCCCGCAGACCGCCGAAGAAGTGGGTCATGTTGTTGACTTGAAGCAGGGCCACGTTTCACCTCTCTTTCCCTGGCACTCGCCTGGGCTGCAAAAGATCCTCGATGTTGACCTCCGTGAAGGCAATCAGGCCCGTTGGCCGCCGGATCATGAGCACGATGAGCAGCACGGGAATCACGATCCACTTGAAGAGCTCCAGAGGACGGAGCACCTCCATCAGGAGCTGGAGGCCGGCCGCGCCGGCGATGGAGCCGACAACCGAGTTCAACCCGCCCAGATAGACCATCGCCAGCACCTCGCTGAGCTTATACACGCCAAAGGTGCCGGGGTTGATGTAACCGATCACGTGGGCGAAGAGCCCACCTGCCACGCCAGCCCAAAAGGCGGCGAAGAGAAAGGTCACGATTTTCGTGTGCCGGGTGTTAACCGTCATGGCACTGGCAGCGATTTCGTCATCTCGCACGGCACACATTGCTTTTCCGATCGTGGAACGCGTGAAGTTGTAGATCATCCACAGGCAGATCGCCGTCCATACGAACACGGTGGGTAGATTAGCCCACTTCGGCTGGTTCATGAAGCCGCGAGGCCCGCCGATGATTTCCAGGTTCTCGATCACGCTCTTGACGATGAACATGAACGCCAGGGAAATGATGGCCAGATAGTCACCTCTGGTGCGGAAGGAGGGGATGGCCACCACCAGGGCTCCCACGGAGGCCAGCAGTCCGCCAGCGACCAGGGTGAGGGGAAACAGAAACGGCCCCAGGGCCGGAGGGAGAAGTGACGTCCCGAACACGTCGTCGTTGACGAAGAGCAAGACGGTCAGGACCGAGGCGCCGTAAGCCCCCAGTGCCATGAACCCAGGGTGAGAGCAGGAGAATTCCCCCATGTAGCCATTCACCAGGTTCAGGCTGAGGGTGAGGATAATGGATATTAGGATAAACTTTAGAAAGAGCACTCGGTAAGCACTGATGTCTCCCCACAAGTGCATTGTGGCGTAGAACAGCCCCAGGTGGACGATCAGTGAGACCCAGAGGGGAAACCTGTCGAGGAGCTGCTGGGCCAGCCTGTTGGCCAGGGGTGCGCTCAGGCGGGCGACGACCAGGGTCGGCAGGACGTAGACCAGGAGGACGTAAGCCACTGCACTGGGAATCAGCGCGGGCTTAGTCAGCATGATCCGCAGGCCGAACAGGCCGGGGATATTGGACAGACCGAGGGCTAGAGCCAAGGGGCGGCCTACTGCTTGCTCGATCACCACTGTCAAGAGGGTCCCCAAAAGCCAACCCAGTAGCGGAATCTGGGCTAGTTGCGACCGAACCTTCGCCAGCGGCGTGTTTTTCGTTATCGCTTCTGCGGGCGGTCTCTCTCGTACTTCCATCTCGATTTCTCCTTCCTCCAACTCACAACCTGAGGTGGGCACTGTAAGGCTCACCAAAGAAACCATGCGGCCTGAAGGTCAGAATGAGCAGGATGATCGAATAAGCGATCACGTCGCGCAGCGTAGAGGGGAAGACCGCAGCCACAAAAATCTCGATGAATCCCAACAGGAACCCAGCCAGTGCCGCTCCCAGGATCGAGCCTCTTCCCCCCAGGATCGCGGCCACGAAGGCCTTCCACCCGATCAGCAGGCCCATGTAGGGATTAAGAACGGGGTAAGCGATGCCGAAGAAAATCCCCGCTGCGGCTGCCAGGGCTGAGCCGAGGCCGAAGGTCAGCGCGGCGATGGTGTTCAGCGGCACCCCCCTCAGGGGGACGACGACGAAGTCGTAGGCCATAGCCCGCATGGCCATGCCCCACTTGCTCCTGCGGACGAACTGGTGCAAAGCGAGCGTGAGCAACAGGGAGAGGAAGACGATCATGATCTTCGTGTTGGTTACGGTGACCGGCCCGAGCTGATAACCCTGCGTCTCGATCAGGATGGGGAACTTGCGCCGTCGGGCGCCCAATAGAGCCAGGTTACCCGTCTCCAGGACGATGCCTATCATCAGACCAGTGATCGCAGCCGAGGCGCGAGGGACTCCCCGCAGGGGTCTGTACCCTACCCTTTCGACGAGCATTCCTACAAAAGACGTCAGGAACATGGAGAGGATGATAGTCAGCACAAGGATCAACCAGTTGGGCAGGGCAACGATTCCCAGCGAGGCGAAGGCTACCAGTCCGCTCGAGACGAAGAATCCAATGTAGGCTCCCACCATGAAGATGTCACCGTGGGTGAAGTTGAAAAGCATCAGCACGCCGTAGACCATGGAGTAGCCCAGGGCGATCAGGGCGTAGAAGCTGCCCCACTGTAAAGCGTTTAGCACGTGTTGAAAAAACGTAGCCAGAGTCACCTACGTACCTCCCTCGGAAAAAAGAGACAAGGAGAGGGGGTGAGGGGGTGACAAGGAGACAAGGAGATTCTCCCCTTCCCCTTGTCTCCCCCTCTCCGTGTCTGGTCTATGGGCAAGCCGACTTGTAGAACTCGAACTCGTGAGCCTCGTTGATCTTGACGATGACCGCGCACTTGATGGGGTCACCCTCTTCGGTGAAGGTCATCTTGCCCGTGATGCCATCGAAGTCCTTGATCTTGGCCAGGGCGTCGCGGATGCACTTGCGATCCACCGCGAGGTCGCCAGTGAGCTTGCCGCAATCCTGGATGGCCTGCTGGACGATGTGTGCCGTGTCCCAGGTCAAAGCCGCCACGTCGTCCGGGACGTAGCCATACTTCTCAGTGTAGCGGTCAATGAACTCCTTGGTAGCGCCTTTGGCCCCGGCGGCGGCGTAGTGGGTTGAGAAATAGCACCCTACGCAATCGTCGCCGCAGAGCGGCATCAGCTCCGCCGAGCCCCAGCTATCGCTACCGACGATGGGCTTTTCCCACCCCAGCTCGTGGGCCTGCTTGACGATCAAAGGCACCTCGGAGTAGTATTGGGGAGTGAAGAGGAACTCGGCGCCCGAGCCCTTGATCTTGGTCAACTGAGCGCTGAAGTCCACGTCCCCACTGGTGAAGGTCTCAAAGGACACCACCGAGCCTTCACCATGGATGCCCTCCCAGGCCGACTTGAAGAACTCGGCCAGGCCCTTGGGATAGTCGCTGGCCACGTCGTAGAGCACCGCTGCCTTGGTGAACCCGAATTCCTCGGTGACGAAATTGGCCACCACCGGCCCCTGGAAGGGGTCGAGGAAGCAGGCACGGAAGACCCAGGGCCGATCTTTGGTGGTCCTGGGGTTGGTGGACCAGGGGCTGATGCACGGCGTCTTGTTAGCGTCCGCGACCTCGCCGGTGGGGATGGCCTGCTGACTGGAATAGGCGCCGATGATGGCCAGCACCTCGTCCTCCACGATCAGCTTCGTCGCCGCTGCCGCGGCGGACTCGCCCTTGTACTCGTTGTCCTCGTGAATCACGTCGACCTTGTACTTCACCCCGCCAACGTCCAGGCCACCTGCTGCTTCGACGTCCTCGACCCACATATTCAGGGTATACTTGGCCCCCTCCCCCACCTTGGGGTTGGCGCCGGTGATGGGAGCGTCATCGCCGATCTTGATCACTCCTCCGTAGGGGACCTTAGGCGCCTGCTGGCACGCCGACAACATGGTGATAAGCAAGGCCAGCACTAAAAACGGAACTGCTACTTTCTTGAACATTTGAGTCTCCTCCTAGGGGCATATTCTAGCCCAGGACTCGTCCTGGGCATTTGCGAAGGGAAAAGAGGGGGGACAGCCCGACATTCCCCTGGCTACGACTACAGTTGGTGTCCAATATCACCTCCTTGTTGTCTGTTTATTAGGTGGGTGGGATACTCTGGGTTCAACGATTGAGGAAAACGGAGAACCTTCGACTGTAACGAGAATTGCTTATCAAGCAGGAAACTTAGCGGGGGTATCAGCATCGCCCTTGATCACTTATATCGTTGAGAATAAGGATAGAGGATCAGTAGATGGAAATTCTGAAGCAGAGCGGGCTCCCACGCCTGCGAATGGGCGGCGTGGGAGCCGCCTCCGCTAATAATTTTCCATCTACTGAGGATAGCGAAAAATCACTGGTGGGTATTATAATGGCAAAGTATTGTCTTGTCAAATGAGTTTTCACTTTAACATCGGGATGCGCACTCCGTGCTGCCTGGCGAACTCGATGGCCTGCGGGTATCCGGCGTCGGCGTGACGCATGATGGCCATACCCGGATCGTAGGTCAGTACCCGCTCCAGTCGCACTGCTGCCTCTGGCGTGCCGTCGGCGACGATGACCTGCCCCGCGTGCTGGGAGTAGCCGATGCCTACCCCGCCGCCGTGATGGAAGCTGACCCAGGTCGCCCCACCCACGGCGTT
>Ga0315545_1001832_pt1 | contig 20056 bp, 22 predicted proteins | sample SalMarSW160210MG_FD_203096 | JGI IMG/M metagenome (GOLD analysis project Ga0315545, IMG submission 203096) | Salt marsh sediment microbial communities from the Plum Island Ecosystem LTER, Massachusetts, United States - Salt Marsh Sediment SW1602-10 ...
AACCGTTATTGATTCCCCACGCCAGGCCATAACAGTAAAAGCCTGAGCCGCTGGCTTCTTTAAATGGATAACTTTCAGGGTCTAAAAGGCTGGAATGCCAGAGACCTTCCTGTGGCTGGATTTCTGCAATTTTAGCTGCCATTTCTTTATAAAGCTTTTCATAGCGCGGCCTGTCTTTGAAGTCTTTAGGCATCACCTCAAGCACACGCACCAGGCCGGCGAAGACCCAGCCGTTGCCGCGAGACCAGAATACCTTTTTGCCATTGGCTTCACGTTTGTCAAAATAGCTCTCATCTCGAAAATACAAATGTTCGTTGGCATCATAAAGATAATCGGTTGTGTACCACCACTCCTCTTTCATAAATTCAAGATACTTTTTTTCGCCTGTGACGGCTGCCAGCTTAGCCCAGACAGGCGGGCCCATAAACAAAGCATCACACCACCACCAGCGGTCCTTGTCCTGCTGTTCGTTGATATGAAGGCTGACTGTGGAACGGTTATCAAGGATATAGTCAAAGCGATTTTTGACCGCCCGAATCATATTGGGGTCTTTATGCTTTTTGTACATTTCGATATACATCTGTCCAACGCAGTGGTCGTCAGCATGGAATCTGCGCCTATTCAGCCGCCAGTTATTCTTTTGGCCAAACTCAATCAATGCTTTATCATATTTGTCGGCATCGGCCATCTGTGCCCAGGCACTCAGACCTGCAAATAGTGCCCCATAAGTCCAGTCTCTTGTGTCGTGCCTGCTCGGATTGGCTAATTGCCAGTCCGCCACTTTTGCCATAATAGATTTTATCCGTTCGGGCTGCATCTGTTCCGGCATCTCAACAGATTGCTGTCCAATTGCGCAGCCGGATGATAGCGTTAAAACAAGGATTAATAGACACCCGGTTCTGATTTCCATAACACGACTCCTTAAAAAACTGTATACATCATATCCAGAGGGTGCCTACGCTATTTTATCTGTGAATATGAGTTTTACAAGCCTAAAGATAGTCTCCGGTATCGATTTTAATATTGATTTATTCTCAAAATTCATATAAATTTCAATCTGAATAAAAGCTGAAGAATTTTACACAAATCTTTGCAAATAAACAAAGATACAATCAGAGGAAATTAAGAAATGAAAAAAGTTTTTTTTATGTTTTGTTGTGCGATGATTATCTCGTTTGCTGCATCCTGCAGCACTCTGTCGGCATCTGCTCGAAATAAGCCTTTATCCTTTTATGACCCACAGGTAAAAGAGCTGCTTTCAAAAATGACACTCGATGAGAAAATCGGTCAGATGACCCAAGCTGAGCACGGAGGGCTCAAGGATATAACAGATGTTGAGAAGTATTATCTCGGCTCGATTCTCAGCGGCGGGGGCGCCGACCCCAATAAGGGAAATAGCCTTTCAGCCTGGACTGACCTCTATGATAGTTATCAGAAACAGGCAATAAAAACCCGGCTCGGTATCCCGCTTCTCTATGGAATTGATGCTGTTCACGGGCATAGTAATGTCACCGGTGCGGTGATTTTTCCTCACAATATAGGTCTCGGCTGTACAAGAGACCCTGAGCTGGTTGAAAAAATCGCACGTATTACTGCTCTTGAAGTCCGAGCTACCGGAATTAACTGGACATTTTCTCCCTGCGTAACGGTTCCGCAGGACATTCGCTGGGGCAGAACTTATGAAGGTTTTTCTGAAAATTCAGAGCTTGTAAAAATCCTTGGCGAAGCAGCCGTTCGTGGTTACCAGGGCTCTGATTTGAGCAGCCCGCTTTCGATTCTCGCCTGCGCCAAACATTTCGCCGGCGACGGCGGAACCGAATTCGGCTCGGCAAAACAAACAAAAATGCTCGACCAGGGTGACACACGCGTTGCCGAACAGACGTTTCGTAAAATTCATATTTTGCCTTACGTATCAGCCGTCCGCGCAGGTGTCGGCTCCATTATGCCCTCATACAGTAGTTGGAACAGCCTGAAATGCTCCGCTAATAAACATCTGCTGACGGAAATACTTAAAGAAGAGTTAGGTTTTGAGGGCTTTCTGATTTCCGACTACACTGCAATTGGCCAAATAGACCCTGATTACAAAACTGCCGTTGAGAAATCAATAAACGCGGGTATGGATATGGCTATGGAGCCGCGAAGGTACCGCGAGTTTATAAAAAATCTCAAAGAGCTGGTCGAAGAGGGCAAAGTACCAATCTCGCGTATCGACGATGCAGTAACACGAATCCTGAGAGTGAAATTTGCTATGGGACTTATGGACGAAAACACTATTGTTTTCGCAGACAGAAGCTTGCATAAACAGTTTGGCTCAGATGAGCATAGAGAAATCGCACGTCAGGCGGTTCGCAAATCTCTAGTATTGCTAAAGAACAATAATAATACTTTACCGATTTCAAAGAAGGTTAAGCGTATTCACATTAGCGGTAAAAGCGCAAACGATATCGGCAACCAGTGTGGCGGCTGGACAATTCACTGGCAGGGCAGAAGTGGCGATGTGACAACGGGAGGTACCACGGTTCTGCAGGCTATAAAGAACACTGTATCGGCTCAAACAGAGGTAACTTTTTCGCAGGACGGCACATCAGCAGAAGGTGCTGATATTGGTATTGTTGTTATAGGCGAGAGGCCTTACGCCGAAGGTCCCGGCGATACAGCCAATCCCGTCCTTTCGAAAGAAGATATTGATGCTGTTTCTAATCTGAAGAAAGCAGGTATTCCGGTGGTTGTAATTCTTTTCTCAGGCCGGCCTCTGATTATAAATGATGTGCTTGAGCAGGCTGATGCGTTTATCGCTGCGTGGCTGCCGGGAACGGAAGGGCAGGGTATAGCCGATGTTCTATTCGGCGATTATAAACCGACCGGAAAACTTTCATATACCTGGCCTCGCTCGGTTTCGCAGATTCCGATTCATACTTCTGACAGCAATGATGAGCCGCTTTTCAAATACGGTTTCGGCCTGACATATTAAAGAAACACTCATACCACACTTAAAAATAACCATTCTTTTTTTTGGTAATTTCGCTGATTTATGATAAGATTATTTTTATGAAGCTGATTTTAAAATTGTATTTCAGGTACGTGTTTTTTGCTCTGCTTTTCTCATTCTTTTTATCTTGCGCTGCCATTGTTGAGACACCTGTTAGAAATGAAATATTCGAGAATTTCAAGAATCCGCCTAAGGATTATTCCATTATCCCTCTGTGGTCATGGAACGGTACTCTGGAACCGAATGAATTGAAAAGGCAGATTGACCTGATGATGGAAAAAGGTGTTTACGGCGCCTTTATGCACGCACGCGCAGGCATCGATAAAGGCCAAACACCGTATTTTTCAGAAGGCTGGTGGAAGGCTGTTGAAACAGCCGTCGAATATTCAAACAAGAAAGGCTTTCTCGCCTGTCTGTACGATGAAGATAAATGGCCCAGCGGCAGTGCAGGCGGCCGAACACTCGAACGTAATCCAAAGGAATTTGTCAAAAAAGGTTTGCGATACGATACCACCCGTATTACGGGTACTGCTAACTACAACGTACCTTCTTCAGATGCCTTGAAGGTCTTTGCCGTGCAGCTTAGAGGCAGCGATAGATTCAGGGCTTCTTCTCAAAGGGACATTACCGACCTTAAAGGCAGTACCTTCAGAGTTCCCCGCGGCGATTGGGCAATCTTGACATTTACAATGATTGAAGACCGTGACAGGCAGATCGATTATCTCGACCCGAATGCTGTCGCCGCTTTTATTGATATCACCCACGAGGAATACTTTCGGCATTTCGGCAAATACTTTGGAAATACTATACCGGGTGTATTTTTCGATGAAATATTTTTCAGGCCGAACGGGAATAATATCCTGCCCTGGACCGATGACCTTGCTCAAACCTTCCAAAAAAGAAAAGGGTACGAACTGCTCAACAATTTACCTTCGCTTGTTCTTGAAAGCGAGAATACTGCTCGTGTGAATTACGATTTTCTCGATGAAGTGTCCGAAAGGTACTATAAAGCCTGGTTCGAACAATATACATCGTGGTGCGAGAAACACAATATCTGGGTGACAGGACATACCGAAGAATACCTCGATGCATATAAACGGCAGGGCGATTATATCAAAACGATTGGCAGCATATCCCGCCCAGCCACGGACAACGAGGAGTTCCGCTACGGTTTCCCGCGTTATATCGATTCGTTCAAGCTCAAGCAGGTGGCCAGTGCCGCCCATCTTCACGGAAGGAAACGGGTTGGGGTGGAGGCAATGGGTGGCGGAGGTTATATGATTACGCCGGAGGAATACCGCTACGGTTTTGCACGGTTCGGCGTGTGCGGCCTGAACTTTTTCATTCCCCATTTATTTCATTATTCACTGGACACAGCCGAAGCCATTGAAGACTGGCCGCCAAGCTGGTTCTTTAGAAATCCTTACTGGAAATATTTTAAACCCCTGGCCGACTACGGCAGAAGAATCTCTTTTATGAATTCGCAGGGACATCATATATGCCACGTTGCCCTGCTGAATCCGCTGGCCGACCAATGGATTGCAGGCTACAACCAGGATTCTGATACACACTATTTCATTGAGGTCCAGGATATTTTGCTGAACAGCCTTATCGATTATGATATCATAAATCCCGATTCACTGGTCGCTGCCGATTGTACCGATGGAAAAATCAAACTGCACGATGAAGCTTATTCTGTCCTGGTTCTTCCTTCTTTAAATATGGTTACCCGTGAAATGGCAGAAAAAATAAAAGGATTTGTTGATAACGGCGGCGTTGTTGTCGCTCTCGGAAGAATCCCTGGAATACTCAGCCGCCCGGACGAAGAAAACCCAGTCAGTATGTCACAGCTATTCGGCATTGACTCAAGATATGCCCGTGGAGAGTATTATCATGTTGACATAAAAAGTTATAAGCCCTACACGAGCAAAGAAAACGATAAAGGCGGATGCGCATATTTTTCCAGCAGGATGGTCAATCTTCCATTGATTGCCAAACAACATATTCCAGATGAAATCCGGATCATTTCAGGCGATGAGTCTATTCTTCGCTTTCACCAGCGGCGAGCCGGTCAGGTTACCTTCTATTTATTGATGAATGAAAGCAAAACAGATACCCGTTATCATCTTAGTTTTCCCGACTACGGCGTTCCCTATATGCTTGATATTGAAACAGGCGAAGTAACGAAGCTGGATTTTATGGCTAAAGACAACCGTCCTGAGCCTGTCCTTGATTTCAAACCCTGGCAGGCCTTTTACCTTGCATTTGTCCCCTGTGATAAACCGACACAGGATGTTGATATTTTGGCCTCTGAGACCGAAAGCCGGCAGAATACCGAAAGGCAGCAATCCGTAGATTTGGATGGATTATGGAATTTTATGCCTATCGATAAACAAATCGACGATGTGTGGACTGACAAAATCAGCGAAGAGACACTGGATATACCGGTTATGAAGTTCTATACCGTTTTTGATGAGCAGAATGATGATATGAAGCTTGCTGGTTACGACGACAGTCAATGGGCAACCGTTAAACTGACCGACAGGTTCAGCCGACTCAAGGGCGGCGAAAGGTATCTGAGCACCTGGAACGCCTGTCAAATCGTAAGTTTCGACACGAGCCATCATTTTCCTTCTCTCGGCGGCGATACAGCGGTATTTAAAAAAACTGTAAACATCGAAGGTGACATCAAGAGTGCTTCGTTAACCGTAGTCGCCGACCCTTCATTTCGTTTGCTCATCAATAATCAAGAGGCCGGTGAGGCTCGCGGTTTCTCAGAAGCACACAGCTTTGACATCGCTTCATTTTTGAAAACAGGTGAAAATTCTTTTAAAATAGAAGTACCGAGAAATAAAGGTTTGCTTGTTGAAGGCTATATACAGACGACAAAAGCACGATACCTTATTCTCTCAAACAAAACTTGGACAGTCGAGCTTAATAGAGGTACAGAAGAGCCTCTTGAAATCTGCAAACCACCGATGGGCAGTCTCGGGCAAGCGGCGTTCCCCGGCAGGTCAATCCAATATCCAGTAACAGGCTGGTACAGACAGGTTTTGCCGGCCGGCACACAAAGAATAATCCTACCTGAATACTCGGGACAACTGACCTTTTATATAAATGGAGAGCTGATCAAAGCGGCTAAAGGCATAATAGATTTAAGCGGATTGAAAGAGCACACGGGGACTGTTCTGGCGGTTAAATGCATATTTTCTCAATTGTCAGACGGATTGAAGGAACCGCTTAAAGTGGTTTGCAGGACGGAACCTGTAAAGCTGGCAAGCTGGAATGAGTATGGGCTAAGCTGGTTCACAGGACGCGGAATTTATTCGAAAGAAATCAGCCTTACTGAAGATTATATCAGTCCTGATACAAAGATTATTCTTGACCTCGGCAAAGTCAACTGGTTTGTCGAACTCTGGGTCAACGATAAGCTGGTCAAATATTTTCCCTGGGGTGAGTTTTCAGCTGACGTTACCGACTATGTAAAACCGGGTATGAATAAAATTTCTGTTATTGTCTCAAATCTCAGAGCCAATGAAACCTATTGGAACACTCCGGACGAGATGCTTGAAAACGCACGTGCCAGATGGTGGCATCAGGGAGCAACAGACCGTGAAAGGCAGCGCCTCGAATCAGGCTTGTTCGGGCCGGTGCGTTTGATTTACTATAAACAGAATGAAAATAAATCAGCTGGTTTATAAATAGTTCCGTTCAAAATAATTAAAGGAGTGTGTTACTATGGTGCTTAATAAGATAACTCGGCATTTAAAATTCTTCTACTTTTTTCTACTTATTATTTCTGTCTTGAGCATTAGTGGATGCACAACAGGTGAACTTCATTTCTATGCCGGACCACGGCAAATGTCAGCACTTTTGGAATGGGATTTTTGTCAGGACGAAACACCTGACGGAAACACGCCCACACCGCCGCAGCAGGCTGACTGGACAAAACTTACAATTCCCCATGTGTTTCGCCAGTCGGGCCTGCCTGATGAATCAGCCGGCTGGTATCGCAGAAAATTCAAGGCTGCTGGTGATAAAGGCAGGCGTTTCTATCTTTATATTGAAGGTGCTGCCACGGTCAAAGACGTTTTTGTTAACGGCCAGCACGTTGGTAAACATCGAGGTGCTTACACAGCCGCTGCCTTTGACCTGACGCCAGCCGTTAAGTTTGGAAAAACCAATACGTTGCTGCTGCGTGTAAGTAACCGCGATAGCGAGTCTGCAGACTGTCTGTCCCGCTCAACGCTTTATTATGTCAATGGTGGTCTTTACCGCAAGGCCTGGCTTATAAAAACCGGCGCAGTTCATATCTTTCCCGACCTCGGCTCTTGTGGTGTTTACATTACACCGTCGGACATTTCTGATGACCGGGCTGTGCTTAACGTGCGCACCGTGGTTTATAACCCGCTTGAGAAATCAGTCGAAGTTACCGTGCGTCATATCGTTACCGGACCTGGTGGTATGCAGTATGTGCGCTTCGAGAAACAGAAAAAACTTGAGCCAAACGAAAAGGTTGTGCTCAGCGCAAGCGGCGTCATTAAAAATCCCAGGTTTTGGGATATTTACCAGCCCAATCTTTATACCGTACGCACCGAATTGCTGGCCGATGGTAAGCTCAGCGACGTGGTCACAGAACATGCAGGTTTGCGCACCATCGCTGTCAAGGACAATAAGTTTTACCTTAACGGCCGGGAGTTGCTCGTTCGCGGAGTTAATAAGCACCATCAAAGCGAGCACAGCTGGAACGCTTTGACAGACGATGAATTGTCTCGTGAATGGGATATGATGTGCGATATGGGTGTCAACACCGTTCGTCTCGCTCATTACCCGCACAGCCGACTTGAATACTCAATCGCCGATAAACGCGGCATCGCCGTGTGGGCTGAAAACGGCCTTGCCGGCCAACTCTGGAACGACCAGGGCAACGAAGAAAAGACTGTAACAGTGGATGGTGAGCGCATCACACGCGAGATGGTGCGGCAGAACTATAATCATCCCAGCATTCTTTTCTGGAGCAGCGGTAATGAAACCATTCAGGAAGTTGCCTCGCGATACGCTGAGGTTATTCGCGAGGAAGACTCAAGCCGGCTGGTGACATTCGCAGCCAACCGCAATAATCCGGAACACACTGACTTCGTCGCCTTCAATACCTACGATGGCTGGTACGGAGGACATTACACGGATTTCAACGACCGCAGCAAAAATACCTTTGTCTCGGAAACCGGTGCCGGCTCCTGGGTAACTCATCACATACCTTACGGTATGATTAAGTGGACCGTGGACAAATTCGAGCCGGAGGAATATGCAGGTATGTTTGCCGAGTATCGTCTCCAGACCGTCTGCATCGATGATGCTGAAAACAGGCCGATGTTTTTATGGTGGAACTTCCGCGAATTCTATAATCTGAAATTCAAAAAGAACCGCAACACCAAGGGAATTATCACACTCGCAGGTATGCCCAAGGACATCTATTATCTTTTTCAGGCATTTTATGGTTCCGAACAGCCTGTTCTTCACATTTGCGGCCGTCACCATTTCCTGCGACAGACCCCGGCGGATAACGGCATCAAGGTTTACTCTGATGCCTCGGAAGTCGAACTTGTACTCAACGGCGTCAGCCAGGGCAAACACAAAAACGGCGACTACCGATTACCTGATAGTGAAAAAAGACAGCGCGGTGGTGTTGCGACAATTATCACCGGCATCGATGTTAACAACGTGTTCTTCTGGAAGGCTCCACTACAGCCGGGACGAAATTTAATTAAGGCACTCGACAGCAGGGGATTTAGTAAAAGTATGGTCATTTACCAAAAGCCTGCCGGCGGCCCTGCGCCGGCAGACAATAATTCCCTCGTCGCCGATTTGAAAAACTCCAATCCTGACAATCCAGCCGTATTTATCGACCGTCCTGTTGAAAGTCAGGGTCCATTTTACTACGATGTTGACGGTTCTTCAGACAACACATTTGATACACTGCCGAGGCAGGTCGTAGGAGCATCCTGGATTGCTACGCGCCGTATGAGCGATGCAAAAATGAAAACAGACCTGTCTTTCCGATTGAATGACAATGCCACTGTTTATGTTCTCTATTCAACGGGTACTTTCCCAAAAATTACTTTAAGAAAACCTGACGAAGAAACACAAAATGCGGCTGAGGCTCTCAAGGAAGCGATTGCGTTAGCTGGCTTTCGAGACACAGGTATTGAAACCACCTGGCGAGGTCATGACTGCGTCCTTGCAGACTGCTGCCTGTTGAGCCGGAAAGCTAAAGCCGACGAGATAATAACCATTCCCGGTCAAACGCTGGACTATGTTATTTTAATTAAATAATAATCTCATTATATACGAAGCACTAAAATTTATTTGGTTATAAGTACTTATTTAGCAAGTGCTTATACCACTCACATATTTTTCCGCTTGACTTATATCTAAAATTTGCCGAAAATGATTATGAACATATGTTCATAATTGGAGTATCTGAATATTATGCCGAGACCCTGTAAAAATCGATTCATTTCGGGCTGGCCTGTTTCGATTGTATATAAACCGGCCGGGATTCCAGCAAGGACGTTAGAGTGGCTCAGTCTTGGATTAGACGAGTTCGAAACTATACGTCTGCTTGATTATCAGGGGCTTGATCAGGAAAAGGTTGCTGTACTAATGGGTATTTCGCGACCAACAGTTACCCGTATCTATGCAGAAGCGCGTAAAAAGATTGCACAGGCGTTAACCGAAGGTAAGGCAATATGCATTGAAGGAGGCCCCATCGAAAGTGCTGGTTTGCCGCGAATCCCACAGGGTATTCAGAGGGGCCGTCGAGGTGGGCGACGATGGCGCGGTGGCCGAGGTCAGTAAAGTATTGAAAGGAAAGATAAATGAAAATTGCGATAACGGCACAAGGGCAGGATTTATCAAGTCAGCTTGACACCAGGTTCGGACGAGCAAAGTGGCTGATTGTATATGATACTGAAACAGATTCATTCCAGGCTACCGATAATACAGTAAATCTGAATGCCGTTTCAGGAGCGGGCATACAGACTGCCCAAAACGTGGCTAATCTTGGAGTTGAAGCGGTGATAACCGGTAATGTCGGCCCCAATGCTTTTAAGACACTAAACGCAGCTGGGATAAAGATATTTTTAGCTGAAATACAGACGGTTCAGAAAGCGATTGATTTATTCAAGGCGGGAAAGTTGAGAGAAGTAAATAATGCCAATGTTGAGGGACATTGGATTTAAGTATTTTTGTCGGGTAGATAAATGCGAACGTTTTTAGATTGTATTCCCTGTTTTATTCGCCAGGCACTCGATGCTGCAAGATTGGCAACTGATGATAAGCAGATTCATGAGCAGGTGGTGCGAGAGGTTCTTGCTCTTGCAAATAAATTGGACATAAGTCAGAGCCCGCCGTTGATGGGACAGAAGATACATCGGTTAATTAGAAAACTGGTGGGTGTGGAGGATCCATATTGCAAGGTAAAAAGTGAGTTTAATGAGTTCGCGCTGAAATTATATCCTAAACTGCGGAAATTGATTATTGAATCTGAAAAACCGCTTGAAACATCAATTCGTTTGGCTATTGCTGGGAACATTATTGATTTTGGAGTCAATAGTAAATTGAAAAAGGCAGATATTGATGCGGCAATCAGCGAATGTATGGACAAAGATCTCTCTGCCGTTGGGTTTGACTTTTTCCGGGAAGCTGTAACCAAAGCCCGGGATATTCTTTATATTGCAGATAATGCCGGCGAGATTGTTTTTGACCGTTTGCTGATCGAGCAAATGCCAATAGAAAAGATTACTGTGGTCGTGAAAGGCTCACCTGTAATAAATGATGCCACAATGGAAGATGCGATAATTGCCGGTTTACCTAAAATTGTTGAAGTAATCGATAACGGTTCAGATGCACCCGGGACAATTCTGGAAAGTTGCTCTCAGACTTTTAGGGGTCGTTTTGATAATGCAGATTTAATTATCGCCAAGGGACAGGGCAATTATGAAACTCTCAGCAATGTAGGCAAGAACATTTTTTTCATACTGAAAGCTAAATGTCCTGTTATTGCCAATGATATTGGCTGTGAAGTTGGCGAAATGATTTTGAGAAGAAACCAAAATTATAGTGATGCGGTTGATTTAGTTAAGGAGGCCGAATAGATGCCAAGATTTGATGGTACAGGGCCATTGGGTCAGGGTCCAATGACAGGGCGAGGTCTTGGGTTTTGCGCTTTGACAACTTTCGAAGAAAATGCAGGCCAGGTGAAAGGTTTTGCGGGATTACAGAGTGTACCCGTTGGCCAAAAAGTTAAGAATTTTGAAAATACTGGAAAGGAGGTGAATAATATGCCACTTGGAGATGGAACAGGTCCAGCCGGTATGGGGCCGATGACTGGAAGAGCCGCTGGTTTCTGTGCTGGCTATCCAGTGCCAGGATATATGAACCCTGCTGTGGGTGGAGCTGGTTTCTACGGTGCCGGCGCGCCGGCAGTCGGGCCATATGGTGCCGGTTATGGTATGCCTTATAGCGGCAGAGTCAATCCGTGGCTTCGCAGAGGCTTTGGTTTTGGCCGAGGTTTCGGTCGAGGCAGAGGCTGGGGCCGTGGTCGCGGCAGAGGCAGATTTGGATATTGGTAGTAGATTCAAATTAGCAATTAACTCCTCAGGAGTTAATTGCAGAAAGGATGGTTATTATGCCAAGAGGTGACGGTACAGGGCCTACCGGCCGGGGTCGCGGAACAGGCCGAGGCAGAGGCCAGGGTCAAGGCCGGGGCAGGATGGGTGGACCATTTAAAGCAGGGCCGGGCGGAAATTGTGTCTGTCCAAACTGCGGAGCAGCAGTCGCTCATGCTGTCGGACAGCCCTGTAATGCAAGAAGTTGTCCTAAGTGTGGTACGAAAATGACAAGAAGTTAACATTTTTTGAAAGGAGAATTACTATGCCAGGTGGAGATGGAACAGGTCCTGGAGGTATGGGACCAATGACAGGTAGAGCTGCAGGTTTTTGTGCAGGCTATCCGGTGCCGGGTTATGCAAATCCTATTGGCGGACGTGGTATGGGTATGGGCTGGGGTAGAGGTCGAGGTTTTGGAAGAGGTCGAGGTTTTGGTTGGGCCGGAGCTGGATACGGCATGCTTGCTTATGGAGGTGGCGTAAGCCCTTATGCTTATGGAGGTGCGCCGTTTGCTCCAGCAGTGACAGCCCAGCAGGAACTGGATAGTCTGAAAGGTCAGGCAGAATATCTTGAAGATAGCCTTGACGGAATAAAAAAGCGTATAGAAGAGCTCGAAAATCAGAAAAGCAGTAAGGACTAACAAAAAGACAGCTAAGGATTTATCTTCTTAGATGCTTCTGGGCTTCTAAGGCAGTGGTGTGTCTATACAACACTCAACGCTGTCCTTGTCATTTTCTGCAGTTTTGTGCTCGGTTGCATACGACAATTGAGAGGTATATTTCATACAGTGTTTAAGAACGCTGTATTTTGAGGTAAGGTTTTAAAGAGTTTATTAGGAGTTAAGACAATGCCGATATTTGAATATGAATGCAAAAAGTGCGGGCACAAGACCGAATTCTTGGAAAAAGCTAATAGCTCCAAAAAGCATAGTTGTGAGAAGTGCGGCAGCAGTGAAATGCAGAAGCTTTTTTCAACCTTTTCCGCAGGTAGTAGTTCTAAATCCGCAAGTAGTAATAGCTGTCCGACAGGAACATGTCCATTAGGTTAGAAAGGTTTAATTATGAAAATTGCGGTAACATCAACGGGTCCTACAATTGATGATAATGTAGAAGCCCGATTCGGCCGATGCACATATTTTTTGATTATCGATACCGACACTATGCAGTTTGAGGCAATTGAGAATCCCAATATTGCCCTCGGCGGTGGTGCCGGGATTCAGTCCGCTCAATTAATGTTGGAAAAAGGCGTAACAGCAGTACTCACCGGCAACTGCGGTCCCAACGCGTTTAACGTTTTTGGCCAGGCTGGAATACAGGTTATCGTTGGCATCAGCGGAACTGTACGTGCAGCCGTTGAACAACTCAAGACTGGCAAATTCTCTTCTGCGGATGGTCCTAGTGTACAAAGCCATTTTGGTGTTGGTTCCGGGCAACCACTGCCTTTCGGCTCGGATAGTCCCGCAATGGGCAATCCGGGGATGGGTCGAGGTGGTGGAATGGGCCGAGGCATGGGTGGCGGACGCGGTATGGGTCGAGGCGGCGGTAGAGGTATGGGCATGGGAAAGTCTGCGCCTATGTCCGGTTTGACGGGAGGCTTTAGTGCCGGTCAACCATTCAATGTACCTAAAGGAGGCCGGCAGGAACTGGAAGAATTAAAACAGCAGGCTGAAATCCTAAAACAGCAAAAACAGCAGATTGAAAAAAGAATATCTGAATTAGAAAGCGGGCGAAAGGCCGCAGCTTTTGTCCAAACTGATAAATGCACTGGTTGTGGTATCTGTGCTGATGTTTGTCCAGCCAATGCTATCAGGATAGATAAACATGCTGTTGTAAATCCTCAGTTATGCACTGCCTGTGCCGCCTGTGTATCTGAGTGTCCGAATGAAGCGATTATTATTACCCAGCAGAAAGTCGGTAGCTAATAATCCAAATCAAGTTAAACGGTACATATTGGACTATTTGTAATTCGATTGAGAATTAAATAGGGGTTCTAAATGGAAAGATTCGTGCTCAAGTCCAAGATTCACTCAGCTACGATAACCGGAACCGAGCTTGATTATGAAGGCAGCATAACAATCGACCTGCAACTTCTGGAAAAAGCGGATATACTGCCGGGTGAGCAGGTTCATGTGCTGAATATCAATAATGGCAAGCGTTTTGTAACTTATGCTATTGCAGCGCCGCGAGGTTCCGGCACCGTGTTATTAAATGGGCCGGCAGCAAGGTTAGGCACTGTTGGTGACAAAGTCATAATTATATCGTATTGCCAAATTTCTGCGGGCAAAGCAAAGGATCTGAAGACAAAAGTAGTATTCGTTGATGATGAAAACAAACTAAAGGAGTAGATAAGTGGAAAAAAGTATATCTCCACAATGTGCACAGTGTGAGGGTAAAGAATGCCGCAACGGCAAGGATTGTTTTTCGCAGAACGGTAATCATAGACGATTATACCAAGACAGCCATATAGCAAAATTGCACCGGGCCGCTTCGGCAATCGAGGCAAGATACTATGGCAAACAGACGCGATTAGGCGAAATAATCCTTTTGGCTGAGGAATTGGGATATCAAAGAGTCGGTTTGGCATTTTGTATCGGTTTGAGCGAGGAAGCAAAGATTATCGATGAAATTCTCTCAAAGCATTTTGAAGTTGTGTCAGTGTGCTGCAAGGTATGTGGAATCGACAAGAAGGATTTTGACTTACAGCAGATCTCATCGGAAGACTATGAAGTTATGTGCAACCCGGCAGGTCAGGCCCAAATGCTAAACGATGCGGAAACACAGCTTAATGTTTTATGCGGGCTTTGTGTTGGCCATGATGCAATTTTTGCTAAGGTCTCAGAAGCTCCTGTGACAACGCTTATTGCCAAGGATCGCGTATTGGCCCACAATCCTGCGGGAGCTATTTACAGTCACTATATTCGAAAACAGTTCAGTGGAAACTCATAGTGGAGATAAATGATGGATCCAGTGCTTGACGCAACGGAAGTTACCGCAGGGTTCCACCCCGCTGGATATAGGATAGATAAAACGGCTTCTCCGATGAACAGATATACCAAATGGGAGGTTATATCTGGGAAAGGGTGGTGTAATCCGGAACCGGTCTGCTTCGATTCTCTTCCACGGAAAGGTTGGATAGCTAAAGATAAATTCGACTGGAACAAGGTTAGTATGACTATGGAGCAGGTTTGATATGAAAATAGCAATTGCAAGCGGTAAAGGCGGGACAGGAAAGACTACTATCGCAACGAACTTGGCCTGGACGCTTGCCCAAACGGGCAAACAGGTTCAATACATAGATTGCGATGTCGAAGAGCCCAATGGCCATATCTTTCTAAGGCCGGACATCGAAAAAACAGAACAGGTGACTGTTGCTGTACCTGAGGTTGACTTAAAAAAATGTACCGGCTGTGGTAAATGCGGCCAACTTTGCCAGTATAGTGCAATTGTGTCTTTGAAAGAAACGGTACTTACCTTTGAACAGCTGTGTCACTCATGCGGCGGCTGTATGCTTGTTTGCCCCGAAAAGGCGATAACAGAAAAGCAAAAGATAATCGGTTCTTTGGAACAGGGCAGGTCTGGAAGTGTTAACTTTGTACAAGGCAGACTGCAGATAGGCGACGTACGGACTCCTGCTTTGATAAAGCGCGTGAAGCAAAAAATTAATGGTGAGAAAATCGCAATAATTGATGCTCCTCCGGGTACATCCTGCCCTGTTATAGAGGCTGTCAGGGATACAGACTTTGTTTTGCTTGTCACCGAGCCGACACCTTTCGGATTAAACGACCTTCAATTGGCGGTTGGAATGGTTCAAGAGCTTAAATTGCCCTTTGCCGTAATGATTAACAGAAGTGACATCGGTGACGATTGTCTGCTTAGATATTGCCAAAAGCAAGCTATAGAGGTGCTGCTTGAAATACCTGATGACAGAAAAATAGCAGAGGCCTATTCGCGGGGAATAATGATAGTTGACGCACTACCGGAATATAAAGCCAAGTTTACACTTTTATATGAGAAAATAACTGAGCAGGTGATTGTCAAATGAAAGAAGACTACGAATTTATGGAGAAGATTACCGCAGACTTAAATGCCCGCAAGGCAGCTTGTAAGGTCCTCGGAGTTTCCGAAGACGCTGACAAGGAAAAACTGAAAATAGCTTATCGGCAGGCAGCAATGAAATTTCATCCTGATAAAAATCTGGATAATCCTGATGCAAACAAAAAATTTGCACTTGTCAAATGTGCGTACGAATTATTAGCAGAAGATAAACCCTGTGCGACACTGTTAGAAGAAATTAATTCCTGGCCAGGCGTTCCTGAAGACGATAAATACAAGCTTGATAATCGGTGGGGACATTTCTTGTGGTGGAGAGAAAAGTTTTTCGGACCAATGTAGAATTTGTCGGTATGAAAAAATATTTGCAATCATGTAAATCGGAATTTTGGAAGAAGGTCTTCGAGGCTGAGTTAGGCTATATTCTTGACCAGTTAAAAGGGACTATAAACGTTCTAAGTGTAGGCTGCGGCCCGGCTATTATAGAGACAGGCTTGGCAGAACATGGTTTTAACGTTACTGGCCTGGATATTTCCAAAGAGGCTTTGGACCGGACCCCAGACAGCATAAGAACGGTTGTAAGCTCAGCAGAAAAGATGGATTTTGAAAACGACTATTTTGATGCGGTTATTTACGTCGCTTCACTTCAGTTTATAGAAAAGTATAAAGACGCGATTGAAGAAACAGCTCGTGTTCTCAAGCCGGAGGGTAGATTTTTAGCGATGCTGCTTAATCCGCAATCCGAGTTCTTCAAAGAAAAAACCAAAAATCCGGACTCTTACATAAACAAGATTAAGCATACGAATTTAAAAGCCGTCAAGCAAATGATTGCAAAGTATTTCTCCATTCAAACAGAGTACTTTTTAGGAATTAAAGGCCAAAAGATTTTCGAAAGCTGTGACCCTGAATTGGCAAGCCTTTACGTTATAAAAGGAACAAAGAAACAATGTGGATAAAAGAAGCTGATAAGGTTATTTCGTTTTAGGTGTTGCCAATGAGTTCTGCGAAGCTGTCTGATAACTTTTACGACAAGATTAAACCACGTTTGTATCAGCGTGTCGGCCAAGAGTTGCGTTTAGCTTATCGTGTGCTTGATTTGGGTTGTGGTGCGTGTGAGCTTGCCCAGTACTTGTCCGAGACCTATGGTCAAAAAGTTACAGGAGTGGATATTTCTGCCAATAATTTTCCCAATAACCAAAATATCACCAAAAATACCAAGCGTATTCGCTGTATTCGTAAAGATGCAACTCGGCTTACTTTTATCCGAAACGAAACGATAGATGCAGCGATAATATTTTGGGCTTTGCACGAGATGAAAAATTCTCAGGCGATTTTGCAAGAGGCACATCGCGTTTTGCGACCAGGTGGCAAAATACTCGTTGTTGAATTCCCACACAACTCATTGGCCCGAAAGTTATGGAATGAGAGCTACTATACCAGCAAGGAATTGACAGGTTCTCTCCGTAAGGCCGGTTTCAAAAATATCCGGGCTAAACAAATTGAACATAAACAAATCCTTTGGGTTAATGGGTGCCGAGGTACCAATTGACAAAAAAACAGAAATTGTAATTCTTGAAGCCTACGGAAGGCGATAAAATGAAAATAGCAGTTACAGCTATGGTTACATTGTGTGTCGCCATACTAATGGCCATGACGGGCCGTGGGGGCGGCAATTTTTATGTTCCTGTCTTGATTGCAGCGGGGGCTACGATGCACGAGGCAGCCACTACCGGTCAGCTCATACTCGTAGCTACTGCTGTAACGGCCTTATTAATTTTTCAGAAACACAAAACAGTGGACTGGAAGCTGGCGCTGGTAATTGACCCTCCCACAGACATCATGGCATTTGTCGGAGGTTACTATGCGCATACTTTTAGCGACGTGGCGTTAAAGCTTGTTTTTGCGGGTCTGCTTGTCTTGGCTAGCTTGCTTATGCTGCGTCCCGTTCAAGAGCGAACGAGCAAAAACCAGAGGCGACTCGGGTTTTGGCAACGCCGGTATGGCAACTATAAATATGTTGTTAATCTTTGGTTGACAATTCCCATAACAGCAGCGATTGGATTTGCAGCCGGCATGGTCGGAGTTTCAGGAGGTTCGTTTAAAATCCCTTTAATGGTTCTGGCCTGCGGTATTCCAATGCGGATTGCCATAGGGACATCCTCAGCTATGGTAGCCGCAACTGCTTTGATGGGTTTTCTTGGGCATACTGTTAGTGGAGACTTTAATCCTACTTGGACGATTCCGCTGGCAATTGTGGCCGTGATGGGCGGCTTACTCGGAGCGAATTTTTCCGTCAAGGCAAGACCCGAGAAATTAAAACTGATTTTTGCTTATACTACGTTAGCAGCAGCAGTATTCATGTTTACTAATGCTGCGATGTCCGTATGCAAGTGATCGAAAAACAGAAATTGTAATTGTTGAAGCTTATGAAACACCAAAAGAGTTACTTGTTCAAAAATACGGTATTTAAAGAAGGTGACAAAACAGCGAAGACCGTTTTCAGCGGCCCGGGGGAGCTGAAAGTTGGACCAGCTCCTGAGTTTGAAGGAAGTCCGGAGACGTTAAATCCGGAAGAAATGTTTGTCGCCGCAATTAATAACTGCCTGATGACAACATTTTTTTACTTTGTGCGAAAGTCAAATTTTGAGGTTTTATCGTACTATTCGGATGCCCAAGGCCGGGTCGAAAAGCAAGCAGATGGATTTCGATTCACCAATGTAGAGGTTCGAGCAGAGGTTATATTACTCCAACAAGAGTTTGCTGAAAAAGTTCGCGAGTTCGGAGAGTTAGCTGAAAAATACTGTCTTGTTTCCCGTTCAGTAACTTGTCCTGTTCATTATCGATTGGAAGTTAAGACAACAGGAAAATAATCGTAATGGTAGAGTTTGAATTTTGTGCAAATAGAAAAGGAGACAAAGAGTATGCCCTGGGTAAATGAGGATATATGTGTGGGTTGTGGCGTATGTGTTGATGATTGTCCGGTAGGAGCGATTACATTAAAAGGTGACCAAAAAGCAACCATTAACGAAGACGAATGTATCAGGTGCGGTCGATGTCACGATGTTTGTCCACAGCAAGCTGTTCGGCACGATAGTGAAAGGATTCCGCAAGAAGTTGAGGCAAACATAGAGAAGACCGAAATTCTTTTGAAACATTTTGAAACTCTCCAGGAGCAGCAGGAGTTTTTGGAACGAATGGTGCGGTATTTTAAGAAACAACAAAAGGTAGCTGGTTTTACTATAGATAAAATAACTGCTATGAAGACCGATCTCGGCAACTACTGAAAAGTAATATCCCCGCAAGCTGGGATCTATGACCAGTTAATCCTGTTGTTAATGAAAGGTGAATTCATGAAGGAATTGGTAGTAATAAGCGGTAAGGGCGGGACAGGTAAAACGAGTATAGTAGCCTGTTTTGCCGCACTTGCTGAAAATGCCGTGTTGGCCGACTGTGACGTTGATGCAGCCGATTTACATCTGATTCTAAAGCCGAATATAAAACAGACAACGAATTTTATCGGCGGCAAAAGAGCGGAAATTGTTGCTGAAAAATGCATCGGTTGCGGTAAATGTAAAGAATTATGCAAGTTCGGTGCAATAAAGTTAAATGGACCGGCAAACAGTGTAGTAAAAAAGACCTTTATAATTGACCCCATTCTTTGTGAAGGCTGCAAAGTATGCGTGGAATTCTGTCCTGTAAATGCAATCGATTTCAGGGATTGTGTCAACGGCCAATGGTTTATTTCTGATACTCGGTTCGGGCCGATGGTTCATGCGAGGTTGGGAATCGCAGAGGAAAACAGCGGCAAATTGGTGACACTTCTGCGAAAAGAAGCACAGAGAATTGCTGAAGAACAAAACAAGGACTTGCTGATTGTTGACGGCTCACCGGGTATCGGCTGTCCTGTAATTGCCTCGATTACAGGTGCTGACCTGGTTTTGATAGTTACGGAACCGACTCTTTCCGGTCAGCATGATTTGCAACGTGTTGCAGAATTGGCTGCAAATTTCAAAATACCTGTTCTGGTTTGCATAAACAAAGCAGATATAAATCCGGAAATCACTGAAGAGATTGAAGAAGATGCAAAAAACAAAGGCCTTAAAGTTGCCGGTAAGATACGTTATACTCAGGCTTTCACCAAAGCGCAGATAGCTGAATCCACTGTCATCGAATACACAGATGGTGGTGTGTCAGAAGAGATAAAAGATTTATGGAGAAATATACAATATGCCTTTGAATAAAGAACATCGCAATCAATTGCAGGCTGAGCAGAAGCAAATAACCGAAAACTTAAGGCAGGTCAGGCATAAGATAATTGTTCTTTCCGGCAAAGGCGGCGTTGGCAAAAG
>Ga0315545_1001833_pt1 | contig 20048 bp, 16 predicted proteins | sample SalMarSW160210MG_FD_203096 | JGI IMG/M metagenome (GOLD analysis project Ga0315545, IMG submission 203096) | Salt marsh sediment microbial communities from the Plum Island Ecosystem LTER, Massachusetts, United States - Salt Marsh Sediment SW1602-10 ...
ATTTTTACACCAAGTGTAACTGCTGCAATTGGAACAGATACACCTAGAGTGTGATCTGATAATCCAACTAGACATTTAAATCTTTTAGCCATATCTGGAATTGTCCTTAAATTTAATTCTTCATATGGAGCAGGATATATAGAAGTGCATTTTAATAATATAATTTTATTATTACCCATTCTTCTGCAGGCATTTATTGCTTCTTTTATGTCATTCAAGGTTGCAATCCCTGTTGAAATAATTACTGGCTTGCCTTTTGATGAGATGTACTCAATCAATGGAACATCTGTTATTTCATATGAAGCAATTTTATAACAAGGAACATCCATTTTTTCAAGAAAATCAACTGCAGTTTTATCAAAAGGTGTTGAGAAACATATAAGACCCAGATCTTCGGCAATTTTCTTTAATTTAGGCTGCCACTCCCATGGTGTATAAGCTTCTTTATAAAGATTATATAATGTCTTTCCATCCCAGATAGTTCCCTGCTTTATTTTAAAGTATTTGTTATCACAATCTATCGTTATTGTATCCGGAGTATACGTTTGTAACTTTATAGCATCGGCTCCTGCTTCTTTCATTGCTTTTATAGTCTTTACAGCAATATCAAAATCACGATTATGGTTAGCGGACAATTCTGCTATTATAAATACTGGATAATCTTTGCCTATTTTTCTATTTTTTATAGTAATTATCATAATATTTTCAATCTATTATAGATAAAATCTCCTTAATATTATCTATACTAACCTTAGGTTTGTATAATTTGTTATAAACCACTTTATCATTAAAAGTTATATCCCTTTTAACTTGTATCGATAGCATACCCATTGAATTTGGAGCATAAAAATCTTTACTTATATCATCTCCTACATATCCTGCTTTGCAAGGCTTTACCTCTAGTAACTCTAACACTATCTTAAATGGAATTAATGATGGCTTCCAAAATTCTTTACCCAGTTGGTCCGTATAAATAATAACATCAAAATATTTCTCCAATCCGAGGGTAATAACCTTATTTCTTTGTACAGATGCCATACCATCAGTTACTAAACCAATCTTTATAGACATATTTTTTAATTCTTTAAGAGTTCTTAAAGTATGTTCATATAATTTTATATCAGGCATATGCGAACGATAGATATATATAAAGAGTTGCACCTTTTCCGGCGAAAAAATATTTAATTCTTTCAATAAAATATCAAATATTCTTCCTCTTCCGTTTCGCTTCATTATATTAATCATTTTATTTAGAATTACTTCTTCTTTTAAGTTATATCTTAAAGCGATATATCGAGAAACTTCCCTAAAACCGCTTTTAACAAAGTCTATCTCTGGATATAATGTATTATCAAGGTCAAATAATATAGCATCCATTATTTTTTATAATTTTTTTTCTCTTTCATTAATAAAAAAATCATCCGTATATCTCAACATAATATATTTCTCTTTAAACTTACCAATTCTCGGCTTTATGTTTTCTCCTTTTAACATTTTTATAAGATAAAGTGGTGTGTTGGCACCCGCCTTAATGCTAAGATTGGCTCCGCCGCCAAATCTGGGATTAACTTCAATAAATTTTATTCCATCAATACTCTTTATAAATTGAATAGTAATGTGTCCAATTGTACCTAACTTCTCTGCAAGATTCTTTGCGTATTCTATTGCCTTATAATCTTTAATTGTTTTTCCCTTATATGATTCTCCTGAGAAGATTTCTATCCTTTCTCTAGGAACAATAGTAATTACTTTTCCATTAAAATCTGATAGCAAATCAATAGTATATTCTTTTCCATTAAGAAATTCCTGTATAATCGGATTATTAATATAACCATTGAAAAACTCCAGCTCTCTTTTATTTTTAGCTATAAATATATCTTTACTACCACTGCCATATTTTGACTTCACTAATAGAGGATAATTTAAGGAAGAATTAATCTGATCTGGAAGTAGTGTTTTAGGAGTAGGAATATTATTTTTCTTTAGAAACCGATAGAATTTATATTTATCATTGCAGATTTCAATAATTTCCGGATTAGAAACCATAACTTGTACCCCTTGCTCTACAAATTTATGTTTGTTTTCGGCAAATAATAATAATTCACCGTCCCTGGTAGGTATCAACAATTTTATGCTTTCTCTTTTACATATATTTAAAATTTCAGGAATAAAAATTTGTTCTGTTGAATTTGCAACCAGATAATATTTGTCACTAAAATAAAAACCTGCAGATAAAGGATTGCTATCAACTGATATAACTTTCCCATTATTACCGGCCTGTTTCAAGGCATCTTTGAAAGATTTAACCAACCATACCTTCCTGGATATGCTTGTAATTAATACATTAATTTTTATATTCATTCTTTTCCCTTAATTTTAGCGAATACTAAGCAATCCCTTCCTATGCCAATTTCGGATAATCTTTTATATATTTCTCTCCTTGAATTGTCCGGTAATGACAATTCAAAACTAACTCTTTTTATATGACAATTATGACCAACTTCAGGATTTCCTATATAGTCATCTCCCATAATCAGGAAAAATTCCATAGGGAAATCAGCTGTAGAATATAAAATTTCAAAATCTAAAGATATAAGTAATTTCTGCAGTGATTCAATATTAAAATAATTAATATGATCAGGTGTTGAAATCCACCATAATTTCTTATTTAATTTATTTTCAGCAATTGTCTGTAATTTATTAAAATCATTCGGCACACGAATACATATTATCCCAGAAGATTTTTTTAAAAGTTTCTTGCTGAGTTTCAGAAACTCAATTGCATTAGGAACATGTTCTAATACATTTATAAGAGTTATAGCATCAAATTTAAATTTATAATCTGGATATATAGTAATAAAATCTTCTAATGAAGTGTTATAAATAGTTAATTTTGATTTAGTTGATACCTTGGTACCTTCTTCGGAAGGTTCAATCCCAATAACCTCCCAGCCCGAACTTTTCATATATTCCAGAAATACCCCGGTACCACTACCTATATCAAGTAATAACTTTGGTTTCTTAAAAATATTTTTTTCAAATATATATAGAATATCTTTATAAAGTGTATTTCTTAACCACTCTAATTCTAATTCAAATTCTTTCCCTCCAGTTATCTGCCTGCGGATTTCCTGTGCTCTATCGCCTTTTTTTATTAATTCGAAATACTCCTCTCTATAAAATTTTGATATTTCATCTAATGAAGGTATCGGATATATATGTTTGAATTTACATATATTGCAATCTATCACTTTATATTTACCTTTTTTCGCAATTATCTTGCCTTTATGCATAATATTCCTTCTTTTATACTCTTTTTTATCCTTTAAAATTACTTTATGGATAATATTTTTATATATACTTTTAAAAATAATTATATTATATCTAAAATAATATACTTGGTTTTAGATTCCAACCGTCTATATTTGTATTTTTTACTTTAAATTCACTTTTTTATTTTATCTAATAACTTTTTTTGTTCATGCTCAATAACAATAGGTATCGCATCTTCAATATTCAATGACGGCACCCAATTAGCTAAAAGCTTTAATTTTGACAAATCAGCAGAACTTGCCTCATAGATCTCACTATAATTTTCATCCTCAATATTCAAATTAGGTAGATTTTTATATAAGATCTCTAATACTTCATTAATACTTCTGGCCTTACCCGTTCCTAGATTTACAGCACCTTTTGCAATAGAGCTCTCTGCAAGTTTTACTAATCCTCGAGCAACATCTGATGAAAAAATAAAATCAAATCTGTTCTCTCTATTATAAACTTTTATAGATTTACCCCTTAAACCATCTCTAATCCATCTTGAAATAATATCATTAGAACCACACCCGTATACTCGGTAAATTCTTGCATAAATAGTTCTCAACTGTGAGTTAAAATATTCTTTAATGAAATCAATTTCTTTTTCTGTATATAACTTCGCTGCTCCTGTAATGTTCCTTGGTTCTTTTAAGTCTTCTTCTTTTAAATACATACTATTTTTACTAATATATTCCGATAAATATAGTTCTGGAGAATAAACAAGATAACTCGAGGCAAAAACAAATACTTTCAACTCTGGAATTGATTTGGCAATATCTACAATTCTATGACTAGTCAAAACATTATCCTGCCAATTCTTGTTAAAGAATTCAGGTGATTCCTTTGATCTCTCAAATGAAGCTGATAAATGAAATATTATATTAGGTTTAAATTTTTTAATATCATTTAAATCGCATCTGGACAAATCACTTTGCAGATGAATAATTCCTTTAAATTTATTATCTGATATCGGATACCTATCAATAGATAATATTTTTGCTCCTTTTTCATATAAAATTTTAATTAATTGTAAACCAATTACACCAGCTCCACCTGTAACAAGAATTCTATTATTATTTAATAAATATTTATTTTCTTTCATCATCCTTCTTCTCTTTCAAAATGATTTTTAACATTTTGTATTTTCTCTATTATCCTATCTGCGCCATATCCATCAACAAATTGTTGGGCTAATCTACTCATTCTAATATATAAATTTCTATCATTCATAATCATGTTAATCTTTTTACATAAAACTTCTTCTGTGCAATTCTTAAACCACCCTATATCTAAAAACAATCCATATTTATTAATGCCGTTTACTAAATAATCCTCCGCTAGCGTTGTTCTCCCAACAATACTTGGTAAGCCCATAAACGCAGCTTCCCATACTGTTGTTCCACCTGAAGAAATAGCTATATCTGCCCAAATCATTAATTTTGATATATCTAAAACATCTCTTATAGCTTTAACTTTTAATTTACTTTCACTAATATTTCTCTTTATTCTACTATAATTTTTATTCAACGGACCAACCACTACAATAATTTCCATTTCTGGTATTTCTATTCTATTCAATAATCTTATAACCTTCTCTGTGAAATTTTGTCTATCAGCTCCACCCATAATTATCAATAGTCTTTTTATAACTTTGGGGATTTTTCTTTTAAAACCACGCCATTTCATAAATTCTTTTCTTAAAATTACATATTTTGTTCCACATAATAGTTCAGTATATCTATCGCAATTATAATTTAAATCACTTGCATGAAGGTTCTGGTTTAAGACAATATCTGCATAATAGTAATCCAAATGTGCCATATCATCAATAACAAGAAATCTTTTCCCTATTTCTTTAACAAACTTTTGGTATTTTTTATCATATTGATATCCGTCTAATATAACCCAAGCGTTATTATAAAAAAGAAATATATCTTTGATATAATCTAAATCTTTATAATTCGGATACGGGCTACTAAGTAAATTGATATTAAATTTCTCTCTTTTGAGCTTCTCTACTAGAAAATCATTTTCACAATAAGTAATAAATACTACATTTCCGCCCTTCTCCTTCCAATGTTGTGCTAGAGCAAAACAACGCATAAAATGACCAGTTCCTATACTAGAATAAGAATCAACACAAAAAATTAGAGTAATCATATTTATGTGAGTCGTTGAAATCCTGAATGACATATAGAACCTTTTAAGTACTTTTCGGGGTGTTTCTCCTTAATTGCTTTTGAAATAATCTCGAATGCTTCATCGGTTGCTTTTAAATATTTTTCCACATGTTGTTCTTTATGTGCATAGGATGCATAGAAAGCCGTGGTAGCAAGAAATCCCTTTTCCAACATTAATTGGGTATATAATGTTTTTAAAATCAAAGAATCATTAGATTCAAATGAAAAATGCCCCAAAGGATATATTCCTGTTACTTTAATATCAATATTATATTTACTTGCCAGGGATTTCCATCCCTCCTGTATCTTTTCCCCAACGTTACTCAAATGCTTAAAAACACTATTTTCCCCCAACTTCTTTATGGTAGATAATGCCGCTGCCGGACCTATTCCCTCCGTCCAGTAAGTGCTGCTTATGAATGTATCCTGTGCAACCCCAATAACTTCTTTTTTCCCAATTACTGCTGCCATTGGATAACCATTACTTATGCCCTTGGCAAACACAGCTATATGGGGTTCTAGGCCAAACAGCAGATGGGCACCGCCCAAATTTAAGTGAAAGCCAGCTGTAATTTCATCGACAATTATCACTGCCCTTATTTTTTTTGCCGCCTTTTTAATTGTTTCCATAAATTCTTTGGTTGGATAAATATTTCTTATTGATTCAAGAACTATTACCCCTATTTTATCTTCATACTTGCGAACGAGCTCTAAAAAATTTTCAGTATTATTGTATTGAAAGGGGAAAGAACTTCCCCTTAAATACCGCGGAACACCCAAAGGACTGAGCCCTCGTAATAAATGTCCGTCAAGTGCTTTATTATCAGCAAGATTTGCCGATAAATACCAATCATGCCAGCCGTGATATCCACAAAATAATATTAAATCCTTTCTTGATTTAGCTCTTGCTATCCTCACAGCTATGGCCATCGCTTCACCACCGGTCCTCGCATACCTGACCATTTGTGCCCATGGGTGCAATTTTATAAGTATTTTCGCTAATTCAACTTCCTCCGGTGCATTCAGCGTTGCCATATTTCCATCTCTTATTACTGCCATAACAGATTTGTTCACATCTTCATCTGCATATCCTAAAATACATGAGCCAATCCCCATGTAACTCATATCAATATATTTCTTTCCATCTAGATCCCATATCTCACAACCTTTTGCTTTTTTATAATAAGCTGGCCATAGTTCTGGCAGAAACATCTCCGGTCTTTTTGATAGTAACTGCGTACCACCAGGTATTATTTTTTTTGCTTGTTTATAAAGCAATTGTCCTTTTCCCATTTTTCCTATTTTCATATATTTTTTAACACCCTATTATTTTTTATTGATTTTGAATATCCTTCATTTCTTTTTATGTGCTGGTTTATTTGCTCTATATGGGGATTCTTATCGAGAAATCTTAGAATTTCTGTCATACCAAACAAATTATTTTTACCATAAAGATTTTTATAAATTATCTTTATAAACTCATAATCTTCGGGATTATCAAGCGTCCACCTTTTATCTGACAGATTTCTATGATATTCCAGATTATTTAAATTAAAGAGTTCCGGATTTTTTTTAATATATGCGGTAACGTGCTCTCGTTCTGATGAAAGCTTTGCATTTTTCCAGGTTTTTTTTAACGCTTCAAATTTAAAAACCTCAACGTCTTCGCCATCAGGAAAAGTCTCTCTAAGGGTGTTGGATGTATAGTCCGCTTTTTCTTTTAAATGTAATCTTATAACCTTATCTATCATTTTCGGATCAATCAGTGGACAATCAGCGGTTATTCTTGCAACGTGTTCCGGATTAAGTAATCTTACGGCCTGGTAATACCTGTCCAGAACATCCTGTTCCGAACCACGGTAAACTTCAACCCCTACATCAGCGCAAATTTTTACTATCTTAAGATCCTCTTTTTTTATAGTGGTTGCAACCATAACCTTATTAATTAACTTAGCGGATCTAACACGATTGACCACATGCTCAAGTACAGTTTTCCCTTCCAGATCCAGTAAAACCTTACGGGGTAATCTTGTGGAAGACGTTCTTGCTTGTATTATTCCTAATATTTTCATTTCCAGTTTATGGGTAATATTATATTCTCATCATCTTCTTTGAGCTCTTTTAACCTTTCATAAATCCGATTCACTCTACCCGCATATTTCAGTTTTGTCATACTATCAATTAAATTTTCTTTATTATCAACACCTACTATTACTTTATCCACATTATTTAATAATACAAAACCAAGGCATAATACCGATAACGGTAAATTTAACTCTTCGGAAAGATCCCGCAAAATAACTATCTTCGGTCTGATTTTTAAAAACCCGGAATCAAGTTCACCTGATTTCTTAAATACCAGACCCTGCAGGAAAACAGAACGAATATGTACCTCTATATTTTTTTTTCTCAACTCTAAAAAAAATGGTTCAAATCTCTGGTCGAATACCGAAAAAGGAACCTGGACTATATCAAAATAAACTTCATTCTCTAATAAGTATTCAAGCTCCCCGGGGTAATATAGAGAAAAACCGATTTTTTCTACCTTCCCTGCATTCTTTAATTTTTCCAATTCGCTCCAAACACCCGTATCCCTTTTATAGCTATTAAAACTATGTATCAGATATCCGTAAATTGTACATAAACCAAGATTGTTTAAAGAAGATTGGAATATTTCTTTTACTCTATCGCATTTACATTCAGGCAGTTTGGAAATTATTTTAAACTTGTGCCGGGTGTCTTTTAAAAATTTGCCTATAACTCTCTCGCTTTCACCGTAACCGTAAGCTGCATCGATAGTATCTATTCCAAACTCAATAGCTTTGTTTAAAATATCAAAGACTTCTGCTTCAGGTATTTTACCTCTTTGATTATTCACTCCATAATTCAATCCAAACTGAGCTGTTCCCAAAGAAATTTTATTCATAGTTATTAAATATCTCGAATATTTTTTTCACGATATATTTAGTCTGTGTCTTTTTTAAAGAAGGATATATAGGAATGCTAATTTCTCTTTTATAAAAATCTTCCGCTTTGAGGCAGGTACCTTCTTTATACCCAAGTTTTTTATAATATGGCTGCAAATAAACAGGTATATAATGTACCTGTACGCCAATCTTGTTATTTCTCATCTCATCAAATACTTCTTTTCTTAACTTCTTGAATTTACCTTTTACTCTTATCGGATAAAGATGATAGGAAGAAAAGACATATTCTCTTTCAACAGGTATATCAAAATGGGGATTACCTTTAAATGATTCGTTATAAAATTCTGCAATTTCCCTGCGATTCTTTATGAATAGATCCAACTTTTTCAACTGTGAAATCCCCAAGGCAGCCTGGATATCAGTAATACGGTAATTAAACCCAAGCTCCCGCATTTCATAATACCAGGGGCCTTCATTTTTTTTCGTTAGTTCTGTTTTTTCCTTTGTAATGCCATGGTTTCTAAAAATTAAAAGTTTTTTATAAAGCTCTTTTTTATTAGTTAGTACAGCTCCTCCTTCACCAGTGGTAATTGATTTTACAGGATGAAAACTAAAAATAGTCATATCTGAATATTTACAGTTACCAATTTTTAAATTTTTATATTCTGCACCCAATGCATGAGAAGCATCTTCAATAACTAATAAATTATTTTTTTCTGCAATCCATTTTATCTCTTCCAGATCACAAGGATGACCTGCAAAATGAACAGGAATTATAGTTTTTGTCTTTTGATTAATCTTCTTTTTTATCTCTTCAAGATCAATATTGGCTGTATCTTCCTGTATATCAGCAAATACGGGTGTTCCTCCGCAATATAATGCACAATTGGCCGATGCCACAAAAGTTATAGGAGAAGTTATGACTTCATCACCCGGTTTTACCCCAGCAGCAAGACAGGCGATGTGCAGAGCTGCTGTTCCGCTTGAAACTACTACTGCATATTTAGCTCCTGTATATTTACAAAGCTCACTTTCAAATTCTTTTATTTTGGGTCCCTGAGTTATCCAATCAGAATTTAAGACCTTAACTACTTCATTTATATCCTTTTTATCAATCCAATGGTGTCCGTAAGGAATTATTTCCATAAATCCCCCACTATTTTTCTTAATTCCTCTTCCTTCAACCAATCTTTATTATTATTACTAGTATAACTAAATCCATCCGGAAGACTTCTTCCACCCTTCCAATTACTGGACGACCACCAGGGGTGTTCAGGTTTAATAATAAAAAAATTATTATATTCTACTGTATGTCTGGCCTCTTCTTCAGTAATTAAAATTTCGTCTATTTTTTCACCTGGCCTAACGCCTATATATTTAATCTTACATTTTGGAGCAATTACGTCCTTCAAATCCATTATTTTCATACTGGGAATTTTAGGTACGAAGATTTCTCCACCCTTCATTTTTTCGACGCACTTTATAACAAATTCAACTCCCTGTTCCAGAGTGATCCAAAAACGTGTCATTCTTTTATCAGTTATCGTTAAAACACCAAAAGAGTTTTGCTTTCTAAATAATGGGATAACACTACCTCTGGAACCAACTACGTTTCCATACCTAACACAACTTAATCTGGTTTGTCTTTTATCACCAACATAAGAATTACTTGCAACTACGATCTTCTCCATACACAACTTAGTAGCTCCATATAAATTAACCGGACTAACAGCTTTATCAGTGCTTATGGCCATAACCTTTTCCACATTATGGTCTATTGCGGCATCTATCACATTTTGAGAACCGATAATATTGGTTGCAACAGCCTCAAAGGGATTATATTCACAAAAAGGCACCTGCTTCAGGGCGGCAGCATGAATTACAATATCCACATCATCCATCGCCCTTGATAATCTATTTCTGTCACGGACATCACCGATAAAAAAACGCAATCTTGGATCATTATTAAACTTCTGTAACATTTCCGATTGTTTTAACTCATCCCGGCTAAATATTCTCACTGCCTTTGGGTTATATTTATTTAACATTACTTCAGTAAATTTTTGTCCAAAAGAACCGGTACCGCCTGTCAGTAGAATTACCTTTTTTGACCAATCCATATTTTCACCTCGATGAACTTAGAGAATAATTCTATATTTAACAATAGCTTTCATTTTAAACAGCCAATTCCTTTTCACTTTTAACAATAACACAATAGACTATCAATTCCAATTTTATACTAAAACACCAATTATGGATTCTTGTTCATTAACTCCCAGATAAGGATAAAATGGCAGACTAAAAATAGTCTCTGAACAGCATTCGCTAATGGGAAAATCCCCTTTATGATGATTCAGATAATCAAATACTTCCTGCAGGTGAAGTGATTTAAGATAATAAATAGCAGAGGGTGTATTACTTTCCTTTAGTAATTTTAGATAATAATCCCTATCCTTTTCCCTTGGCCTTATGGAATACTGGGCCCATACACTTTTATAACCTTCAGGAACTTCCTGTAGATAAAATTTATCTTTTAAAGCATTACTGTACCTTTCAGCAGTTCTCTGCCTCAAATCAATTTCTTCCGGGAATATCTCAAATTTTGCCAGGAGTATAGCAGCCTGCAAGGTGTCCAATCTCCCATTTATACCAATTCTTACGTTGTCATATTTATTCTTCCCCTTGCCGTGTACTCTGATAGACACTAATTTTTGTGCAATTTCATCACTATCCGTAAATATCATCCCCCCGTCTCCATAACAGCCAAGTGGCTTTGCCGGGAAAAAAGAAGTACAGCCAATGTCTGCAAAAGAACATGCTTTCTTACCTTTATATTCCGCACCAAATGACTGAGCGGCATCTTCTATTACAAAAAGATTATATTTTTTAGCAATTTGATTTATCCTTTCATAATCAGCAGGCAACCCAAAAAGATCAACCGGAATTATTCCTCTGATTCTATGGAGTTCAATGGTATTTTTAGTTTCGGGATCGACTGGATCTTTTAAGAAATCTTCTATTTTGTCAGGGTCTATATTATAAGTCTTTTGGTTAATGTCCACAAAAACCGGTTTCGCCCCCAGAAGTGATATTGCTTCGGCAGCAGCTATAAAGGTAAACGGAGTGGTAATAATGTAATCCCCGTATCCAATATTGTATCCCATAAGTGCCATTAGAAGTGCATCTGTGCCGCTGGAGCACCCTATTGCATATTTCACTCCTACAAAATCAGCAAGTTTTTCTTCAAGCTCCTTTACTTCCGGACCCATTATGTACTTTCCATGATCAAGAACTTTTTTAATATTATTCTCTATTTTATCCCTTATTAATTTCTGCTGGGCGCCAAGGTCAATAAATTCCATTTATTATCTTTCACTTTCATATTTTATTATTAACTGTCCATCTTTACCCAGATTATACTGATTGCCGCAGACGCAATTTGCAGAATTATCTTTAAACTTTAAAGTAATGCCACATCTACAGACCCATCCAATCTGCTTTCCGGGATTACCTACTATCAGAGCATAGGGCTTTACACTCTTCGTGACCACTGTTCCTGCTCCAATAAAGCAGTACTTCCCTAATTCATATCCACAAATAATGGTGGCATTGGCTCCAATCGTAGCACCCTCCCTTACTACAGTCTTTTTAAATTCATGTTTTCTGCTTATAAAAGCTCTGGGATTCACTACATTTGTAAATACGCAGGAAGGCCCGCAAAAAACTCCATCTTCCAATATCACTTCATCATATATAGAAACATTATTCTGTATTTTAACATTGTTACCTATAATTGATCTTGAACCTATACTTACATTCTGTCCGATTGTGCAATTCTTACCGATGACTGCATTTTCCATTATATGGGAGAAATGCCATATTTTTGTGCCACTACCGATACTTGCTCCCTTATCGATATAAGAACTTTCATGAACAAAATAATCTTTATTCATCATAATCAAAAACTTTTAATTTAAATATACTATAACCTTAGTATCAAGAGACTTCTGGCTTGCCTCTAAAACTCTTAAAACTTTCAACCCCTCAAGACCATCAGTTATCGGTTTTTTTCTACTTATTATGCAATTGATAAAATGATTGCATTCATTTTCCAGGGGTTCAGACTCCTTTACTACTACTTTTTCGAAATCTTTTTTATTCAGAATATGATTTCCCTTTTTCAATTCGATTTTGTGTGGATAAATTAATAATTTTTCTTCCCAGGATTTTGTATCATTAAAAACAGCCATTCTATTGCTTCCAACAATAACAAGTTCCTGACTCTTGTACGGATGCAGCCAGGAAACAAAAATATGAGCTTTAGTTCCATTTGAGAAATTTAAAAAAGTCAAAGTAGTATCAGCAATTGTTTTATCCAGAAAGTAACCACCATAAGTAGAAACACTTTCCGGTTCTCTATTCATCAAAGAAAGAATCATCGAAATGTCATGAGGAGCAAAACTCCATAAAATATTTTCTTTTCTTCTGATTTTTCCAAAATTTAACCTGTTTGAATAAACATATTGTATTTTTCCCAATTTACCGGATTTAACCATTTCCTTTAGCTTCTTAAAGGCAGAGTGATATTGGAGCAGATGTCCTACCATAAGGATACAGTCATTCTTTTTAGCGAGTTCGATTAATTCTTCAGCATCTTTACTGTTCAACGAAAGTGGTTTTTCTACAAAAATGTTTTTCCCAGATAAAATTACTTTTTTAGAATATTCATAATGCATTTCAGCCGGCAGGGCAATAACAACAGCGTTAACTTCATTATCTCTCAGCAAATCATTAAAATCAGTGGTAAACTTTATTTTAGAGTAAGTTTTTTTAATACTTGCCAGTGTATTTTTATCTTTTTCGCAAATGCTATACAGGCTACCCAACTTATAAAAAGTCCTTACCAGATTCTTTCCCCAGTAACCTGCCCCAACAACAGCTATATTAACTATCTTTCCCTCCTATAATTTATGCTTTATATATTTTCCCTTTTCTTACGCTATTTATTTTAAACATATCCCGTGTATCAACAATCAATCTTGAATTACGGTAAATAAAATCCCTATTAAAAATATCATGATCTGTGCTAATAATAACACAGTCATAACTGTGCAGATTTTTCTTGTTTAATTCTACGGATTTCTTATCAAAATCATAATTTCTAGTCCTGGGCAAATTTGAGATATATGGATCACAGTAATCTACAACAGCCCCTTTTTTAATCAATAGCTCCATTAGCCTTAAAGCCGGCGATTCCCGCATATCATCTACATTCTTTTTATAGGCCATACCTAGAATAAGAATCCTGGAGCCTTTTATAGATTTACCGCTGTCACCCAGGGCTTCCATTGTCTTCCTTATTACATATTCCGGCATTGAAGCATTAATTTCACCGGCCAGCTCGATAAATCTGGTAGAATATTCATATTCTCTTGCCTTCCAGGTAAGGTAAAAAGGATCTATGGGTATACAGTGGCCTCCCAAACCCGGCCCTGGATAAAAAGCCTGGAAACCGAATGGCTTTGTTTTTGCCGCGTCTATTACCTCAAAAACATCTATGCCCATTTTATCCAATAAAATTTTTAATTCATTGACCAATGCAATATTGACTGCTCTGTAAATATTTTCCAGAAGTTTGGCTGATTCAGCCACTCTGGTGCTGGAAACAGGAAAAGTCTTTATGCCGACTTTGTTATATAGCTTACAGGTAAGTTCCCTGCACTTTTCAGTATAACCACCAACAATTATAGGAATATTGGAGGATGTAAACTCCTTGTTTCCCGGATCCTCCCTTTCAGGCGAATAGGATAAATTAAAATCTTTTCCTGCCTTTAAACCGCTCTCATCCAAGATGGGGAGAACAATCTCTTCAGTGGTCCCTGGGTAGGTAGTACTCTTTAAAATCACCAGCTGATCGACTTGCAGATATTTTGATACTTCTTTCGTTGTATCTATAATATAGCTTAAATCAGGTTCCCTGTGTTCACCGAGCGGTGTTGGAACACATATAATAATAGTATCTGTATTTTTAAGGTTTGAAAAGTCAGAAGTGGCTCTAAAACCTCTTTTAAGGCATTCACTAATGATTTTATCAGGAATATGCCTTATATATGACTTTCCCTTATCTAGTAGATCGACTTTTTCTTCATCAATGTCAAAGCCAATAACTCTTATCCCATTTAAAGAAAACTCCCTAACCAGAGGTAGGCCAACATATCCCAGACCAATTATTCCAACTATTGCTTTATTACTGTTAATTTTTTCTAATAAGTTCAATGTATTTTAACCTGCCTATAAATTTACTATATTCATAAAAACTTAAGCAATAATTCCCGTAAAGAAATTAAAAAATTCATTTGAATATAATACTAATAAAAATATTTTCCTGCAATATTAACAAAAGAAGATCTCCTGAGTTTTTATTTAAAAGGTAATAATTAGTCTTTATTTATTATATGGTGTCAAATTAAAAAATATCGCTTCTTTTTTTATTGTAGGTTGATGATAGAACAACAAAAGTCATAACAGGTATAATTATTTCCGGGTATTCCCAGTAGTTTAAATAAAAAAGATTTATTAAAAGGAATATTAGCAGTAAAACAGAATACTGATTCAAGATCAAATAATCAAAATCTTTATTTTTAAGCTGAATTCTTCTTGCATTCTTCAATCTTATAAATAAATATGTAAAAAACATTATAAAGAAACCCAGACCTAAAAATCCGACTTCAACCCATATGCTTATTATGCTAGCCATTGGTGCGTTAAGGGTACTTCTATATCGGACTTTTCTAAGATGTTCCATATAAATACTGCTATATTCTCCGCAAAGAAATCCTTTCAATTCTTCAATTGTACTATCCGATAGATGCAGTTTCGGTGCCAGAGAACTGGAAATATAATATGATAGCTTACCCATACTATATTCTGAGGCCCTGCTGGTATAAGTTGAAGGTCCGTAGCCCAGAATAAAATTAATTTCTTTGGGTATTTCTAAAAATGCTACCTTATAAGAGTAAATCTTTCCACCCCAGCGTTCTCTTGTTTCCCAATCCTCTATATTGTAATTTTCTTCAATCTCACCTACATGCTCTATATTCAACCTTGCCACATATTCAGTATCGCTTAAAATATATGTATACATCACAGTTATAACGGTGATTAATAATACTGCTGTAAAAGTAAAAATATACCTGAGATATTTTCGCACTTGCTTCTTATACAGAACAATTGTTTTTATCAGCTTATAAAAGAAGAACAACACAAGTATGAATAGCAGTATAACAATTTGTACTTTATAAGCAGTTATAATTAATCCCAGATAAAATATTAAAAGAAAAAATAAAGTGATACCCAGATTCTTATTGTTTCTGTCAAATACCTCACTTAAGGCTATTATAATTCCAATCACGAAATGCATACCCAGGGCGTGTGCATCCCAGCAGGTTCCCGTAGCAAAATCGCCCCATAATCTATTTTGCTGTATTGCCTGGAAGAAGATAATAAAGAATTCAAATAATAGTATGCAGATGTAAATTCTAAGTACTTTTTTTATATTAACTTTAAAACTTAGCGAACTTACCAAAATCAACACTAAAAACGGGAAAAGATATGTAATCCACCAAAAAAATAAACCGAATACGCTTACTTCTTTATAAATAAAAAAATTATAAAGCCATGAGATTATGCTCAATCCCAAAAGACCGACTGCGAAGTAAAGATATTGTTTACCATAGAAGTGTTTTCTTGAAATAATAAGATAAGTAACGCCTGTAACCGTCACTATTATATAGGGAAGATAGGTCCTGGGTAGAAAAGCCGAAACTAGTAATATTATAATGGTGATATACTCTAAATTAATAAAAGTCTTCTTGGGCATTATCACATATTTTTAATTTAATATTAAAATCACATTCTATTAATATATTATTTCAAGTTAAATAATCAATCACTTTTGTATATAATTTATTCGCAAGTTCGCTTGCTATGCACTTAATTATGAAAAACCTTTCATAAATAGATTCCAGTAATGATCCTTGACCATAAATAATCTTTAATTCCGCAATGGATTCTGCAGAAATTCCTATATCTAAACAAAGTATATCATCCACTATTCTATAATTATAATTTTCTCCATTTACTGTGACTTTTTTAATAGGAACATTTGATTTTTCCTCTTTCTTTATATGGTAAGTTCTTTTAACATTCGATTCATTTGCAACTACTAGGTCATTTCCATATATTTTTAAGTCTATACTGTCATCATCATTTAACTTCTCTAAATATAAATGCTTTAGTATGAAATCCAGACTTCTCCATTGGATATCAAATCCATATTCATTTACCTGTTGGGTTAAATCAATTGTGTCCTTAAAATCTTCTCCCACGTGTGTGTAATATAAAATCGGCTTATCGATAAATGCATTAAATACAGCAACACTCACCGAATCCTGGTTCAGAGGATTTCTTTTAATAACAGGGAAATTGGCATAATTCATAATGGCTTGATACATATTGTAATCATAATTAGTTCCTTTAATGGCATCCAAGGGTATATCCTGTGCGTTAATAGTCGCATTAAAATTATATTTCTTAAGAAGTAATAATGTATCCTCAGGGCTAATACCATAAGGAAATATCATAATTCTACTAAAAGGAATACCTGTAATCTTTTTATGCAATTCCATTTGAAATAAAGCGAATATTATATCAGATTCCTGTTCGTCTATCGGTCTGGCTTCAAATTCATCGCCTTTTTGAACCGAATATTTATAAAATTCATAACCATCATGATTATTACCATGAATAACCAGTGAAAATAAATCCGGATTTTGCAGGAAAAGTTCTACAACTCCTTCCTGAGAATCATTCCAATTCCTGGCACTAAACCCTATAGTGGTATGGAAGTTGTAAATTCTCATCTTATCAAGCAAATCAGAATATACCAGTGACTCATGGAAAGAATCTGAAAGAGAGGGGTCATCTATGGTTAAATTCTCATAATCATTATTATTGTGCCAGCATTCATTACCCAAAGCATATTTTATGAACATCATCATGGGCACAAGGGCAGAAAGATTGTCAATATCATATAAAGTATACATTTGCTTATCTTGTAAGCTTGAGTCAAGTATTCCACTTTGAATAAACATTTCTCCCTTACCACTAGCATATCTTAAAAAAATCGGAAGCTCCGTGTCCTTATTATCCACCTGGCTTAAAATTACTTTTATATTACCGGACGATTCCGAGGTATTTATTACCGAATCATTTTCTATTTGTTTTGATGATTGCAGCTTTTGTCCTGTAAACTCCTTAGTTAAAAAAGGTATTCGATCTGAAAAAGCCCAAGAATAACAGGGACTTGAGATGCTTGAAATATTTATATTCTCATCATTTATTAATTTTTTCAGATTAATATGCCCATTTTGTTCATTGTCACTTAAGGTCTCCCCAATAAATAATTTAACCCCATAATCTTTGATAATATTTTTTAAGAGTAAAATTTCCTTCTCGTCAATCAGACTGCTTCTTTCCACATTACAAGCATTAATATAAATTGCCTTAAAATAATTTCCGTTTAAATCATGAAATATTTCTGGAGTCAAAGGAGTATCTATAATATCAATTTTCTTACACCTAAGGCCGTAATATTCCGATATCATAGAAAAATTTATATCTGAATTTCTAATCTCGCCTGGATCATAAAGAAGTAATGTGTCATATAAGTCTTCGTTCTCCCCCATTCCTTTATCCTTAACTAGAGAACTATCCAAACATGCCATCTGAAGAAATAGAAAAACTATTAAAACCACTGCAGAGATGAACCTTATAAAATTTTTCATACATTTAATTCTCAAATTATTAACCACACAATTAAAATATTTAAAAAATCTCTTACTCCGGATTATATAAATTAAAATTCTAACATATTTTCAGACAAAGTAATAAACTTTCTTCAAATTTAAAAGTTATTTCTTGCTGTATTAATTTTTCCAAAAATAATTTAATAATTCATTCAAAATCAAATACAAATGATAAATAGGATAGATAACTGTTACGAATAAGAATAACACCCCCGAATATTTTTTATAAAAATATTATATATTCCTACCGTTGTTGTCGGGAAATCCAACAGCAATATATCTATTGATTATAATCTATTATACATAGAATATACATAATATGAAGATAGGAAAATAAAAATCCTGCTGTAAGAAAATTGTGAGGAAGTTATATATTAAAATCCGTAAATCTGATTGGCAAACAGTATTATCTTATCAGTATAAGTAGCTCCAGGAGCCCATCTTCCGTTCAAGAACCCTAAAGTAGTATCCCCTGTATATCTATAATGGCCGCTTCCAAAATGCCTTGGATCATAAGTCAGGCTGCAGTAAATATTTACGTGATCGGGATAATAGTACCATGCCAGGTGTGCATAGTGAGCAATTATACCCAGCTCTTCAGTAGCAAAGCTATTTCCAGGTACTCCTCCGCCGATAGCACCCATTCCTACGAAATTATTCTGATCCGGTTTTACGTCTCCCGTAAACTCTAAGAATCCGGTCTCGTGACACATCATAGCCCAGGCAATATCAGCTCTCATATTGAAAATCTTTCCGTACTGGATATATATCGGGGCTATCCTTCGCGCCCATTCTACCTTTGTGGAACCTCTATCCTCAAATATCTTAACCAGCTGGTCAACTGTGACTTCTGTATATCCTATAAAACTTGTACTATTGGTGATAGGTGATGTATTTATAGAGTACGATTCCTCTTCTTCTTCCTCTTCTACGGTCACGGTAGTAGTGACTTCTGCAGACAATACTCCGTCATCATCTTCTACAGTAAGAGATACTGTATATTCACCTGCTTCCGTATAGGCATGAACAGGACTTACTTCGCTTCCGGTAGAATCGTCACCGAAATCCCACGTGTACTGGGCTATCTGGCCGTCTGAATCGGATGAGCCCGAGCCGTCAAAGGTAATTTCTTCATCTATAAGAGCAGTATAAGGTCCGCCCGGATCTGCTGTCGGTATTTCATTTACAGCGCTTACGGTAACAGTCAGGCTGTCAGTATCCGATACATCATCAAATGCCGTCACCTTCAAAGTGACTTCATATGCTCCCGCTTCATCAAAAGTATGAGTGATTACAGTTTCTTCCGAAGACTCATCATATGTGCCGTCTCCATCCCAGTCCCAGGAATATGTAATTACCGTATCTCCAGTTATAGGAGAAACTGTACTGCCTGATGCATCAAAGGAGACCTCCTGGCCTGCCTCTGCAGTCTTGTCATCTCCCGCCTCTGCCGTTACAGTCTCTTGAGGCTCTTCACTATCCTCTTCCTCTTCTTCAGTTTCTTCCTCTACAGTCACAGTAGTTGTGACTTCTGCTGACAATGCTCCGTCATCATCTTCTACAGTAAGAGACAATGCATACTCGCCTGCTTCAGCATAGCTATGAACAGGACCTACTTCAGCTTCGGTAGAGTCGTCGCCGAAATCCCAGATGTACTGGGCTATCTCGCCGTCTGAATCGGATGAGCCCGAACCGTCAAAGGTAATATCCTGGCCTACAAGCGCAGTATAAGGTCCGCCCGGATTTGCCTTAGGTAC
>Ga0315545_1001834_pt1 | contig 20045 bp, 22 predicted proteins | sample SalMarSW160210MG_FD_203096 | JGI IMG/M metagenome (GOLD analysis project Ga0315545, IMG submission 203096) | Salt marsh sediment microbial communities from the Plum Island Ecosystem LTER, Massachusetts, United States - Salt Marsh Sediment SW1602-10 ...
TGAAAATTTTTGGATGCTTATCGAGTCTTTCTCCTTTTACTTTAACAATCATGTCTTCATAATTCACCCTCATTTTGTCGCAGAGAGAAATCACGTCCATCAAAGTACAGCTTCCAAGGGAAAGGAGTAGAAGCTTCATCGGACTTATCCCTGAGTTATGTCCTCCGAGTTCTTTTTTTGTGTCTATTACAATTTCGTGTCCGGAATTATCCTTTCCTGTTAATTTTAAACCGTCTATTTTTTTTATTTCAACTTCCATAATTGTATAAATTATACGGTTAATAACGACTATGTCAACTATTGACTTTTTTATAGAAAATTCTATAATCGGGCAGGTACTTAAACTGCTCTTTATAGTACTGTCAGTTAACTTTTTGTTTTTTTTCAAAGAAATATCTAATTTGATTTTGTTTTCCTTGGAAATTAAAAATCAAAATGACAGATTGAAATGTAAAATCATCCCATCCCCTAAACGTAAAAACTAAAAAAAAATTTGTGTTATTCGCCTGCCCCGTAGGGAAGAATGACTATATCGGGGTGTGATTCGTTGTTAATATTATAGTTAGGATGTTGTGCTATTTGTCAATTAGAAAGTTAAAAAAAAGAAATCCTGTAAATCTTGTTAATCCTGTCAAAATATTTGGGGTTGTGGGTGTGACATCTCTTTTATTGTTGTACATCAATAGGTTAATAAAAAATATCAAGAATAAAAGAGATATTTTTAATCTTATCTAGAAGATATCAAAAAAACCGAAAAAGCAAGGGAAACAACAATTTCAGTGTATATTCAATTCCGTTTTAATAGTTATAAAAAAGTCCTATAAAAAAAACACCTTGACAAAATGCCCTAAAATCATTAAAATATATGAGCAATGAAAAAATGGACGTTACTCTTTATTGCTAATAAAGGGAAAGTAAGGGGAATACCTTTAAGTGAGAGGGCTGTATTTTACGCAATTTTACTGTTAAGTACATTTCTTGGAGCCTTCACATATGTTACAATTGAAGGGACCAGGAAGAAAACCCTATTAGACGAATACAACAGATTAGAGCTAAAAAAACAAGAATATTTCCAAAAACTCGTTAAAATCAGAGAAGATATTTCGGTTCTTAGCGAAAATCTGTTTTATGTAGGCGAAAACAATGAAGTGTTATCGCTTACCGGTAAATTAGAGCCTGTAAATAAGTCAGTTAAGCAAATGGGTGTTGGAGGTTTTCCCAAAGGCGAAGAGTTTTATTCTTTAGATTTGGACTCCAGCGTAAAAGGGTTGGAAAAACAGATTGAAAGGATTTACAATCTTGTTGAACTTGAGAAGATATCTCTCCGGAACGCGGGAGGAAAATTAGGGGAATTAAAGGATAGGCTTTCGCATGTTCCGTCAATATGGCCTACGCATGGTTATATTACGAGTGATTTTGGGTACCGAAGGCATCCGATTACAGGGAAGCGAGAATTTCATAAAGGGTACGATATAGCCAACAGACCTTATACTTCCATTATAGCTACTGCTGACGGTACTGTGTCTTCTGTTAGGAGAAGGGGTGGGTATGGAAAAACAATAGATATTGATCATGGTTATGGTTTTTCAACCAGATATGCTCATCTTGCCCGGATTTATGTCAAGAAATGGCAGAAGGTTAAGAGGGGAGAAAAAATCGCGGCTATGGGTTCTACAGGTTTTGTAACCGGGACACATTTGCACTATGAGGTTAGGGTTTTGGGGCGTGCTGTAGATCCAATAAATTATTTAGATACGTATCAGTATACTTATTAGTCTTTTTAAGTGATCAAAACTTACTCTTTAACGTTAAAAAGGGACGAAAACATCGTTATTCAAGATTTTAATTTTTCCTGGAGTAGGGGTGAAAACATTGTGGTTGTCGGTCCGAACGGAGCCGGTAAAAGTACTTTAGCGCTCGGGCTTTCGGGTATAATACCATCTGCGCCCGGTAGTATAGTTATAGATTCAAAAGATATTAAGGATTATAATTTGAAATCTCTGAGAAAAAAGATAGGTATTGTTTTTCAGGATCCCGAAACTCAATTCGTTACCACAGACGTATGGAGAGAAATTGGTTTTGGTCTGAGTAATATCAGAGAAGAAAGTTCAAGAATAAAAGAAAGAGTAGATGCTGTGATCGAAGATTTTAATTTGAAGGATATTTTGGATAGAGATCCTTCTTCTCTTTCTGCTGGTGAAAAACAGATGGTTGCTATAGCTGGTATTTATGCCATGCAGCCTGAATATTTAATATTTGATGAGGTAACTTCTTATCTGGATAGAAAGTCAAGAGAAAGAATATATGAGTTATGGGAGAGTACAGCCTCTTCGCTTTTGATAATTACCCAAAACTTTCAGGAGATAAATTTTGGAGATAAGGTGATTCTTTTGGAAGATGGTAAAATAGATTTTGAGGCTAAAACCGAAGATATTGAAAAGAGCGCCCATTTTTCATATGATTCCGCCTTTTTTAATCTTTTAATAAAGAATAAACAAGCGATTCCTCAATATGATCGGATTCTGGAGTTACTCAAATGATTATATTGAAAAATGTTTCGTTTAGATATGAACAAATGGAAGTTGTTAAGAATTGTTCTATGTCTTTTTCTCCGGACGAAGTCCATCTCCTCGTTGGGCCAAATGGAGCCGGAAAAACTACGCTTGCAATGATATTAAAGGGTCTTATTAAACCGAGTCACGGAAGAGTCCTTTCTCCCAGAGGCGGGATTAGCGGGTGGCGAAAGAAAATGGGCGTGCTCTTTCAATTTCCCGAAGATCTTTTTTTTAATGATACCGTATATGAAGAAATTGTTTATGGTGCTAAAAAATTTGAAGTGGAAGATATTGATAGAAAACTTAATAATATTATTGATTTTTTGGGGTTGGATCCAGGAATTCTTAACTCTTCGCCATTTGATCTTTCATACGGCGAAAGGAGAATAGTGGCTTTTGCTTCCATTCTTATTTGGGAGCCATCGTATTTGATACTTGACGAACCCTTTTCCGGACTTGACTGGCAATTCAAGGATAGGCTTGCGGAAGTTATTGAAGGTTTAAGAGGTAAAGTTGGATTGGTAATAATTTCGCAGGAACTTGATAATGTTATTTCTTTTGTGGATACAGTTAGTTTAGTTGTGGAAGGGGAATTGGTTTTTTCTTCTCCAATAGGAGAGGTTAATTGGGATGAGGTGTATAATGTAGGGTGTGATATTCCTTGCGCCGTAAGACTGGGCAATAAACTAAGAAATAATGGAATAGAGTTAGTATCCGATGCGCCTCCCTACACTGTAGAGGGACTTGTTGAGGCGTTGAAGGGTAGTGATCCTTCGGATCAATTAACCGAGTCGTGAGTCATGCGTCGTGTGTCTTGAGTCAAAACAAAAAAAACAAAATAAAAAATCCTGTGAATCTTGTTAATCCTGTCGGATTTAGTTAGTGTGTTAGTGAGTGGGTGTGTTGGTGTGTTTTTTGTTCCTCTGTGTGCTCTGTGGTTAATATTTTTTGTTATGATTTGGTTTTGGAGTAAATACCGCTTACTATACCCATTCCAATCCAGAATAACATACCGAGTCCAACAACGTAAATAGTATTGTCTATTAAATTGTGGATAGCTATACCAATAAGAGAAGCGAATAATCCCTGCGACATCCACTTCTCGTACTCGTTGTCTCTTAAATTTTCTTTTAATCTGGAATAATTTTCTAGACTCCATTTAATTGCGGTTCCAAATACTGATATAAGGGCTGCTACTCCAAGAATTCCTGCTTCCGCCAAGAAGTTTATATACATGTTATGGACATAATGAGGTCCTTTATTATATCCAGGTGGGGAATATTCCTCGCATAAGAGATAAAAATTATGTATACCTACACCGGTAAATATGGAATTCTCTTTCCACATTTTAATTCCGGCTTTAAACGCTGTAAGCCTACTCAGATTAATGCCTTCTTTGAATGCTATGAATAACCTGGTCCTTAAGGGAGGGTATAATAGTGATATTACCGTTAATGAAATAGGCAGTGAGAAAGCTATAAGTTTTTTCTTTTTTATAAATAATAGTATGGAAAGTGAAAAAATAAGTGCAACAGTGGGACCTCTGGAAGATGTTAAAAAGAAAGCGATCATTCCAAGTATTATAGAGACCCACAAAAATTTCTTTGATTTTTCTTCGATGGAGAAAGAAATCAAGATAGGCAAACTAAAACCAAGAAGAGCGGCCAATATTAAAGGATTGTAACAGATGGAAGCGATTCTGTTGGTTCCAAGGGAACGAGCTACTATCGGTATATTTTTATAGACTAATGAAAAGCCGGTTATATATTGTATTATTCCTATTACCGATACAAGTGTCACCAATACTGTTAGTGTTTTAACGAATTTTTCCAGACGTTGTTTTTCGCTTACGAGTTCTTTTGCAAGAAAATAAGCCAAAATATATGATAGAAATGCAGAGCCGGCGTAGAAGCTGTGTCTTTTGTAAACTCCGAATATTGATGAAAGAAGAATAGTCCCCAGTAGAATAATTTGTAGTTTGTCCAGGAGGTTAAAACGGATATTGTTCCTTGAGAGAAGTAATAGTACAAAGGAAATTAATGTTAAAGGTATGGCGGCATACGCGGAGATAGGCGTAAAAAAAAGCCCTCCCAGTAGAAAATAGAAAGCTTTGTCTTGATATGTTTTTTTATCCATGCGGTTATATGTATAACTTTTTAGTTGAGAAAATCAAGGCTTTGATTGATTAAAATAGATAGTCCAAAGTCCAATGTCCTTAGTCATGAGTCAAAACAAAACCCATCTCGCAACACCAAATCAATCTCACAAAGAGATCACAGAGAAAAAAAATAAAATTTTGTTGTCTTAACTAAATCCCAACCCCTAAAATCCCAAATCCTAAATAAGGAACAACAAATCACACCCCGATACAGTCATTCTTCCCTACGGGGCAGGCGAATAGCACGAATATTTTTTTACTAAAACCTAAAACTTAATACCTGCCCCGCACTTTTTTCTTTGCTTTAATATGTTCTTCGTATGTTTTACTGAATATATGGTCTCCTCTACCTGTAGCCACGTAAAACAAGTAATTGCTTCTTGAGGGATGAAGAGCAGAAATTATAGATTGGTACCCCGGACTGGCGATTGGCCCGGGAGGAAGGCCTCTGTTTCTGTAAGTATTGTAGGGAGATTTTACTCTAAGGTCTTTATACATTACCCGTTTTTTATGTTTACCTAATGCGTAAAGAATGGTAGCATCAATTTGAAGAGGCATGTTTTTCTCCAATCTGTTGTAAATTACCGAGGCAATGATCGATTTTTCTCTGTCTATCATTGCTTCTCTTTCAATCATTGAAGCTATAGTTATAATTTCGTGAGCATCGAAGGTCATAGATTTGATTTTAAATTTTTGGGATGGTTTTAAGATATTGTAGAGGCGGAAAACCATTTTTTTTATAACGTTTTCAGCTTTTTCACCTTTATAGAAAATATAAGTATCAGGGAACAGATATCCTTCAAGAGTAGATTCATTTATACCAAGTTTTTTGATAAAATTTGTATCCTTAGTTAGTGAATCCAATTTGGCAGTATTGATATCTGTATCCCTGTGTCTGTGGAAAGCGTTTATGGTTTCGCTTATCTTTAAGCCGTCAGGGATTGCAACTTTCACCGTTAATCTTTTTCCTTTAATTAAACTTTTCATAATCTCCCGGGGGTCTTCGTATATTTTGAACTTGTACCATCCGTAAGAAAGCGAAGTCGTTTTTTTAAAGACAACAACCATGAGCTTGAAACCAAGCCTGTCCTGAATGATTCTTGAATTTTTTAACTTTCTTGAAATAATATTGAGATTATCGCCTTCATTGATTTTAATTATAGCATATTCCTTTTTGGGCTGGATTGCCAGAGGGCGTAATATAATACCGATTGCTATAATTATAAGTATAGCTTTAATTCTCATCGAGAAATCCCTTAAGTATTAAGGAGGCGGAAATTTTATCTATAAGTTTCTTATCTTTCTTTTTTCCTAACTCGGAAGCAATTTCGGTTGCTTCTATGGTGGTAAAACGTTCATCTTGAAGTTTTATAGGTATATCTAATTCTTTTTCGATTTCTTCTTTTATTTTTTGGACAAATTTTGCCCTTTGTCCTATTTTTCCTTTTGTGGTTAGAGGGAATCCTAATACCATCCCTTTGAAATTGTATTCCTTGTCTAAATCTTTAATTTCTCTTAGTAAATGTTCGGTTTTAACGGTTTTCTCCGGTTTTACTATATCGAGACTGTTGCTTATGGCGATGCCAGTCCATTTTGTTCCTACGTCGAGTCCGATCCAGTATTTCATAATTCAATATAACAAATTTGATTTTATTTTCAAGTTGATTCAATTATTTAACCACCCAATGCACAAAAAACACTAATTTTTTTGTTTTTAACCTCCCAACTTCCTAACCTCCTAACAATAAGTAAGTCAAGGAATTAAACTTATTTTATCTTTTTTTGTTTTGACTCAAGACTCAGGACACGCGACTCAGGACTCAATTCAGGTTCTTTGAATCTGAATTGCCCTTGACAAAAAGGTATGTTTTTGTTAATTTCATCAAAAGTTTAGTTAATTGAAAGATATTGTAAATTCAGAAATATCTCTATATAGAGAGGTTTAAGGAGGTTAGGTGTCTGTTAAGATAAGATTAAGGACCGTGGGGAAAAGAAAACAGCATAGTTATAGAATTGTTGCGATTGAGTCGAGAAATCCCAGAAATGGCAAGTATTTAGAACAGTTAGGATGGTATAATCCACGTTCGAAAGAGCTTCAGATAGATGATGAAGGAATCAAAAGATGGCAGGAAAAAGGTGCAATTTTGACTGATGCGGTTAAAGCGTTGTTGAAAAGATGGAGAGCAGGTAAAACGGAGGAGGTAAGCGATGTTGAAGGAGCTGATAATTTACATAGCAAAGTCACTGGTGGATCAACCTGAAGAAGTGGAGGTGGAGGAAATAGCGGGAGAGAGAACTGTCATGTATGAGCTTAAGGTTAGTAAAAAGGACATCGGAAAAATCATAGGTAAAGGCGGAAAAACGGCGAAAGCGATAAGGACAATTGTTACAGCAGCGTCAATGAAGATTGGGAAGAGAGCAATTCTCGAAATTTTAGAACCCTCAGAACCTTCGTAATTATTTTTTTCTCCCTGCGCGGCAGCTAAGATGAAAATTAACATATTTAGTATTTTCCCTTCAATATTTGAGTCTTTTCTGGAAACAGGGATAATCGGAAGGGCAAAAGAAAAAAGAATTATTTCTTTTAGTTTAATTGATATAAGAGATTTTTCCTCGGATGCATACGGTACAGTAGATGATTCTCCGTATGGAGGTGGTCCGGGGATGGTGATGAGGGTAGAACCAATTGTTAAAGCATTAGAAAGTTTGGGAGAAAGAGGTAAAACTTATTTGCTTTCTCCTCGTGGTAAGAATCTTAATCAAAAGATGGCTAGAGAGTTATCAAAGGAAAAAGTTTTGAGTTTAGTTTGTGGTCGATATAAAGGTGTGGATGAGAGAGTAAGAGATTTTGTTGATGGAGAAATATCAATTGGTAATTATATTTTGAGTGGAGGGGAAGTTGCGGCCATGGTGGTTGTTGAGGCGCTAACAAGACTCCTCCCGGGAGCAGTTGGCGATGTTGATTCGGTGAATACCGATTCTTTTGAGAGAGGTCTTTTAGATTCACCGATTTATACAAGACCTCAGGAGTTCAGAGGAAAGGAAGTTCCGGAGGTATTGCTTTCGGGAAATCATGCGAAGATTAAAGGCTGGCGAGAAGAAAAAGCGATTAAATTAACAAGAAAATATAGAAAGGACATTGTGGAAAATTAACATCATGTTCGAAAGGAGATTAAGGTGGATGACTTAAAAATTATAGAAGGAAATCATTTGGTGGACAATTTACCCGAGTTTGGACCTGGTGATTTGATAAGGGTTATTACTTCCGTTAAAAGAGGGGACAGGGATAGATTGCAGCGTTTTGAAGGAATAGTGATTAAGATAAAAGGCTCGGGAACCGGTAAAACTTTTACGGTAAGGAAAGTTTCTCAGGGTATAGGAGTAGAGAAGATTTTTCCCTTTAATTCACCAAGGATAAAATTGATAGAAGTTCTTAAAAAGGGTAAGGTGAGGAGAGCCAAGCTTTACTATCTAAGAGAAAAAGAAGGGAAGGCGGCAAAAATAAAAGAGAAGAAATGACTGGCGGTGATGAGGGTTGGATTTCTCCCGGAGCTACCCTGATTTGTGGGATAGATGAAGTAGGGAGAGGCTCTCTCGCAGGTCCGGTTGCTGCAGCTGCAGTTGTGTTCCGAAGAGGTATTTATATACCTGGTGTTGATGATTCTAAAAAACTTTCACCTACTAAAAGACTTAAACTTTTTCCGGAAATTTTAAGAAATTCGGTTACTGTTGGTATTGGATACGTCGATTCCTTTTTAATAGATAGTTGGGGTATAAATTATGCTGTTACTCTTGCTATGTATCGTGCAATAACTTCACTTTCTATAATGCCGGATTGGGTTCTTGTGGATGGCTATCCAATTCCTGAATTACCCTTTTCACAAACAGCGATTAAAGGGGGCGATGGTTTGTCTCACGCTATAGGCGCCGCATCTATAGTTGCCAAGGTCCTGAGAGATAGAGTTATGGAGTTTTTTGATATTGTATTTCCAAAATATGATTTTGCAAAACATAAGGGATACGGTACTGCCGCTCATATAAAAAACATAAAAGATTATGGCCCAACCAGTATACACAGGAAAAGTTTTGCTCCGCTGCGAGATTTGATAAATGGGATTTAAAGATAAAGGGGAAGAGTTGGCTGTCGGTTATCTTAAGAAAAAGGGATATAAAATTCTTGCCAGTAATTTTAATGGGAAAGGATTTGAAATAGATATCGTTTCGAGTAAGGGAAATATAATAGCTTTTGTGGAAGTGAAGAGAAGGAAGTCTTCTGATTTTATAAATCCTTTAATGAGTATTGATAGAAAAAGGAAAAGACATATGATAAAAGGAGCAAAATTCTTTTTATTGACAAATGATCTCTATGATAGATGTGATGTACGGTTTGATGTGATAACTATAATCGGAAGTGAAGAAAATATTGAACATTATGAAGACGCGTTTAGAATTGGTGATTAGTTGATTGGTTGATTAGTATATTGGTAGCAAGATATTCGTGGAATTTATTTAATCTTATCTGATTATAAATAAAATATTAAAAATAAAAAAGCAAAATGGCAAATGAAAATGTAAATAAAAAATTTGAGGAGAGGTGGTATGAAGCGGTTTGCGGAAAGCGGTAAGCGGGTAGCGATTTTCGGACTTTGATTTATAATTTTACATTTTGATATTTGATTTTTACATTTCAGTGGTTACCACACTTATGTTATTCGTATGATTTGTTGCTCTTCCTAACTGTTTAGAGTTCGCTTTAATATAAAGAGCGTACTTGACAAAAAAATAAACTAAATGTACTTTGTTGCTGATAAAATGGGGACTTTTGAATTACGCGGTTATTATCCTGTTAAAAAGAAACTTTTATTTTTGTTTTTTAGTATATTTGTCTTTTTTGTTGCCAATTGTGCTAAAATAGGTCCACCTGTTCCATTAAGAAAAGATTATACTGGGGCAGAAGAAAAAGTAATTCCTCCGGTATTGGTTTACGGTACTGTTGTAGAAAATAGAGATTCTGTTGGTGTTCAAAAGTACGATGAGGCAAGCTGGATTAATTTACAGTTCAAGGATGAAATTGACACTACGTCCCTGGGGATAAAAGTAATTGATGTTACCGGGAACGAGATTCAATTTGTCCGAGAATGGGATGTTTATGAAGATAGAACCTTTCTTGTTTTAAAGCCAAAGGAAAGATTGAATTATAATACAGTTTGCGTACTTAATATTTCCGGGGCTGAGGTATACAAATTAAAGGGAAAATATGTTGACTTTGATGGAGATGGAGTGGGAGGAGAAGCTATTGATGATGATCTTATCTTTCCTTTTGTTACGTTTAAGACTGATAATTCTAAGGGAGATTGGTCTTCTGTAACGGAAGATAAATTTCCGCCTTTTGTAGTTTCATCCTTAGAATTTCTTATTAATGAGAAGCCAACTGATTATCTCTGGACTGATGTAAATATAGCGCTGAGTATTTACGACTATGCGTGGGAATTGGCTGATACTTCGGTGATTGTTGGGGCTGTAGATACTGCTACCATCAGTAAGGATGATTTCAAAATTATCGAGGAAAATAGCGGAGAAAAAGTTACTTTGAAGAGTGTTTCCTATATTGCTGATCCTAATAATGCGGATTTCGGTAAGGTTATTATTGATCCAGGAGATAATCTTAAACCTCAAAGCTGGTATGTTTTAAGAGTTTTTGGTGGTATTTCGGATATGAGCGGAAACAAACTTGGAGAGGAAGATTCTGTTGTTTTCCAGCAGGATTTTAGAACATTTACATGTAATCATGATAGTACTGAGTGTGTTCGTGATACGATTTCACCTGTGGTTCTAGACTGGAAGGATCTGGGACCTTCTTTTGAGGTTGCTTTTTCCGAGATGATTAATGCTGAAAGCATAAGTGATAGCTCGGTTTATATTCCGGATGTAAAAGGTGAAATATCCTTGAGGAATGAACTTGGACAAACATTCGTACGTTTTACTACTTTAAAACGCGTTAGTGTTTCAGGTTATACTGCTTTTGTTACAGATGAAATCAGAGACTTATCCGGTAATAAAATAAAGGAGGTTAGTCATTACTTTGGAAAAGAAGTTGATTGAGGCGGCAATAGAAGCAAAACAAAAAGCATATGCGACCTATTCGGACTTTCATGTGGGTGCAGCTCTTCTTGCAAATGGTAAGATATTTACCGGTTTCAATATAGAAAATGCTTCTTATTCTTTGACTGTTTGTGCTGAGAGAGTGGCCGGGATAAATGCTATTGTTAATGATTGTAAGGACTTTGAGAAAATAGCTGTTGCTGGTTCAGGCGTTGATTTTATTGTACCCTGCGGAGCATGTTTGCAGTTTTTGGCTGAGTTTTCAGATGATATGGAAGTTATTCTTATTAATGGCAAAGGAGACTCTAAGGCTACAACTCTTAGAAATCTTTTACCTTCTCCTTTCTCTCTCTAATATTTCAGTTAGGATGTTAGGAAGTTAGGAGGTTGGGAACTTAAAACAAATTTTTTCTTCTCCGTGACCTTTGTATGAGTTAGGGTTTCGGGTTACGAGTTTCGTGTTTCGAGTCAAAAAAACAAAGAAAAAATCCTGTTAATCCTGTCAAAATATTTGAGGGTTTGGGGTTGAGTTTTAAATATACAAAAATATTTTTTTTTGTTTTTTTTATCCGTGTTTATCTGTGTAAATCCGTGGCTAATTACTTGGTGATGTGGGGTGTGTCTCTGTGTTTTTTATTTACCCCAGGTCTTATATTTACAGGATAGAGGGAGTATCGAATCAAATCCGTAACGGTTACGTATTTCCAATATTTTCTTCTCAAGATTAGTTTTCTTGTTGTCCCGGAATAAAGAAGGCATTTTTGTGAAGTCGGAGGCTCTTACGCTGATAAGTCGAACCCATCTTTTTGGTATTTCGTTGAAGATTTCTTTCGCGATTGGGTATATCTCGGATGCCAGATTGGTTGGAGGTATTTTTTTGTATCCTTTCTTCTCGCTGAAATCTGCAGCTCTCAGGGTTACGGAAATTTTTGTCGCATAAACACTTTTCTTTTGAAGTTTTAGCGCCACTTTTTCCATCAGGTAATACAATAGGGAATATAACTCATCGAGATTTTTTGTGTCTTTTTCCAGAGTTTTAGATTTGGATATCGATTTTTGCGGCTGATTTTTGGATATTTTGCTGTAGTAAATAGAAGTTATCCATTTTATTCCGCTTAGACCAAAATCCTTTAATATTTCTCTTCTGGGATAAGTTAGAAGGTCTCCGATGGTAAATATGTTCATTTTATTGAATTTTTCTTTCGAGCTTTTTCCTATGCCCGGGAATTTCGATACTGGAAGAGGGAAAACGTATTCTTCTTCTTTCCCCGCGGGAATAAGAATAATTCCGTTCGGTTTTACCTGTTCCGCAGCTATTTTTGCTACTGCCTTACTTGCTGATATTCCTATTGTTGCGTTTATTTCGAGACTTTTTCTTATATTCTTTTTTATCTCACGACTTATATGTTCCGGACTTTTAGTGAATTTGGGGGAGGAGGGTAAATCTATATATGCCTCATCTATTGATAGTACTTCTATTTTATCGGAATATTCGTTGAGTATGGAATAAAAAATACCGGAAAAAGCTTCGTAAATTCTCATATGAGGTTGAATGAAAATGCAATGGGGGCAAATTTTTTTAGCTTTTCCCACGGGTTGGGCAGAATGAACCCCGAATTTTCTCGCCGCATAAGAAGCAGCCAATACCACTCCTCTCCTTTTCTTTGGATCTCCGGCAACTACGACCGGTTTATCTCTAAGGTGAGGATTTAAAGCCTGCTCCACAGAAGCAAAGAATGCGTCAAGGTCCGCGTATAAAATCAATTATAGTAGCTCCTTATAACTCCTATAACAACTCCTATAACTTCGAAGTTTTTATCTATGATGGAGTACTCGGGGTTCTCGGGTCTTAGAATCCAATTTCCGGTTTTCCTGTCGAGTTTTTTCACTGTTGTTTCATCTTCAACAAGAGCCACCACTATATTCCCTTTTAGCGGTTCTCTAACTTTATCTATAACCACAAGATCCCCTTCGTGGATACCCGCATCTATCATGCTTTCTCCTTTTACCCTGAGAAGGAAATTGTTTTTCCACCTGTTAAGAGAAAAATAACCATCGATTCCTTCGAATTCCAGGGTGGGTTTCCCGGCTGCGATTCTTCCTATTATAGGCATGCCCGTTTCCTGCAGGCTGATTCCGCGAGCGATACTTTTCTTCTTTCTGATAACTCCTTTTTGTGCGAGTTCATCCAGATGAACTTTTATTGCTTTGGTACTTTTGAATCCAAGATGATTGGCTATTTCCCTTACACTTGGGGCAAAACCTTTTTTACCTATGAAATCTTTTAAAAATTCGACTATTTTATCCCTTGTATCCACTAAACCTCCAGGTAAACATATGTTTACTTGATATTATATTGATTGTTTTTTGTTTGTCAAGGGGATTCTTAAGGCTTTGCCTTAAGAATGACGGACGACCGAAGACGGATGTAATAGGAGTAGTAGATAGGCAGGAAGTCAAGCGCGGATTAAGGATTAGCGGTAAATCAAGAAGAAAATCAAGGATTAGGAAAAACACTTACCACTTAATCCCTGAACTTCTAACTTGTACTGCCTCTAATCCTGTTTTTTGTGTGTTTTGTGGTTAAAATACCCTTTGTAAAAATTTCAAAACAAAAAAATACTGCCCTTGACATAAGGGAAATATTTGTTTATATAGAATAGAGAAAAATAGGAGATATTATGGCTAAAGGAAAAGAATTTTTAGAAGAAGGAAAAAGGTTGATAGAAGAGGGGAGTTATCAAAAAGCCAGTTTTTTTCTGAAGAAGGCGCTGAAGAAAAATCCGGATTATCCGGATATTAATAATTTGATGGGTGTGGCTTTATCTCTTTCGGGGAGATATAAAGAGGCGATAACTTATTTTGAAAGAGCAATTGAAAGTAACCCTGAATATATTGAAGGGCATATAAATTATGCCTTAACTCTTAATCAGTTAGGTGAAGTCGAAAAAGCGGGGGAGGAGTTTGAAATAGCTGAAAGGCTTGAATTGGAAAGAGATTCTGAGATGGAAAAAGTTGAATTTTCTGTCAGGGCGAGGATTGCAAATGTGCATAAGGAGGCTGCTGTTTTGTATGCTAGTATAGAAAGGAACGATGAGGCAATTGCGGAACTCCAGAAAGCACTTCGATTCGCTCCTAATTTTCATGATATTCGAACGTTGTTAGGTAAAATGTATATAAAAAAGGGTGATTACGCAGAAGCGAAAGAAGAATTGAGAGAGGTCTTAAAGAGGAGCGGAGACTTTGTGCCTGCTGCTGTAAAATTAGGTTTTTGTTATTATAAGGAAGACGATAAAGAAATGGCGAGAGAGATATGGGGAAAGGCTAAAGAATTGGATCCGGATAATAAAAGTTTAAAGATGTATCTCGAGCTGCCGTAAATTACCTTTTTGGTGTAGTGAATCTTAAGAAAACTCTAAATCTTCCCTGGACTGATTTCCCTATGAAGGCGGATCTTTCTAAAAGAGAACCTGAATTTGTCCAATTCTGGGAGAAAAACACAATTTATAAAAAAGCTCTTAAGAAGAGGGAAGGCGGAGAAAAATTTATTCTTCACGATGGTCCTCCGTACGCTAACGGTCACATTCATCTCGGTCAGACAATGAATAAAATCATCAAGGATATTACCGTTAAATACAAGATGCTTAAAGGATTCTATACTCCGTATAGACCCGGTTGGGATGCCCATGGCATGCCCATTGAAAATATTGTGATAAAAAATTTTAAAGCAGAGGATGATATTCTCGCTATAAGGAAAAGCTGCAGAGAGTTTGCTTCCAGATGGATTAAAGAACAGGGGAAAGATTTCGAACGATTGGGAATTTTGGGCGAATGGGATAATCCTTATATTACTATGAGTAATGAATATGAGGGAATGGAATTAGAGCTTCTTTCTAAAGTTGTGGAGAAAGGATATGTGTATCGAGGTTATATGCCGGTTCACTGGTGCCCGGGTTGTGAGACGGCTCTTGCAATTTCTGAAATTGAATACAAAATGATGGATTCTCCGTCATTGACGTTTACTATGAAAGGGGAGAAATACGATGCTCTGATATGGACTACGACTCCCTGGACTATTATTTCCAATCTTGCTCTGGCGGTTCACCCCGATTACGCGTATGTGATTGTCGAGGCAGATAATAGAAAATTTATTTTGGCTGAAGGACTCCTTCCGAAAAACGCGGAGAAAGCCGGCTGGAAAAATTTTAAAGTTATTGAAAAGTTTAAGGGGACGAAATTAGAAGGGGTTGGCTTTAAGCACCCTTTTATGGATAGGCAGTCGATTATTCGTCTGGCGAAATTTGTTACAATGGATGAAGGAACGGGAATTGTCCATATAGCTCCGGGACACGGCAGAGAGGATTATCTTCTTGGAAAAGAAGAGGGTCTTGATATTTATTCTCCCGTTGACGAGAAGGGTAAATTTACATCAGATGCGGAAGGTTTTGAAGGTTTGACAACGGAAGAAGCGTCTGATAGAGTGCTTGAAATTTTAAAAGAGAAATGCAGTTTAGTTCATTTGAGTAAAATTCAGCACAGTTATCCGATTTGCTGGAGATCTAAAACGCCGCTTATTTTTCGTGCTACCGAACAATGGTTTATTTCTATCGATCATAATGACTTAAGAAAAAAAGCTCTTGAAGCAGTCAGGAACGTCGAGTGGTATCCGCCTCAAAGTGAAGAAAGGATGTATGCTGCAGTTAGTGACAGACCTGATTGGTGTATTTCCAGGCAGAGGAAGTGGGGGGTAAATATTCCGGCTTTCTTCTGCAAGAAATGCGGGGAAGCTATTCTGGATAAGGATATAATCTTGAAAATCTCTGAGTTATTCAAGGAGAAATCCGCGGATGTTTGGTTTGAGTTATATCCGCAGGACGTTTTGGGCAAAGATTTCAAGTGTAATAAATGTGGTTCTTCAGAGTTTGAGAAGGGAATGGATGTTCTTGATGTCTGGTTTGACTCGGGCATTTCTTCTTTTGGGGCTTTAGAAGAAGAAAATTGGCCTGCCAATATGTATCTTGAAGGGCCTGATCAGCATAGAGGATGGTTTAACTCATCTTTAATGCTTTCTTTGGCGATAAAAGATACCGCTCCCTATGGTAAGGTCGTTACCCACGGATGGATGCTGGATAATGAAGGACAATCTATGCATAAATCTCTCGGTAACGTAACCGCTCCTTCGGAAATCGTTGAGAAATTCGGGGCGGATATTTTGCGTTTATGGATTTCTTCAGTCAACTGGTCTGGTGATATTAGATATGGAAAAGAGATAATGCAGAGACTGGTTGATGCTTACAGGAAGATAAGAAATAGTTTTAAGTTTATGCTGGGTAACCTTAACGATTTTACGGAAGGAAATCGCTTAGAAGTTGGTGAGTTGTTGCCCGTAGATCGTTTTGTTCTAATAAAACTCAATTCACTAATTTCTGAGGTAGATGAAGACTACAATGCACTTTATTACCACAAGGTATATAGAAAGATTTATGATTTTATAGTGAGTACACTTTCTTCATTTTATCTTGATATAATTAAAGACCGATTATACGTAGAATCAAAAGAAGGTAAGAAGAGAAGAAGCGCTCAGACTGTATTGTTTGAATTAACCCAAAGTCTTGCTGTAATGCTTGCTCCTGTTTTATCCTTTACAACCGAGGAGGTTTGGCGATCTTTATTTGGCAAGGAGTCGATTTTTCTTGCCGATTTTCCCGGATTTAGTGAGGTAACCCAGAGCGATAAGGACCTGCTTCGTAAATTTGAAAAAATCCTTGAAGTTAGAGATGAATTTCATAAAGTATTAGAATCGGCTCAGGAGAACAATTATATTGGAAATTCCCTTGAGGCGAAACTAATTATCAAAAGTGATTTAAAAGAGTTAAAAGAATTAGAAGAATATTTAGAGGAGATTTTTATTGTATCGAAAGTGGATTTTGCGTCTGAAATAAATTCAGAGTATTCATTTGAAGGTAAGCTGGGTTCGTATGGAGTTGAAAAAGCAGAAGGGGAAAAGTGTTCCAGATGCTGGACGTTCAAGGTGAGTGTTGGAGATGATAGCGAGTTTGATACCCTTTGTGAAAGATGTATTGGAGTTATAAAAGGAGGAAATTTTGAGCTGGAAGATTGATTATGAGTATTTTGAGAGAAAATTGAAAAAGGAAAGAGAAGAAGTTATTGAAGAGATAAGAGATTTGGAACCCAAAGTGGAAGGTAATCCCTTGGAAGACGGAGAAGAGAATACTCCTTTTCCTACTCATATGGCGGATATTGCTGATATCGAAAGCAGAATCGACAGAGATTCTTATATAATAAGCCAACTTACACAGAAGTTGAAAGATATCGATGCTTGTCTGCAGAAAATAATAGATAAAAATTATGGAGTTTGCGAGGATTGTAATGTACAGGTTAGGAAAGAAAGACTTAAGGCTGTGCCTTATGCCAGATGCTGCAAGTTCTGTGCGGAAAAGAGAGAAAAGGTACCTTGGAAGAAAGAAAAATTTTAAGTCTTAAACAAAAATTATTTTTTTCCCCGATTTTTCTTTTTGTACTTTTTCTAGACCAGATTACAAAGAAATGGATTGTGCGGACTATGTTCTATGGGGATTCGAAAAATATAATAGGCAATATAGTACGATTTACATATATCAGAAACCCGAATTCTGTTTTTGGTCTCAAATTTGGAGGACCTTTTATTTCTACTGCACTTACTATAATTGCATTTATATTTGTTATCTTCCTTTTTGTAAAGAACGAAAGCAGATTTTCTCTTGTAAGTTTGTCTTTTATAATAGGTGGTGCGTTGGGGAATCTTACAGACCGGTTGCTTTATATGGAGGTTATTGATTTTATTGATGTAGGTGTAAGAAGATGGCGTTGGCCGACTTTTAATGTTGCGGATTCTTTTGTGACTGTTGGGTTGATCTTGATTATTATTTATTTTATCTTCATTGATACTTCTCATAAAGAGACGCGGTCTCCTTAAATGTAAAAATTAAATATTAAAATGCAAAATTATAACAAAGAATTCAGAAGCCAGAAGTCAGAATACAGAATCCCTTCACCACTCCAAATAAGAGAAACAACGAATAACACAAATAACACGAATAAAGTGAAAAGACTTTTTATTTTTTTATTAAAACCTAAAACCCGAGACTTAAAACCTAATTTAGTCATTTTGTTTTTTAAATTTTGATATTTCATTTGTGTTTGAGTTTATAAATATGTTTTCAATTAAGGAAAAAATATTGGTGTGGAGAGGGGAATCTGTGGTGATCTGTGAAAATCTGTGGTTAATGGGAATATGGGTCTTTTAGCTTATCAGCTTCTATATGTACAACTTCCTCTAATTCTTTTTCCTTTTCCCAGGCAAGATTTTCGTGAATTTGCCTGGATCGATGCATCTCCTTCAATTGGAATATATTCCTACAACGATGATCTTTTAGCGCAGTTTGAATCTCAAAAGTACATTAACCGTTCAATACTTGGCGAAGGAGATTTTTTTCTGCTTTCAGGTAGAGAGAAATATGACAGTATCCCTTATTCGTATCTTAGGGTAGTGAACGGTGATTATAAATTGCTCCATTTGCACTTCGATAGGAAATTAGATTGGGGAACATGTTCGGGAGGAATATTGGGTTTGAGAGATATTGGGGAGGTCCTTAAAGGGTCTGGTTCTATTTCCTTGCCTTTTATTTTTAATGGTAATATTTCTGCTTCCATATATGAAGATATATTAAATTTTTCAGTGGATTGTGACAATCTTTTTTTTGAGACTACGAAGGATAAATGGTATGGTTATCTAAAATTGGGAGACGCAAGATTTGGTGCAACTCACGACGACAGAGAATTTGCTTCATATCTATTTCGATTGAGAGATCCGATTTTCATGGTTATGGTAAATGTTGTGGGTGAGGGTTTATTTGGGAGAAATAAATTTGAAATGAAAGATTTTTTTATAGCTCCAATTTACGTTTTATCTCTCGATAATTCGATCTACTGTGTTATTTCGGAGGATTTGGATAGTTCGGTAGCAGGTTTTAAATCAAGATACGTAGGTTTAGAGGTTGACAAGGAGAATTGTTTGCTTGCCATAAATAGTGATCTCTTGAAAGCTTTCGTTGATTACTCTTATGATGATCGTTCATTCATGGGAGCTGTAGAAGGGACTTTAAAATATCCTTTTTATCATAAAAGAATAACTCCCGGAGTCCAGGCTACTTTTTACGATGATGAAAAATTTGATTTTGAACTGAGTTTGAAGATTCTTGAGGTAGAGTTTTTCTGGGCCATGACGGGAGTTACATATGACGGTTATTATGATAAGAAATTCTGGGGAATGGACGTTTTCTTTTCGTTTTGAAAACATTAACCACAGATTACACAGATTAACACAAGATTATCCCACCACACCCCAATAATTGGACACAGATGAACGCAGATTTACTCAGATTTTTATTTTTTTTAACCACCAACCACTAACCTCCAACTACCAACTTACTAAATCCCAATCCCTAAATTCAAAATCCTAATGATTGACGTACGACTATTTCATTCGTCTTTCTAGCTAATTTTAGTTAATCTTGACTAATTAATTTTTAAAATTATATTGAATAAAAAAAGGAGTAATAATGAAAAAATTATTAGTAGTTTTTGTTATAATGTTTGCCCTTTCAATACCAACTCATGCGTTTATACCTGAATTTGGATTGAAGATAGGATATGACAAGCAGAGTTTTGAAGATATGGGAGTAATTACTCCCGATATTTACAGCGATTCACTCAGTACCTGGTGGCCTTCTGTAGGGGCTTTAGCTGAAATGAGTTTTCCTTTGCTGCCTTTTGGGCTAAGAGGAGAAGCAAATTATGCTTTTAGATCCGTGAATAATACTACCGCAACTGATATATGTCTCTCGGTTTCCGGAAAATTTATTGTTTCGCCGCCTCTCTCACCATTAGGTTTTTATTTGGGAGCAGGCCCATCCCTTCATTTTTTAAGTTGGGGGGATGAATCGGAGAACGTATACGGAGGTCAGATATACACCGGAGCAAATCTCAAACTGGGTTTTAGTGTTTTCGGAGAAGTCGGTTACGGGAAGATGTTCCCGAGTGAGGGTTCCTGGAGCCAGATTAACGCAAAGTTTGGGATATACTTTTAATTGGTCTGAAGGACCAGTTGAATTGTTAAATCGTTGAATAGTTGAATAGGAAAAACAATAAATAAATAATCCTGTTGATCT